>JAEEGL014622449.1_pt1 | contig 21288 bp, 21 predicted proteins | sample 9134231 | NCBI WGS metagenome assembly JAEEGL01 (sample SAMN16246548, study PRJNA631951) | gut metagenome | biome: gut microbiome; feature: rumen; material: fiber-attached | host: Bos | place: Iran: Karaj | collected 2018-10
CGTCTTGATAAGGTCTGTTTTGTAGGTATTTTTATGTGTTTTTGTTAGTATGTCAGAGGATAAAGCTGAGTGCCCCGGAGGCGATAAAGAGCTTTACCCCAAATTAAACTTGTTATTCCAGCTCTATCGTCCCGGGCGGTTTGCTCGTCAGGTCGTAGAATACGCGGTTGACGCCTTTCACTTCGTTGACGATGCGGCGCATCGCGGTCTGCAGGACGGGGAAAGGGATGTCGGCGCATTCGGCGGTCATGAAATCGCTGGTGATCACGGCGCGAAGGGCTACCGCGTAATCGTAGGTACGGAAGTCGCCCATGACTCCGACGGAACGCATGTTGGTAAGAGCTGCAAAGTACTGGGACGGCATCCAGGGCGGATCGATACGGGGCGCATCCTTAGTTGATATACCGGCGTTTTTGTATACCTGTCCGGCGGCGTTCTCGCGGCGCCACGCTTCTGCTGCCTTTGCGATCTCCTCACGATAGATCGCGTCGGCATCCTGCACGATACGTACTTTTTCTTCCGTCACTTCCCCGACGATACGTACGCCCAGTCCGGGCCCCGGGAAAGGCTGGCGGTATACCAGATGATCTGGGATGCCAAGCTCCAGGCCGGCCCGGCGCACTTCATCTTTAAAGAGCATCCGGAGCGGTTCGATGATCTCCTTGAAATCCACCACATCAGGAAGACCTCCCACGTTGTGATGGCTCTTGATCACAGCGGAATTGCCAAGGCCGCTTTCGATCACATCGGGATAGATGGTTCCCTGCACCAGGAAGTCCACGGCGCCGATCCTTTTCGCTTCCTCTTCAAAGATGCGGATAAATTCCTCTCCGATGATCTTTCTCTTCTGTTCGGGCTCGCTCACGCCCTCCAGTTTCTTATAGTAACGCTCCGCGGCATTTACGCGGATGAAATTCAGTTCGTAATCCCCTTTGGGTCCGAAGATGGCTTCCACTTCATCCCCTTCGTTCTTACGCAGCAGGCCGTGATCCACAAACACGCAGGTCAGCTGCTTTCCTACCGCTTTGGAAAGCAGTACTGCTGCCACCGAAGAATCCACGCCGCCGGACAGAGCGCAGAGTACTTTGCCGCCGCCGATCTTTTCACGCAGGCTCCTTATGCTGTTTTCCACAAAGGAATCCATCTGCCAGTCGCCTTTGCAGCCGCACACCTCCAGCGCAAAATGACGAAGCATCTTCATGCCTTCCCGGGTATGCATCACCTCGGGATGGAACTGCGTAGCGTATATCTTCTTTTCCGCATTTTCCATGGCCGCTACCGGGCAGACCGGCGTATGCCCCGTGATCCGGTAGCCTGCGGGAGGCTCGGCGATATAATCGGTATGGCTCATCCATACGACCGTGGTATCCTCCACGTCGCTGAAAAGAACGGAACTGCGGTCGATCTCCACCTCGGTATGTCCGTATTCGCTGACCGGTGCCGTTTCCACCTTTCCGCCCGCCATATAGGCGATCAGCTGCGAACCGTAACAGATCCCAAGGATCGGGATCCCCAGATCCAGGATCGCCGGGTCGTAATGAGGCGAGGCTTCATCGTAAACGCTGTTCGGCCCGCCCGTAAAGATGATACCCTTCGGCTTCATGGCTTTCAGTTCGTCGATGGGCATGGTGTAGGGCTTCACTTCACAATATACATTGCATTCACGAACCCGCCTGGCGATCAGCTGGTTGTACTGTCCGCCAAAATCCAAAACGATGATCATTTCCCGCTCCATATCGCTACCTCCACCGGTATCATACGGGATACCGCATGCTGCGTCATCCCTCTTACTGCACCCGTTCATCATATCGTTTATCATAGCCTAAGTACCCTGCATTGTCTATAAAAAATATTTCCATTTATTGTAAATATCTCACATAAAAATCTTGCATTTTCGATTTTCGGTGTTATACTGCTTTATGGCTTTGGCACATTTTACAAAAAACTGAGGGAGAAGTTATGCATAAAAGCAAAACAAATACAGTCAATAAGAACAAGCAGGAAAATATAAAGCTTCGCAAAGATAAGATCAAACCGATGCTCTTCAGCACCATGAAGCATTACAGCGGCAAGCAGTTCGCCGCCGATGCGGTCAGCGGCATCATCGTAGCCATCATTGCTTTGCCGCTCTCCATCGCTCTGGCGCTTGCCTCCGGCGTAGGTCCGGAAGAGGGCCTTTATACGGCCATCGTTGCAGGCTTTATCATTTCTTTCCTGGGCGGAAGCCGCGTCCAGATCGCCGGGCCGACGGCTGCATTTGCGACCATAGTGGCAGGGATCGTTGCCAAAAGCGGTATGGATGGCCTGATGCTGGCCACCATCATTGCCGGAGCGATACTGATCCTGATGGGTCTGTTCCGTCTCGGCGGGCTGATCAAATTCATCCCTTACACTATCACGACCGGTTTCACTTCCGGCATCGCGCTGACCATCCTGATCGGCCAGATCAAGGACTTCCTCGGGCTCAGCTACCCGGCCGGTACCGTAACCATCGAAAGCATGGACAAGATCAGGGCCATCGCCTCCAATATCACAACGTTCAACCCCTGGGCGCTGCTGATCGGCGCCATAAGCCTTGCGATCCTGATCGTCTGGCCGAAGATCAGCGACAAGATCCCCGGCTCTCTCATCGCCGTTATCGCCGGGATCCTCATTGTTAAATTCGCAGACCTGCCCGTAAACACTATAGGAAACCAGTTTCAGATAAGCAATAAGCTTCCGGCCTTCCATATGCCGCAGTTCAGCCTGGAGGCGATCAGAAACGCCGCGCCGGACGGTTTCACCATCGCAATCCTGGCCGCTATCGAATCCCTGCTCTCCTGCGTGGTCGCGGACAGCATGATCAACTCGCATCACCGTTCCAATATGGAACTGATCGCCCAAGGCTGCGGCAATATCGGTTCCGCACTCTTCGGCGGGATCCCCGCGACCGGCGCCATAGCCCGCACCGCCGCCAATATCAAAAACGGCGGCCGCACGCCCGTTGCCGGGATCGTACACGCCATTGTTCTCGTTCTGGTGCTGGTAATCCTCATGCCCTATGCCGCACTGATCCCCATGCCCACGATCGCCGCGATCCTCTTCATGGTCGCCTATAACATGTGCCAGTGGCGCACCTTCGTCCATCTCTGCAAGACAGCTCCGAAGAGCGATATCATCGTACTGGTATGCACCTTTATCCTGACTGTCGTATTTGACCTGGTGATCGCCATCGAGATCGGGATGGCCCTGGCTTTGATCCTTTTCATGAAACGCATGAGCGAAGAAACACAGATCAAGGGCTGGAGATCCTATGACCCGGAGGAGGATCCGGACGGCATGGGTCTAAAGCCGCTGCCGGAACATGTGCGCGTATACGAGATCTCCGGCCCCATTTTTTTCGGGGATGCGGAGCGTATCGCCACCATCGATTACAGTCAGAATACAAAGGTGATCATCCTTCGTATGCGTGGGGTACCCGCGCTGGACGCCACTGCCATGCACTCGCTGGAGCTTTTTTACGAGCGCTGCAAAAATTCCGGGATCACACTTGTCTTTTCACACGTTAACGAACAGCCCATGAACACAATGAAAAAGGGCGGTTTCATCAATATGGTCGGGAAAGAAAACTTCCGGCCGCATATCGACGACGCCATCGCCCGTGCCGCAGAGCTTGCGAAAGCCGCATAACGTTCTCCGTCAAAAAAAGCCCCGGGCCGCTGCACCCCGGGGCTTTTGTCATTTTCTTTTCAGTTCAATCCGGGCAGAGTCTTTACCCAGCCGATCTGTTCATCCGTGTAATGAAAACGCTTCTGTTTCTGCTCGTCAACCCGGCCGTCCTGCATACAGCCCGCATACATGCGGAACATCCCGCCGCGCTTGAAGGCCGCATGGAGCAGCTTCCGTTTCTGCTCCGCATCATCAACGAGCACCACATGGGCCGCAAACTTCGCGACCAGCGCCCGCTCCTTGTCCGTCTTTTTATTTGCCAGGAGATAGCGGCAGACCGCCGCCTCGGACATATCAAAATCCAGGCGGTAGCGCTTCACGAATTCCTCCGTGCATTTTTCCTCATAATTCACGCAGATCCTCAGGATCTTGTACAGCTCCCTGTCCGGAGGCAGGCAGCCGCGCGGAATGGAAAACGCCAGGCAATAGAGGATCTTTGAAGTATAAAACGCCTCTCTCGAAGCAAACACCTTCTCCGTCACCTTCCCCGCATATTCGGTATCCGTATAATTGAAACGGCGCCGGCTGTTTTTTATGCTGCGGATAAAGCCGGTAATGTATTCCTTCTTTTCGTTTTCAAGTACAGCTTCAAAAGTCCTGAGAAGCTCTTCCGGGCTGACAGCCTGGATATAGGCGCGGAAGAAGCTGCGGTTCTCCAGGATCTGCGGATAGCACTGTTTTCCGTATCCGTAAGCCGCCATAAAGTAAGCCGCGATATTGAGCCGCTTGGGCGCGCAGTTCTTCAGCCATTCCATGGCCGTCTCCGCATCCGGTGCCAGCTCCACGGGGATCTCAAAGGAAGTAAAGGTCTGCATCTTCAGCTCCGTCGGAACGTCGGACGCCATGATGCTCTGCAGGAGCTCTTCCATCCCTTCCTGCTTTTCAAAATGAAAACCTTTATGTTCCGTGAACACGCGGGAAAGCACGCCGAAAAGCTTCTTATCATAGCCGCCCGCAGCAAGGTGCTCTGCCGTCGCAAGCAGTTCCATCGGATTCAGACGTGATGTGATCTTTCGGATCTGATAGGTACCGGGTACCAGCGGATCCTGCATCATCTGTTCTTCTGTTCCGTTCAGTTTATCTTCTTCCATATGCGTATCATCCTCATCAGAGTCTCAGTCGATGATCAGCGGCAGCATATCGCTCACTTTACCGTGGATCACGTAATCTGCATAATGATCGGAATAGTGTTCCTCTTTCGTGATCAGCACGAGCGGCTGCTCCGCCTCATAATTTCCCGTACAGAAACGGACCATGTTGTCGATCATGTTCGTGCCGAGGATCAGGATCAGATCCGCCGCCTCGCAGGCGTTTACCGCCTCCGTCATCAGATCGTTGTGGATCGTCTCTCCGTAAAGGAGCACTCCCGGGCGGATCGGCGCCTTGCATTCATCGCAGAGCGGCACACCTTTGGCCTCACGGATATATTCCTCCGGAAATTCCTTTCCGCAGCGGGTGCAGTGATTCTGCTTGACATTGCCGTACAGTTCCACCACATTCCGCAGACCGGCCCTGTGATGCAGATCGTAATAATTCTGGGTCACGATCTTTAATATCCTGCCCGTTTTTTCCAGACGTTTCAGATCGCTGTACATGGAAGCAGGCTTCAGATCCTTACCGATGATCTCGTTTTTATAAAACTCAAAAAACTTATCACGGCGTGCGCTGTAATAGCCGACGCTCATCATCTCGTCCGGGGACTTGTGGTAGATATCCTCAATGCGATAACACTCCCGGGACGACCAGATATTCTCGCCGCCGCTTTCAATGATGCCGCCGACACCCACCATAACTACGATCCTGGATGACCGGTACACCATCTGTTTTACTTTTTCGATGGTTTCTTTCTGATCCGCCATGATACGCCTCCGATCCGGAGCAATGCCGCTGCTCCATTCTTCCCTTCCTTATCTTCTGGCATTACGCCCTTCTGCATAGCCATAGTTGATAAAATGAAGATAATACTGCTTCCAGTCATTTCCAAAAGCGTTTCGAAGATCCGCGTAATTATTCTTATACACGATCGGATTGAAGTTTTCACTGGCCTGGCGTCCTTCCGCCATTCCGTTGTTCACGAAATGCCTGAGGGCACCGGCCGGATCATTTCCGTACAATACACGCATATCTGGATAGCGGTTGATGTAATATGCAAAATCATAGACCTTGGAATAATCCTTTCCGTTATTCACAATGGCCGCTCTCGATTCCCTGCTGGGTGCCACGGACGAATTCACCGCCGAGAAAGAATACATCGTGCATTTCGCTGCATTGGTCGTATACCAGACGATCTTTCCCTTAAACAGGATGGGCTGGCAGTCGGAAAGGCAGCCCGTCATGGAATAGACCGAGCTGGTAAGCTGGCCGGAACCGTTCACAAATACCCAGTTCACGGTCTCGGTCTCCGCCGCACCGTTCTTGTTTTCCCAGATCACCACGAACTGGTCCATATTCAGCTTCACAACATAAGGCGTCATGGCAGAAGGCATATCCCCGTATGCATAACCGGTCGCATAGGCGATACGCACCTGGTCTCCGGAATCGGAATTCTTCGGGATCGCAGAGATAAAGATATTGCGGTTCGGCGAGCTCTGGTCATAAGGATTGGTCACGCCGAAGACCAGACGGTACTGCGAAGACACTTCATATCCGCCGATGCTGGTTCCCGGCGTATAGGAGCCGGCAGGGCCCGGCAAAGCCAGTGCCGTTGCGGTGTTGCAATAGGATACAAAAGCACCGCCTGCTGCCGCATTATACCGGCCGGAAATGACCGCATGCGGGCTGTTCAGCACATGATCCAGCGTCGTCACGGAACCGTCGGATACCTCGATAAAGGTCGCGGCGCTTTCTTCAAAAGCTCCGTTCGCATTGTTCACGTCGCACTGTACCTGGATCAGCGCGGCATCGGAATTCCTCGATACAAAGGTCAGGGGCGCCTGATGTCCGTCATAGGTCATATGACCGCAGCGCACATAGACCGTGTCGCCGTATTCCGAAAAATCGGTATTGCTGCCGTAGAACGGGATCGCCGTATTGCAGCCGTAGAGGGAAGTGCTGTTGAGACGGTTCCAGGCTTTATCATAGCGGACCAGACGCATCACCTCGACGCCGTCATTGCAGATCGTGTTGTCCTGCCCGAAAAGAACGTAATTATAGGAAGCGCTGCTCCAGAAACCGCCAAACTTCGGCAGCTCCATCGCGATGAACTGCTGGGTACGGAGAACCAGGGAGGAATTGTAGCTTTCGATCAGAATGATATCCCCCATATTCTCAACGCGGCTGAACGTGCCGTTCCCGTTATCGCATACATAACAGTTCGCCACGCGCTTCCGCTGCGTATAATCGTTATCGTGAATGTTATTGGTAACAACCGACTTGCTGTTTACCCTGGATGCCGCATTCAGGACAAGCGGTGCGGAAAGCAACAGAAGCCCCGCAATAAGCAAAACGCCCGTTATCCTTTTCACGTGCCTGTTCCGAAACATATTACACTACCCCCGCGAACAAATAGTTCTACGAATATAATTGTATCATAATATCTATAAAAATGGTAGCAAAAAAAGCCAAAAGAAATAGCGGCCGGATCGCTCCGGCCGCCACACATGTGTAAAATAATATTATTCTGCAGAAAGATTGTTCAGATATCTGCGGATCACCTTGGCGGAATTTTTCGCCGCGATCGCCACAAACGCAGGGTATTCCATCCTGGCTTCCATATCGGCGGAATCCGAAATGGCGCGCAGTACGCAGAACGGTACCTTATTGACATAGCAGACCTGTGCAATGGCGGCTCCTTCCATCTCGCAGGCCAGCGCCTTAAAGATCTCCACGAGCAGCTGCTTTTTCCCCCTGGAGGAGATGAACTGGTCACCGGAAACGATGGTTCCCTGCAGCGCCTTGATCTCTTTCCCTCCGAAATCCCTGTCCGCATTCAGCTCCATGATCGCAGAGAAAAGCCGGTCCCGGACCTCCTCACTGGTAGGGATATACTGGATATCGCTGCCGAGGATCTTGCCCAGAGGCTCGCCCAGTGCGGTCACATCCATATCATGCTGCACCAGCTGGCGGGCGATCACGATATCCGCCACGCCAAGCGAATCGGAAAGGGAACCTGCAACGCCCACGTTCAGGATCAGATTCGGCCGGAATTTCAGCACCATGGTCTGTGCACAGATCGCGGCAAAGACTTTTCCCACGCCGCAGACCGCGCAGACGATATCCTGGCCGCAAAGCTTTCCGAGATAATACTTTATCCCGGAGTATTCCAGTTCGCCGTCGGGCTCCATACCCTCACGGATCTCATTCAGTTCTTCCGGCAATGCGCATATGATCCCGATCATGCTTTACTCTCCTTTTTCGCCGACTTGAAAACCCAAAGCTGCTGTACTTTGTAGCTGATAAAGAAGAGGAGCGTATCCACGCAGAATTTGGTGAACGTCTCGTTCCCTTTCAGCCACTTAACGAGTCCATGAACACTCAGTGCCGAGATACAGAGCTGGATCAGCCATACCAAAAGGTATTTCGGGCCGCTGCTTGAAACCTTGCTGCGGGATTTAAAGATCCAGCGGTTAAAGTTGTAATTGAACATACCGGAGCATATGCGCGCGACCGCGGTTGCGGCCGGGATATAATACCTCCGGAGCAGCTCCCCCTCCTCGCTGGTAGCGAGAAAGAGCTTGCAGAGTATGGTAAAGATCACAATATCGATGATAAAGGACCCGAAAGAAGAAATACAGAATTTGATAAAAACCTTGTAGATCTTCAGCGAATCCCTGATCGGATTGAAATGCGAGGAGGCGTTGTTGTCCAGATAGATCACCTCGATCGGCACTTCAACAAAGGGCACGTCCATCTCCTTGAGCGCAAAGATCACGTTCATCTCGTACTCATAGCGCTCGCCCTTGACCTCCACCAGATCCTTCAGATACTCCATCGCATGCACGCGCAGGCCTGTCTGGGTATCGGAAAGCTTAATATCACAGAAAAACTTCATCAGGCGGCTCGTGAGCCGGTTCCCGAAGCGGCTGCGCGGCGGGATCTTGGTATCGGATTCGAAATCCCTGCAGCCGAAAACGATGCTGTGCGGATTTTCAAGGAATTTCTCACAGCAGGCCAGCGTATCCTTCACCGTATGCTGGCCGTCGGCATCCAGCGTGACCACGCCGAGTGCATCCGGATAATGCTCCAGCACATAGGAAAAGCCCGTCTTTAAAGCACGGCCCTTTCCCTTATTCTCGGGATGGTGAACGATCTGCACCCCCGGAACATCCTTTACCGCATCAAAAACAGACGCATATTCGGGACCGCAGCCGTCATCCACGATGACAACCGCGGGAAAATGCTCCGCGAGCTCCTTTACCGATTCCACCATGCTCGGTTCCGGACAATAAGCCGGTACCAGCGCGATCAGCTGCTCCATACTCATCAGCCGTGCAATCCCTTCGACTGCCGGACCATATCCTCCACAACGATATCGTAGATCTCTCCCAGGCTTCTGCAGTATTCCAGCAGTTTCCAGGGCTCATTGGTATGAAAGTGAACCTTGATCGGATCCCCGTCACCGCCCACAGCAAGCAGGCTGTCGCCCACAAAATGTTCCGTGATATAATCATTGATCTCGTCCTCATCGAGATCATCACCGTCGATCAAAAGCTGGGTATCATAACGAAATTCTATATCTTCCATAATCTTCAGTCCTCCTTCTGCCGGTAATAAAAGCGCATCTTTCATTGTAACAGATTTCACATATATTGCAAGTGGCACACGCGCGCCCGCTGCTCAGTCTTTTTTCACGGCTTTGTCAAAGAATTCCAGCATTCTTCTGTTGGAGATGAGGCTTTCGCGCCACTCCCAGTGGGATATATTGAAGACATGCTGCAGATGCACCGCTTCCTCTTTTTTCCAGATCAGGGTCTCATACTCCTGGCCTTCTTTCTCAAGAGCCTGAAGCAGCAGCTGCGACTGCTCATAGAGCGACTCGGTCTCCGAGCCGATGAGCAGCAGCGGCGGCAGCTTGATCCCGCGCATCGTTTCCGAAAGGCTCATCTTCCCCTTCCAGGGCGCCTTATCTCCCTGCTCTCCGAGCATCATCTCGTAGTAGGCCTCCGCGCTCTTCCGCCCCGCTTCGCTCTCTTCCTTATCCATGATGTACAGACGGTCCATCTCCGAGCAGGGGCAGCACACGCACAGGGCGCCGACCTCAAAGCCAAAGGGCGTTACGCCGTATGCCGCCTGCAGATCCTTGCTTTTCTGTATGCAGGCCACCAGCCCGCTCAGATGCCCGCCGGCCGAATCCCCGGTCAACAGGACCTTTTCCAGATCAAACCCCCGATCCGGCCCGAACTGTTCCAGCCAGTGCATCGCATCATAGATATCCGAAATGATGCCGCTCAGATCGGTCTCGTCCAGAAGCCGGTAGCTCATTCCCATCACGGCGTAGCCCTGCGCCGCCAGCCAGGCGAGGTAACGCTCGGATTCGTCCACCGTTCCGTAAAGCCAGCCGCCGCCGTGGATGTCGATGATCGTCGGGAGCACGCCCTTTGACACATCCCATCCGGCAGGGTAATACAGGTTCAGCACGTGCATCGGATGATAGTCCCCGGTATAGGGGATGTGGCTTTCCTTGCGCCAGCCCATGGGCGTCACCTGAAATTTCTCCCCTTTTTCGTTATTGACCCGGATATTTTCCCAGTAATCGATCAGTTTCTGCTTCCACTCGTTCATCCGATCCTCCTCATCGTTCTGCACTTATGACGCTTTTCCCATGAAGGATAACTGCCTGCAAAGGCTATCAGGCCCCGTTAATGTCTCTATTATATATGAAATGTTTAAAAAGGTACAGAAAAAGCTTGCATTTTTAAAATGACTGTACTATAATGGCTTTTGCGAGTGTGACAGCACCCAGTTATAGCGCTATCGCCAAACGGTAAGGCAACGGACTCTGACTCCGTCATTTTCCAGGTTCGAATCCTGGTAGCGCTGCGAAAGAAAACCCTCAGCGAAAGATCGTTGAGGGTTTCTTTTTGCCTTCATCCTGCGCTCCCGTGAAATTATACCAAGGTTCTGGTATAAACCATTGACAGTTACAACCGCAAACCCCTGCTCCCCGACACTTCCGATCTCCGTATAGATCATTCATACAACAAAACGATACTTCCCTTTTCCCGCACCGGATATCTTCTCTGTCAGCTTCAGTTCGTACATCTTTCTGAGCAAAGCGGATGCCGGATTCTCCGTTATACCCAATACTTCCATGACATCCCCACGTCCAAATATTCTTTCCCTACCAAACTCAGCATATAGTTTATGTACATTAGTCTTCGCTCTGGACGAAATCACTTCAGCATCCAATTTCTTCAATATCTCGTTTCCATCCGGAATATGCTGTTTAATGTGCTGTTTAATGTGCTGTTTCTCTCCCGAATGTGTCGTTTCATCCCACCGGATATGCATATATCTGTTTTTGAGTTCATTTTTTTCGTCCATAAGCAGATTGCGAAGGAACGTCTCCAAAAAAGATATATCCTCATGAACACCCCTATTCATGTTCCTGTAATTTGCCCTTACAAGTGCGTTTCTGAAATACCAGGCATTTTTCGCAAACACATCATTCGTCACATTAAATCCCATGGATCGCAGATATTTAATAAAAAATACCGCTGTTGTCCTTGTGTTTCCTTCACAAAAAATATGGATCTGCCATAAGCGGGAGACAAAGCGTGCCAAATGACTGATGATATCACTCATAGTCCGATCCGCATAACTATACTCCTGCTCAGTCCGAAAGTCATAGTCCAGTGTCTCACGAAGATCAAGTGCGCCACCGTACACTACCGATTCGCCATCCAACACCCACTCTTTTTTCTTTATATTATAATCTCGAAGCTTTCCTGCATGGGAAAAAACGCCCTCAAACAATCTTCTGTGAATAGAAATATACTGGGCCGGAGAGAAAACAAACGCCCTGTCCGAGAGGATCTCTGCGATATGTACGGAAACCTTATCGGCTTCCTCTGTATCATCCGCTGTATGATGTACTGACTCTTCGTAGTAGCTGTCAATCCGTCTCTTAACTTCATCTAAGCTGATATTTCCATCAATGTTTTCTTTCGCGGTATTCAAAAGATATTCTGAAGGATGTAGCTTGTCAACATCCTGCAAACCTACCGCAGTTTGCCACGCATATGCCTTATCTACTTTATCCGGTTCACCTGTTTTAAGATATTCCTTAAAAGGATCCTCCCGGATTTCATCTGTTTCAACCGGTTTCTTTTCCTTCATAAACCGCAATGCCTCCCTCTATAGTCTCATAGCTTCAACGCCTCGCTCAGAGAATTCGTTATCCCACGGGGCCCCCGGACTGCGTGGATCCCATACTCTTCCTTCAGCACCTCAAAAGTAAAGCGCTCCGGATCATAGCGCTTCTGTAGCCTGATCTTCATCAGCGCTTTGATGGTCAGATTCTCATCCTGATAATCACAGGGGATATCCGTCTCCGTCACCCTGCATTTATACAGGATCGCGGATACCGGGGCGCCCACATACATAAACACCGTATCGCCGGTCCGTATCCCCGCCCCCTGCTTCCAGTCGATCTCATCCGCTTCTTCAAAGGCCTGTACGATATCGTAGTATTTCGGATTGGCTGGCACGATCCACTCTTTCGGCCCCCGGACCTGCTGCTTCTTCTTTACGGAAGCGGTGGCCATAAAACTCATGTCGATGAGCCCGAATACCTTCTCCTCGGGAAGGGTCCCGTCCAGGAGCACCGTGATCCAGTGCTGCTTGTTCATATGCCAGGCGGGGAGGATCCCCTCCTGACGGATCAGCATATCCCGAAAGAGCATGTCATCCACCTTCAGATTGACCACATCCACATATTCTTCCCCCCGCAGTCCCAGCTTGTTCCTCTGCACATCCATCACAAGGGCAAACCACTTTTTGTTATCCCCATGCCGGAAGACAGCATTATTGTCATACTTCGCCCAGGGATATTCCGGGGAGACCTTATACTTCTTTTTGATGTATTCAAACACAGCTTTTCGCATTTTGGCACGCTCCCCCGAAAACACTGCAAAAAATATCATAATTCGCGCTTGCGCCCGGCGGACAGAACACGGCAAATTCGATGTGTTCAAATACCTTCGGGAATACCTGAAGCGCCGTCTGATACGCCCGGGCAACCACCAGCGGATCGTTCTCAAAAGCCCCGCAGCCAAAGGCCCCTAAAACCAGGACATCTGCCCCCTTAGCAGCTGCACAGGTAAGCATATGGATCGCACGTTTCACATGGCAGGCAAACTGTTCCGCAGCTTTCATCCCGGTACCACGCTTTACCAGACCAAAATACCGGTATGTCCCCTCTCGCAGATCCGGCGCCGCGATGGTGATCACATCTACCGTGACCCAGTCCTCCTTCGGCATCCGCTCCGGCAGATCCGTATCCGTCTTGCATATGATGACACCCTCGGTGTAGATCAGCGCATCACTTGCCTTCGGCGTCGCCAGATCATAATGGTACTTATAATAACTATCCCGGAGGGTTCTGCGATACAGGAGCGGATATAAGGTGGACGTACGGCATAAACACTCTTCCTGGGCGCTGGCTCCGTTTGCCACTCCCCCTCCGGCTTCAAAGGCATTTGCAAAATTCATGACGGCGATCTTCGCTCCGGGATATTTCTTCCGCAGCTTCATCGCCGCCTGAAAACTCCGGTCTCCGGATACCGTGACTATCGTCTCTTTCCGTCTTGATTCATCATAATCCGGATAATCCTCTTCGAAGAAAAGCGTGGTATTCTTCTTGCCTTCCGGTATCGATGCCGACAGATCCGGATCCGAACGGATCCAGTCCATGGTATCTTCAAATATCTTTTTTCGCTGTTCAGGTGTGGACATATTGTGATTCTCCTTGTCTTTATTATTTCCTCCCACAACATTTCTTATACTTCTTTCCGGAACCGCAAGGACAAGGATCATTCGGATAAACCTTTTTCTTCACTGTGATCGGTTTTTTATGAAAGAATTCATCAATAGTAAACAATCTATGATTGGCTTTATCTTTTTCCTTTTTCGCATCTTCAAGCCCGATAAAATAATCAGCCCGCTCCAGATTCCCGAGCGTTTTGTATTCTTCCCCTAGTTCCCGGTATAGATCTTCTTTATCTCTAAAATCCTCCCCTGCATCGATCCTCCGGTATAGGTCATCCAAAACCTTCTCAAACCTGTCATCATTATGCTCATTCAACTGCCTGTAGTATCCGATCCATCCCCATCCCCAGAGCGGATCCTTTGCCAGATACTCCCGGTATAATTCAAGGCACTTATCCAGATCCCCCATACAGGCATATTCATCAGCAATATCACGCAGGGCATTTTCATGAAACAGATCATTACTGGTACCCCAGTCTATATTCAGAATGTTTTCATTAACCTCTATAGATTCCTTATATCGTCCGGCATTATGAAGCTCCATTGTCACATCGTTAGCCCAATTCCCGATCTGCCAGTCAAGGGTATCTACTCCAAGCTTGCGGGAGAATCTGTTTTCTCTTTTCATGAGAGCATAAAGATCATCCCACGCCTCCTTTGCCTTAAGGGCCACTCCCTCTGTGGCCTCGAAAGCATCCAGGAATTTACTTTCAATTGAATCAGCTTCATTCTGCGTGATCGCCATAACAAATCCCTCTCTTACACCGCCATGTACTCCCACTCCCGGAATCCTGCCGACTTTGCGGACTGATATACCGGCAGAACAATATCCGACAATCTGTTCCCAAACTCTTCCCTACTAAGATCCGGTGCATAGAGCTGGCCTTCCACCATCGGGGAATTCAGATGTTTCTTCTTTACCTTTTCAAATTCCTTGCGGATCCCCTCATGCTGCCACATCAGCTGATAGGACAGATATTCCAATCTCGACAGCTTTTTGAAATACGCATCCCATCTCGGCAGATTATTACTCTTTGCAGAATTAATGCTCTTTGTGGTGGGATGAAGATTCCATATCTCGTCATTTGCAACATAGGACCAGGGTACAAAATGATCTATGGAAATATCCTTCTCCGTCAACTCTCCGTCTCCGTAAATCTCCACCACAGGACTGACTGTCATGATCAGCTTCCAGTATTTTATGATATCTACGAGATTTCTTGCTTTTGGAGCCTCCAACTTATCGATCACTCCCGGAACATTCGGATTCCTTCTCTGAAGATACTCCACAAGATTGTATTTCAGCCAGCCTTTAATGATGACCTGGTTCCGAATGATATATTTACACCACTTCTCATCAAAATGAATCCTGGTATTCAATCCGTCCGGCTGATCAAACTTGTAGATCAGACTATAGTAGGTATTTATCCGCTCAACCAACTGCTTCGTACCCAGCTTCCAGTCATCTGTCTTCCAGCCCAAAAAGGGTGCCTGCAAACGATAAGGCACATTCGTAGTGAGTATCTTCTTATAACGCAACACCTCCGGATCCCGGCAGTTGCGGATATACTCAAGAAGTACCGTCTTATCCTCCGACGCCTTGAAACCTGAGATTTCCACCAGGCGGTTAACGGCAAATTCCAGATTATCTCTCGGGCCAAGGTTAAGATGATACTCCGCCACCATGTACCAGGCATCCGTGATCATCTCATCAATGATCTCCTCAAAGCTCGCAGATGTCTGTCCGGCAAGAATCTTCTTCACGATCACCTGGAACCAGAACAGCTTGTAACACTCACTGGTGTTATCAAAGAGATGTCCGAAATATTCAATTTTCAGGCCGTCTGATTCGGGCAAGATGAAATCCATAAGCTAGCTCCTGGCTCCCAAAAATATTCCCATTGTTTCCACTACCTTTTAGGTGGCTTCGGTAGACGCAAGACTGCGGCCACTATCTTTACTCCTGATTCGATAATTCTCTTTCTAATTTTAGGATCATCCAAATAATCCAGTCCAATCTGAATCATATCATCTATATAGTCCTTCGCGACCTTAATAATCTTCTTTCCCGCGGGTATTCTATGATCTGAAACAAACCTGTTTTTAACATCATACCCCTGTGATTGAATATATACTGCAATCTCCTCATCGTAGATAAGAAGCTTCACTATATCCAAACACTCTGCCCTATCGGATAGTAATAGTATACCAGTCCCACCACCCCTACAGTAGTGTATTTAGATTTCAATTCAACAAAGGCATTTTTAACTGATTCAACATACCCCCTACCATCTTCATATATCTCATTAGGAGGTTGTACGCCATGATTTGTCCCCGATGTGGATTTTCGAGTATACCCGGTGCAAAATTCTGCGGTAGCTGTGGTTTCAGCTTTTACAATCCCAACATACAGCCAAACCAGACTATGCCTCAGAACATTTATACCGGGTCTTATCCCGCCACTCCTATTCCTCCAGGAATGAATCCGCAAACAGGCTTTATTCCTCAAGATACCACTACAAATAATCTTTCAAAGCAGATGCCCAATAACAATCATATACCAGCAACAAACCAAGCTGTTTCACCAGACCCTAATATTATGTCTGCATCGCTTTGCCCTAAATGCGGTGCCCCCTTGGCCCCCCGTTCCAGGTTTTGCATGGTTTGTAATGAGAATATCGATACCCCTTCCAAAGAACCAGCTATCATTCATAAACCCAAAGTGAAAAAAGGGATATTTAATAACAGCTTTAATTGTCCCAATTGTGGTACAAAACTAAAGGTAAACAAAAAAGAGGAAAAGCTAATCTGCTCAAACTGTCACGCTGAAATCCTCAAAGATGGAGACAGCTACAAACTTGCCCCGCCTAAACCACCAAAGAAAATGGCTTTGCCCATTCCATTGACCGTAGCGGGAGCTGTTGTCATTCTTTTGCTTATGGCTGTCGCAGGTAACAGTCGCCGAAACCGTGATACGAACATCTCATATGAATATACTGATAGATCTCTTCCCATAAACGAATCGGAAGAAGAATTGTTAGCGGCTAAGGATCCTACCGTTGCCACAGAACCCTCTCTGGTTCCCACCGATCCCCCTACAGCTGAACCAACAGCTACCCCAACTCCCGAGCCATCGAGTACACCTACCCCCGAACCTACCAATACACCAACGCCGGAACCTACGAATACGCCTACTCCGGCTCCAACCAATACGCCCACACTGGCTCCAACTGCCACTCCAATCCTGGAGCCAACTGCTACACCAATACCACCAGAGCCTACTGCCACGCCAATACCGCCAGACCCCACTGCCACACCAGTACCTGCGCCTGCAACAGTTACTGCCAACAAAGAATCTGGCGGAACCATAGATCTTCCAATCGGTACAATAGTTTGGAAATCAGCCACAGGCTCAAAGTTCCACAAGGTGAATGACTGTGGAAATATGAATCCAAATAAAGCAACCGCAATGACCGTTGAGGAAGCAGTGAATACCTATCATCTAACAGCATGTAAAAAGTGTTATAACTAAATCTTATCAGAACGGGTGACACCTGCCGCAGGCAGTGTATCCCCGTTCTTTTAATTCCTGCAGCGTCCCACTATAGTATTCCCTGTTCTTCTCTTTCATTTCCTCCACGGACGGGCAATCCGGCCTGTGTGCCCGTTTCGTATTCTTGTTCAATACCAGCTCCAGGATCTCATCCTCTGAGTCCAATACTCTTTCCGCGATCCAGCTCTCGCCGGTAGCATAATCAATCTCGATACCCGGCTGTACATTATAGCACCATACACAAAACCGAAACTCTTTGTCTTCTACCGCCTCCGCTTCGATCAACACCCCTCGCGCAAGCAGTTCATCTCCTTCAAAATACGGGGTGACTCGATATAGTACATGATTTCCGCTTTCACGGATATGATCAGCCACCTGATTCTCGAAAGGAAGCATCCCGGTAATATTCAGATAACGCGTTCCTGTGATCAGATTATTCTCATTTGCATTCTCTCCTCCTCTAATCTACTAAAAAATCATTTTCATTCGAACGAATCATGAAAAAAAACAAAACTATAATCAATTATACACATTTTACTTTCGTAATCGTAAGTATAGGCATTTATGTATCGATTGTTAGTTGCTATATCTATGAAATCAAAAAACAAAAATCCCTCATCCGGTTCATAGTCATCAGAAATGGGAAGAACAATACTTAACTCATATGATTCTCTCGCGCCTATACTTATAGCATCAGTTAAGGCATTTATTCCTATAATATGTTCTGGAACCTCGCTATCGAATTCAATTCTTTCAATCAAAAAAGCTCTATTTCGATTAGTGCAGTTAGTTATAATTATGGGAATAGTTTTATAAGTATAATAATAATCCTTATACTTTGGATAAAAATCCCTTAGATTCATTTTGTTTACTCTCAAATCAATTTCCCTATTTTCTCTGCGTTGTCCTCTACAGTTTTGTTCAATTATTTTATATTGATACTTTCCCGAAAAAATATTGTAATCTACACAAATTGAATTACATCTCCCAAGTAGTCTTCTTCGACCATCTTCCAAAATGAGATGTAAACGTGCTCTTCGATTATTTGAATATGCAATATCAATGCTTTCAACCCAGATATCTATTTCCTGTTCTTTTTCAGGTTCTATCTGTAAATAATCATCTTGAAAATCTTCAGCATTGTTCAGAAGCAAAGACGAACAAAGCCACATTGCCGTGGTTCGTTTATTTAACACTTCTAATCTGATAACTATACTATTAACTCCGCATTCGTCTTCAGATTTATAAATTCCTTTAAAAAAAATAGCGAGATGGCAGAAATCAAACAAAGAATTATCTTCCGTACCAATATTGGTAAATTCCGTTCCGGAAAAGGCGTATTCAGCTCCCTCATCACTAAGTCTCAATCTTTTTTTCTCCCATTTTTCATTTTCAATCAAACAGCTGATTTGTCGAAAACGATAATAACTTTATATACTTTCCGCTAAACAAACTAATTATATCACATCCATTCCTAGAAGGACATACCACATCCGCATACGCATCACTCCATGATCCATTTCACCTTCAGATTGACACACTCCTCCACAAGCTCACGTCCAAGTTCATCTGAAGCTCTCGGAGGGCAATCGCCTACACATTTTTTGTAACGTACAATCTTAATTTCCTCGTCCTCATCCCATCGATCCCTGCGGATAGACTCAACACCCTGGACTTTGATCCCCAGTACATCCGCAAGTTGCTCAGCTTCCTCTCTCGAATGGCTTAACGCTTCCTTCGCAAGCTCTAACCTGATTGCACGCCGATCCGAAATCACCCCTCTAACGGTAATTTCATATTCATATTTTCCCTTCTGTAACAGAGATTGGATAAAATTGATACTCTTCAGATCATATGGGATTTGCATCATGATTTTCCTTTCCGCAGTGAGCACTGTTTCTCTTGAAAAACCCGGTTCTTCGACACTGTCTCCTGCCAAATGGATGCTTTTCAGATCGATCTCGGTTTTCCTGATCTCCTCCAGAAAATCATCACATTCATCCATCACCCTCCGGGACAGCTCACAGGCCTTTCCCTCTTCCGCCCGGAAGGTTATCGTGATCTCTGCCACATCACACTCTGCCATCCTGCTGGCAACACCCTTGATTTCAAATACACTCATAACACCCCCTCCTTTTTCCCTCATACTGTCAGGCTCTGATCTTCATTTCCGATATCATAATAAATTTTCATCTGTCCTATAAGAATGCCGCCATTTCGAACGATTGTTTGTGATATCTGTTATATTCTGTCATGTATACTATCCTTCTTTCCACATAAATCTGCCCACCTTGATCCGTATATTAAAAAGTTAAGCAATACATCGATCAGGATAAAACCCATACCGGAGGCATATATGAAAAAACCTGTTATTGCATGTTTGTTTTTGGCACTTACCGTATTGGGCGCAGGCTGCGGATCACAAAAGCCGGATGATGGAATTGAATTGTCACAAGATTCTTCCGTTGAGGGAAAAGAGCCCGGAACCACAGGTACCGGGCAGACAAGCACCCGCGTAGCAAAAGACGGCAAGGTCAATCACGGCCATTCCATAACGGAACGCTCCGAACCCTATCACACAGAAATACTTCGTTCGGAAGAAGTATTATATGATGAGGAGGAAGCCAAAGCTTTCCTTATAGACAATATCTCTTATCCGGAAGGGGAACCTTATACCTTTGAAATGACCGATTCTTCCATTAACGATCCGGGAGCATATCTGTGGTACGATTTCACGGTATTATATGACGGTATTCCTGTTGAACGTTCGGAATTTACGGTTATAACATTTAATGACGGAACGATAATAGAAGGTGACGCAGGCGTCTTTCGTGCAGTCCCGGAAGATCTGTCCGGCATAAAGACTCCCGAAGAGATCCTGGAGGATTATGCCAGACAGAACTATGATGACAGAGATTATAAATATCAGACCGGGCACTATTACTACAGAAAAAAGAATGCCGAATGTCCCTATGTGTATGTTTACCGTTATGACTGCGGACAAGTGCTTGAAAATATCACTCTGACACTGAATGCCAAAACCGGCGAGCTTTTGGGCTATCAGCCTGACGCCATCGATTAAACGCTGCTTTTCCGGGCTTCCCCATGCCGGATAAGCCGCTCAAAGCGTTCCATCACCTCCAGCATATCCTTTTTCACACGCGCCCTGCACTGTTCCCGGAGCAGGGCCGGCATATCATAAAAAGCTTCCGCCATAGCTCCGGCGATGGCCGCCAGGGTATCCGTATCACCCCCCAGCGATACTGCGTTCCGGACCACATCTTCATAAGACTCACCATCCAGAAAACTCTTAAGCGCCTTCGGAAGGGAATCCATGCAGGTCTCGACATGACAGTGCCGTGCACGCATCTCATCCAGTGTTTCATGCAGATCATAGCGAAATTCCGCCTTCACATACGCTTCGATCTCCTCTTTGGAAGCCCCCTTCCGTCCAAGGTAGATCACTGCTGCCGTGCATTCAGCCCCCTTGATCCCTTCCGGGTGGTTATGGGACACATTCGCGCAAGCCTTAGCCACTTCCCGGGTCCGTTCAATGCTGTCATACAGCCAGCCCGCTGCGGAAACCCGCATGGCCGATCCGTTTCCGTAACTTCCGTAAGGCTCCGGCTTTTTCGCATGTACCCAGTTGATAAAGCGGGCTCCGTATCCGGCATAAGGGTACTTCCGGCCCCACTTCTGCATCGAACGGATGCATGTAGCCTCGATCTCGCCGGCACCCGCATCCTTTCCGGCGTCCATCAGAGCCTCCGCCACGGCCACTGTCATCACGCTGTCATCCGTCCAGTTGTCCTGCTCCGTCAGCAGTTCAAAATCCTTCGTTTTCCCTCCCCGGTCAAACTCAAACCTGCTCCCGATGATATCTCCCAAGATTGCTCCGTACATACCCTTACCTCTCTTTCTTATGCTTCTGTTCTCGCTTACAGGTTAAGGATACAATAAAAAAAGTCCCCCGTGGTGTCCCGCCGGGAGACTTTTGAAAGCTGCGATCTGCTATTAGTTTCCGAGGAGCGGCTGATCACATACGAAGAGCATGGCGTTGACTTTACGGATATCATACTGTCCGTGCCGTATGCATTGTA
>JAEEGL017425738.1_pt1 | contig 21288 bp, 24 predicted proteins | sample 9134231 | NCBI WGS metagenome assembly JAEEGL01 (sample SAMN16246548, study PRJNA631951) | gut metagenome | biome: gut microbiome; feature: rumen; material: fiber-attached | host: Bos | place: Iran: Karaj | collected 2018-10
AAAAAATTGAAAAGAAATAAGGTTCACATTCACTGGTATCCCGGTCACATAGCAAAAGCCGAACGCCAGCTTAAAGAGAAATTGAGTCTGGTGGATGTTGTGATAGAGGTCAGGGATGCAAGAATACCTTTAAGCAGTAGTTACTCAGACATAAAGAAGCTCTTGGGAGATAAGCCAAGGCTTCTTTTGTTGAATAAAGCCGATTTGACAGACAAAAACGAACTAAAACAATGGATTGATTATATTTCTAAAGATATTGGGCTCGAAGTTATTCCAACAGACTCAAAAACTACAGGAGATTTATCCCGAATTGTTAAGTGCCTAATTGATTTAGCCGAACCAAAAATTCAAGCACTTATGGCAAAAGGTCTTTTAAGACGCCCTGCAAGAGCAATGGTTGTCGGCATGCCAAATGTAGGGAAATCAAGTATTATAAATAAGTTAACTAAATCCTCAAAAACAAAGACGGGAGCAAAAGCCGGTGTAACAAGACAGCAACAATGGGTAAGAATCAACCCGAATTTGGAACTATTAGATACCCCGGGGATTATTCCGACAAGACAGGATGACCAGCTTCAAGCAGTTAAACTTGCATTTGTAAATTCGATATCCGAAAATGCTTATTCTCCTGAACCTGTTGCAGAAGCTCTATTAGACATGCTTTTAGAGAGTAAATATAAAGAAATAGCCATGACTCATTATAAAGTTGAAAATCTGACACTCGAAGATATTGCAAAAAGCAGGAATTGGATAACCAAAGGTGAAACTCCCGATACCGAACGCACTGCAATATATGTACTCAAAGATTTTCGAGAAGGCAGAATCGGAAAATTTATTTTGGATGAACTGCCGTAATTATTATCATGTAAATATTTGTAAATATATTGTAAATTTATGAAATTCTCTAAAAAAATACGTTTTTATATATAAGTAACGTATTTATATAGGAGAGCTTTCTATGAGTTTTTCGTATTATGACAATAATAACCAAATAAAACAACTTGATATCAAAGTCGGGTTAAAATGGTCAGAAAATAAATCTGGCAGTAATTTTATTAATTGTATTTTTCAGTCAATCGATAATGGTGACGGTATTGTTCAGGAAAATGAATTTTCAATATTACAACATATTTTTAGAATTGCAGATAGTGCAGTAGGGAAACAATATAAAAACAAGATTTTGGAACCATACGAATTGATTTTGCTTAATAATAAATTCATAAGCGGAGAAATCAATATTAATGAATTAAGCCAAGGCAAAATAGATACAATCGATCCAAATGATTACACTTTGGAAAGCTTAAAGAAACGTTATCAGGAAAAGCTATATGAAATTAAAAAATCTAGTAACGGCAAAATTGTAGTAACTGATAAAAGAACACATGAAAATGTTTTAGAAGTTTATAATACCAAAGATGGAACTACAATAATTAGAGATCTGTTGCTTAAGGAAAAAGTCGACAGGTATTATTCTAAGGATGGAATATTATTAGGATATGGAGAAAAAGGTAATATATACCAAAAAGATGCTTTTGAACAATTATTAAACTGTGATGAAGGCACATATAGCAAAACTGAATTATTAGAAAAAGTTAATATAATATTGGAAGGAATAAATTCAAAAAATATTATTGATGTTTTTCAAAATTTTTATAATCACAGTGCAGAAAAAACCTTGGATGGAATGATTAAATCCTCTCCATTACTAAAAAACAATCACGTTATAAGAGAAAAAATCTTAAACCATTTGAATAAATGTTTGGAAGAATATTATAGTTACCAACACGATTTTAAGAATGAAAATTCACAGGTTGTAAACAAATTCCATACAGGAGATTCTTATACTGTAGATTGCAAAAATGAAAAAATGACAATTATAAATAATAAAACCGGAAAAAAGAAAACTATTGATTTGAATGAAATAGTAAGTGAATTACCGCTTGATAAACAAGTTCAAGTAAAAAAATGGCTCTCCGAACAACCCGGAGAATTACTAATGGATTTTGCAACAGAAACAGATAAACTTAACAGTTATTTTAAACAATCCGATTATATGAAAAACCTTGCAAAAAGTAACAATGCAGAAGCATGGTATTCCACTACTACAGATGAAATTATTCTCGGAGCCGATGGAAATAAAGATGATTGGGCTTGCGATATAGCTCATGAACTTGGACATGCACTTGATGCTATTAACAATGAATATTTAAGTGCAAAATATGCTGAATTTAAGAATGCTTTTGTAACAGAGCGTGATGCGTACGTTAAAGCAGGCCAGACTGCTTGTACAAGTAGCAAAGATACTACAATCACAAATTATGCAACAGCCAGTGCCAATGAAATGTTTGCCGAATGTTACGCATACCTCATGACAGGTACCTGCCACTCGGCGAGTATCTTGGAAACATATTTCCCTGATTGTTTAAGAAGTGCAAATAAGATGCTAGAAGAAATCAGAGCTTTACCTGATGAAGTGAGACACAAAGCTTAGAACATATTTTGATGTATTTATCCCAATCCCCACTTTTTGCGCAAAGAATAAAACACATTTCTCTGCTGCAAATCGTCAATTGCATTATCAAGCTCGGTTTTGAGCCTTACTGTCGTACTGCCTTTCTTGAAGGCAATTCCGTATGGTTCATTGGAATATTTTCTGGGTAAAATTCTCAAATCACTATCTTTAATTACATATCTGTTAAGTATAGTATCGTCTGATGTAACGGCAGACACATTTCCGGCCTTCAAAGCCAAATAAGCATCATTATATGTCTTAAAACCCTGAATATGTGCAGTCGGGACAAGATGCTGAATATTTTTTTCGGCAGTCGTGCCGAAAATCACACCGATACTTTGTCCGGCCAAATCCTGCAGCCCGTGTATTGCACTGCTTTTACGCACCATTAAAACTTGAGATGCACTGTCATAAGATTTGGAAAAAGATACTACTTCTTGCCTTTGAGGAGTAATAGTTACGGTTGAAATTACCATATCAACTTCACCGGTTGAAGCTTTTATTAACCTGCTTTCCGGTGCAACGCTGACAAATTGGACTTTCGTTGGATCTTTTAATATGTACTGAGCAATATAACCGGATAAATCGGCATCATAACCTACAATATTACCTTTTTCGTCATAAAATCCAAATGGCTGAGAATCCGTATTTATACCCACCTTTATGTATCCGCGTTGGATAATTTCGTCATATAAATCTTTTTCGGCAAACTCATTCGTGGGTTTAAACAAAATCATATATATAACGATCAATATGAGAAAACATATTATAAAAGCAAAGCCTAATTTTCTCATTTTGCCGCCTTTAATTCATCAAATTTTGGTTTTCTTCCGCAAGATTTTTCTTCATCACAAAACCCGTTGCGCTCGCACTTGGGAACTAAATACGGCTTCAACCAAGGTTCTTCAGCTATAAGAGCATCGCACATTGCTCTAACCATTTGCCTGATTTCATATTGAGCTCTCGAGCAAAGTCGTAAATTCGCAATATGAATAAGTTCCCGTAAATTAAGACTTGCGACAAGCGACGTTGCTGCGGCATTGGGAAGTACTGCCCTTGCATCCTCAGCAGGAATGCCGGCTTCGGTAAATTCGCAATACAACTTAGAAATTTCACCCATAAAATTAACAAATTTTTCTTTTAATTCCAAATTTCTTTCAATTGTAGGCGGAATTAAATAATCAAATTGACCTTTTTCTTTAACATATCTTTGTGACTTTTGAGAAAAAGACATATGCCTGTGTCGAACAAGCTGATGCGTACATGCTCTGGAAACATTTGATATAGAAAAAGTAACCTGTATATGCTCAATCGTAGAATAATGCCCTGATGAAATAACCCTTTCTATAAGTTTAAGCATCTTCTCTTCATCATCAGTGCCGCTATAAATGTTATACGGAGTTTCTGCACTGTAGCATGTTCGGCACGCCGTATAGACCGTCTTCAGCATGTTGTCCGGTTTTGAAATCAAATGAACAACAGGTTTATTATTATGTTCTTCCATGGTTATTCTCTCTTCTCTTTATTACTATTTAAAATGAAGCAGTAGAAGCACTTGCTGCTTCTTCATACGGATTTTCCATGTTTGAATTAATTGCCTCAGAATAAGTTAATTCAAACAATTTATCCGAATTTTCAACAATTTGCGGATTTTCAATCGCAGCTTTCAAATCGTTGTTAACATCATCCGTTCCTTTAAATAAAAGTGAACGGCCGATAGTTTCAGCTTTGTTATCGGAAAAATCTTTTATCTGCTTTGTTTCTTCCGACTGAGAAGCAGGCTGTTCTGTTTCTGCAGGCTGTTTCTTAATACCGTTAAAGTTAACTTGATTTACACTAATTTTGGGACCATTAATTTCACTCATGTTCACCTCGCTTATCATATTCAATTATACCATATTAGTTTTTTAATCAACCATCCAATTATCTTAAAACCCATAATAAAAAATTTTTGCTAGTATAGACAAAAAAATTTACAAAAATTAACGAAAGATAAACACTTGACATAAATGCACAAAATGTGTTATAAGGTTAGTGGGGTAAATGTATATTTTTGAGTCTTGCACAATTTGCAAGACTTTCCTTTTTTTTGGATACATTACTTACTTTTTAGACTGTACATAATTCAAAATTCCGTCTGCAATAGCATTAGCCGTTGTTTTAGGAAAATCGGCCTCTTTATAAATCATTGAGTCCAAAGGATTAGTCATATAGGCAGTTTCTATTAAAATTCCAATATAATCCGCAGGTCTGATTACGGCAAAACTTGCCGTTCTTACACCGTCATCTCTGGTTTTTATCTCGTTTGTAATCGAATTCAGAACAGATTCCGCAAGGGCTTTGGAATTAGGATTATAATAATAAACACTTGTTCCACGGTTTTTATGAATATCCATTTTTATGTCGGGTATAGAATTGAGATGTATACTTACAAAAATGTCGGTATTATTTTCTTTTGCCATACTTACTCTGTCATCAAGAGATACAAATCCATCACACTCACGACTCATAAATACATTTGCTCCCATTTTAGAGAGTTTTGCTTTAAGTTCGTTTGCAATTTTCATATTTATATCTTTTTCGTTATCACCCAAACATCCTACTGCACCAAGCTCATTTCCGCCATGCCCTGCATCAATAAATATATTTAAATTTTCAAGGGACTTTTCAGGAACTGTTAAAGAAATTACCTTAAATTCATATAGCCCGTCTTTTAAAGTGGTTTTATACATATATTTTGCAGGCTTTTTAATATTCATTGTATAAACAGAATCCTCCGAAGCCTGAGGATTGTAAACCCTGAAAAGAACTTCGTCATCTGTTTCTTCTATTGTATATGGTAATTTATCAGAAAATTTTATAGTATGAAGCAACGCATTTTTATAAGTTTTGCTATGCATTTTGATAAATTTTGATACTTTGTAATCTTCATCAACCTTTTCAATAGCGTTTTTATCTATCCAACCTATTTTATCTTTTGATAAAAATACCCTGTAAAAATCTCCTTCTTCGCCATCTATAATAAGTTTGGTTCCGGCAAAAAGATGCGAAATTCTGTTCATTCCGTAATCTATAGGCGTGCTTCTTAACGGAGTATTATCGTTTATAACTTGATATAGTTCCGGCGGATATTCCGTAAGCTTTGGTTTGATTTTTTCTGCCGGTTGATTTTTTCGTATTTTGTAAATTCGCATACTGTAATTTGACCTAAGAGCAATCCTGTTATCACCGTTTTTTAATTTTACTGAATGAGCAAATGCTCCGTTTGGTGCTATATATATTTTCTCATCATTAATATAGATGCTTTCATTATGTCCTGCTTTCCCGACAAAAAAGGCATATTTATCAGTTGTAACAAATTGTTTTTCTTTGGGAAGAACCATCTCATAAGCATACAACGGACTCGCAAGTATTAATGTGATAATTAAAATGAGTAATTTACGCATAAACTTAATAATATTATAAAATCTTATTTCATTCAATTATATATTTGGCTTTAAAATATAAAATCAAACAAGCCTTTTAAATCTATATTCAGAACATTGGCAATAGCTTTTATTGTATGGATTGTTATATTTGTGTCCCCTCTTTCAATCAATCCTATAAAATTAAAATTCATATCCGCAATTCCTGCCGATTTCACTTGCGACAATCTTTTTGCCTTGCGAATATAAGTTAGTTTTACTCCAAAATTCTTAATGATAATTAAGATTTGTAACAATTTCTCAAAATATCTTAAAGTTTTTCGAAAATATGCCGTTATAAAAAAATGTAACGCATTTAGTACATTAAAAAAAGGGAGGAGTACGCAAATGAGACAAGTCAATTACAATTTTAGCTATGCAATTAACACACGAAGTGTACAAAAAAAAGTTGCAGAGGAAAAGGCAAAAGAAATTAAGGGTGAAGAAAAAGGAGAATCTCCAAAATCTGTTACGGTAAATCCTGAAGCTGTGGTAGGAAACGGTCTGGATGTACTTGCAGAGCAAAACAAGGCATTGCAGAGATTAGCAAAGCCCGAGGAAATTAATAATTGCCAACGCAGTTTTTCTTCAGATTATAATGATTACCTTGCGGCTGTAAGCGAATATGAATCAACTCAATGGGAAACTTTAATGGGGGGAACAAATACAGAACAAATAGCTGCTTTGCGTCAACTTATCAACAGACTGGTTAATATTACAAATACGCATACTGAGTTATTGTTACGGCCTGAATATCAGCAAGTATCCGAAGATATTATTAATGATTGCAACAGATGGAATCAGGAGATTGATAACCTTATAAGCAGTGTTCCGGGCGGAGTTTTGCCTTCCGATCCCAATAATAATTCTCAATATTCTATTCAACATTTTTGCCAATCATTAGAGGAACAACATAATTCATTGAATGCGGAATTTGTATTCGGTACATTATCAGGAACTCAAAGGGTTGATTATTTTAGAAGTAAAGTTGAAGAATATCAGCAAGTAATAAATTCCTTGGAAGCTTATATACAGAGCGGTCACTTATATCCTCCGGAATTTATTCAACTTAAGCAAAAATTTGAACAAAGTTTAGCCGAAGCACAGCGTTATTTACAATTATCACTTAACGCAATTGGAGTCATACCTGCATCAGAAATAGAGGAATCAATTGTAAATATCGGACTGAATCCGAGTGTTAAATAACATTTACAAAAAAAAGAGGGTAACTAAAAAGTTACCCTCTTTTTACCGTATTAATCATATATTTTGTACAGATCATGGAATTATGATTTTTTAAAGCTATATCATAACATTCTTCAACTACTCTATTGTATGCCTCGTTGTCTTCCAAATAACATTCAATTTTAAAAGTTAAGTCGGAAAAATCTTCATAAAAAGGCATATTTCCTTCAAAAAGAGCCAGTTCTTCTCTGTAATCACTTATCATAAGACGCTTACAGGCGACTGTCTGGAATGTCCTGTAGTTTAGAGAAGATATCCCTTGAGAATTCATATTGAAAACTATTTTACAGTTATTAATAGCCTTTGCCATATCTTTTTCGTTATCAATAAACCCTTGGTAGCATAAATCAATAATTTCCGGATATTTTGAACGTTTCAGAGCATCCTCGTGATGTCTTTCTATTGCATACCATGCAATTTTAAGATGCGGAAGTTTTAATACCAATTCCTCAAAAAAGCTTAGTCTGTAGTCAGTATCAAGCCTCCCCGCAAACATCAAGTCAAACTCCGGTTCCTTTTTTAAATCTTTATATACATCAAAATTAACGAAATGCGGTAAATAATGAATATTCTTAAATGTTTCATAACTTGTTAAGACCTTATCCCAATAAAATGTATAATTGTCATCATCTTCAAGGTATGAAATATATTTTTCCCAATAAGGGCCTGAGGTTTTACTTCTTATATCATCCGAAAAATAATTAACTGACGGAATATCTAAGCCGTTATCTATTTTAATCTTTAGTCCGGAAAAGTCATAGCCAACAATTTGAGAGTATTCGGTTTTGAGCAGTTTATGCAAATTATTGTCAAACAGTTCGTCAAAAACAACAACTTCGCAGTCATTCTGCCTGTAACCATCTATTATACTGCTCGTCGTTAGTCTTCCCCCGATGCTGACCGGAAGTATAGCTAAAATCTTTTTCCTTTTTGTGCTCATAAACTCTTAGATTGTATTTTAACATTTTATTCAATAATCTACAATAGTAAGAAAAAATAAACAAATTATCCTCCAAACAGTTGATAACAAAGAATAAAAAATGTATAATAATAGTATAGGACTAAATGTGGAGATTAGGGTTCTATGTTCAATAATATTAATGACAACAATTCATTTTACAACTCTCAGTTGGAAAGCCAAACCAACGTTGTGAACCTTGCATTGTTAAGAGCAAATGCAGCTAAGCATACTGCTGATAAAACCAGAAATCCATATGTAGATAAAACCGAAATTTCTTCAAATGCAATGGAATTGTTTCAGAAAGATTGCGATATAAGAAAATTTAATAAAATCGCAATGAGTGATGAAAAAGATTTCTCGTATTTGGAAAGAATGCAGGAACTTTTTGCGGACGGAATCATTGATACTTATGAAGATGACGTTATGTCCGAAATCGCAAATAACCCCAAATTGTGGAGTGACTTAGAACTGTAATTGTGCTATTATTAAATCATGGCATCGTCGGAATATTACATACAGGACAACGAAAATATTGAAATGCAAAAACTTGAAGCTGCAAGAAGTTTGTATCAGTCAGGGGATTTTACCAACTCGCTTCGGATTTACCTTGATGTCTTGAATTCAAGTTACTCATACAGGTTGTGCTATGAAGTCGGAAGATGTTATTACAAACTCGAAAATATGAATGATGCAGAGACATATTTTCAACGCTCAATTTCGCTTGAAGAATACAAAAATCCCTCATACTTATATTTGGGAAACATTTATTATAAAAAGAAAGAACTTTCGAAGGCCATAGAATATTGGATTACAAGTTATTCTTATAAACCTGATGATGAATCTGTATGCCTTAATCTTGCAACATCATATTTTTCTAAAGATATGAAATTCTACTCGGTATACTTTTATGATAAATATCTCAAATACGCAAAAGACAAAGAATCTGCACATTATAAAGAAATAAAAAATAGCATAGATGAATTTTCTCAAATAGGAGATAATTTTTATAAAAAAGCTCAACATGCCATTTCAATGAATGACAACGAAACCGCAATACAAGCACTGGATTATGCCGTGAAGAACTTCCCGACAAATTTTGATACAAACAACCTTTTAGGCAAACTTTATTATGAAAAGAAAGATTATTCAAATGCACTCATATATTTGAAACAGGCATTCTGTGTTGATCCAAAATCTATAGATATTTTAAAACGTCTTTCATCAGTTATGGTACATCTGGAAGACTATACCGGTGCATATTGTTGCCTAAAACGCATGCTGCCTTTAGTTTTGAGCAGGCAGAAAGAGTATTATGACATAATTAAAACCATAAAAGAACTTGAAACAGGTTTTGATGTAAACAAAGCAGAAAAACATCTTGAACTGGCTGATAAATATTATGCGGAAAACAAATATCATCTTGCTCTTTTTGAGTATGAAAATTGTGTAATTCTTGACCATAATCTTGCTGCCGAGTATGAAAACATAATTCAAAAAATAAAACGGTTCTTAGACCCCGAAACAAGAATTATTAAAACTTGCTTTGAAAAAGGTGCTTTATATCATTCAGAAGGCGATTTTTCAAAATCAAATAAGTACTTTACCAAAATAATGACATTGGCCGATGAAAACTCTTCTGAGTATAAGCTTGCAAAATCAAGGATAGTAAATGTTTAAAAAGTTAAAGAAGTTTTTTTATCTGCATATTTTAAGAAGGAAATATTATCGCACAGGCAGTTGTAATGCATGCGGAAGGTGTTGTCAAAAAATCTATGTAAAACATAGGGGAGTAATACAAACCGAAGAAGAATTTAAACGTTTACAACTTCTGCACCCTTTTTATACTTATCTTAAAGTTATAGGTAAAGATGAAACCGGACTTGTATTTGAGTGTATGAACTTGGATAAAGAAACTCATCACTGCAAAATCCACAAGAATCGCCCCGGAATATGCAGACGTTATCCGCAGGAAGAATTGTTTTCTATGGGCGGAACCTTGGCAGAACACTGCGGATACAAGCTCGAACCGATTGAAAGTTTTGAAGAAGTTTTTGCCAAAGTGTCTAAAAAGTCTAAAAAATAATAATTTACATAGCAAATTTATTTTTTACAAGTTTTAAATTAATCAGATACAGATATAAAAATTATTAAACGAGGACGGCGGATTGAAAATTTTCAAACCGCCATATTTTTAAACTAATTCCGCAACATTGATACATTCAAGCTGCAAAGCTTTGATTACCGCTTGTACTCTGTTTACAACCCCAAGTTTTTCGTATATAGTTTCTAAATGTGCTTTTACAGTATGCACGGATATATTTAAAACTTCTCCTATCTCGCTGTTTTTATACCCTTGCGCAAGATAGTACAGAACATTTCGTTCTCTCTCTGTCAAAACCATTATTTAAGCTCCTTTTGCTATTCAACATATTTTTATATACTCCTTAAGCATGTAAATTAATATAGGTAAAACGGCTATTTTTGTATTTTCACATATTTTAATTTTGTAATATAATTAAGTTTATATATTTAGAAAAGGAAGAGAGATGGAGAATATTTTAAACTTTGTGCAGACAAATGCACTTTTGGTGTCTGCATCAATATTAATAATCACATATTTTTTCATAGCTACCGAGAAAATTCCAAAAGTTACGGTTGCTCTTGTAGGTGCATCTTTAACACTTTTACTGGGACTTTTGGAACAAAATGCAAAAGTTGACGGGACTTTGAATCCTTATTACTTTATTAACTATGTAGATTTTAATGTAGTATTTTTGCTTGTCTCAATGATGATTGTCGTAAGTATTGCGACAAGAAGCGGTATGTTCAACTGGGTTGCAAATGAAATGTTAAGAATGACTAAAGGACATCCAAAAACTATTCTTTGTTGCTTAGCTGTATTTACAGCAGTAGCCTCCGCCTTTTTAGATAATGTCACAACTGTTATATTAATTATGCCAGTGACATTTGCTATATCAAAAGAACTTGATATAAATCCGGTGCCATACCTGATAACAGAAATCCTCGCATCTAATATTGGAGGAACTTCTACTCTGATAGGCGACCCCCCAAATATTATAATAGGAAGTGCAGCAGGCCTTTCTTTTATGGATTTTATAAAAGAATTAACAGGAATTGTTGCCATAATTCTTATGATAGTAGTTATAATTATGACTATTTTGTTTAGAAAAATACTAAAAACCACAAAAGATAAAATGGAAAAGATTGCACGAATGGACAATTCAAACACAATAAAAAACAAAGGATTAATGATACGCTCATTAGTCGTTTTAGCTTTTGTTATACTTGGATTTGTTACTCATGATATCACTCATATCCAAACTTGTGTTTGTGCAATGGCCGGAGCAAGCATACTTTTACTGTTTGAAAAACCAACAGATATCCTGACAGATGTTGAATGGAGTACAATATTTTTCTTTATAGGTTTATTTATAATAATTGGCGGATTTGAAAAAGCCGGCGGAATTGAACTTATGGCAAAATGGCTTATAGATGTAACCCATGGTTCACAAGCTTTGGCATCAATGGTCATTTTATGGGGTTCGGGAATTGTTTCCGGTATTGTAGATAACATACCCTATACGGCAACAATGACTCCTATGATAGCTGAAATCGCAGCTGCAAAAGGTGCCGCATTTGCAGAGCCTATGTGGTGGTGTTTATCTCTTGGAGCATGCCTTGGAGGAAATCTCACTATTATAGGTGCAGCCGCAAATGTTATAGTTTCTGAAACTTCTGCTGCTAACGGTCATCGTATCAAGTTTATGGAATACTTAAAATACGGTATTGTTGCAACAACTATATCATTATTGCTCAGCATGGCATATGTATGGTTGCGTTTTTTAGGTTGAAGATATAGAATATTAATATTAAATCATATCATATTGACGGCAAAAAGCCGTCTTTTTTTATTTTTATAGTGTTAGCTTTGTATACTTTGTTTAAAACCCAAAAGAAAACAGGTCGGTTACGCCCCTTCCTGTTAAGATTTTACACTAGCCGAAATATAAATAGCAACTTAATTATACTATAAGCAATTCAAAAACACAAATATATAAATATTAAAATTTCTGAAAAAACAGTAAATATTAGGATATAATGCGATAAAATGCAGAAATTGAAATTGTAACAATAATAACTTTAAATGTTAAGTTATGTAACAATTATATAAAAAATATATAATTTTTGTCAATTTTCGTAACATTTTTGTGTTTATATATATAAGAGGATAAACCATGCAAAACTATAATTACAATAGAGCAATTGTATCAAAATCAGAAACAGAAGCATTAAAAGAAATGATATTCAATCGTGCCAGACAGAGAGCTGCAGCTATGGCACAAGAAGCTCAAAATCAATACACAAGTTCATTTAAAGATGAAATTATGGATATTGCCAGGAGTTCCTTTAATGCTCCGGGGAATCCTTTTGCACAAAAAATAACTGAAACAAAAACAGAAACTAATGCTAAACCGGAAAAACAAGCTCAAATAGGATTTGAACAAAAACAAACAGGCAAAGAAATAAATCAAATAATAAAGTCAAAAAATGATATTACGAAAGAAATTGCTTCACAAAAAGAAATATCACGTGTAATGCAAACAGCAGCCACAGAGTTTGAAAATACAAAACAATTCGTCGGTGCATTGAATTTTCTGAATGCACAAGCAGGAATAAATTTAGCGGACAGAAGAAAGACTCGATTTGAAATCATTGCTTAAATAAAAAAAAATGTGTCCCGTTGAGGACACATTTTTTTTGTATATTGTTATCTATTATAACAAGTTCAAAGCAATACTTGGAGTTTGATTTGCTGTAGATAACAATGTTGCTGCAGCCTGTTGAAGAATCTGTGCTTTTATGTAATTTGAAGATTCTTTAGATATATCAGCATCTCTCAATGTTGAAAGTGAAGATGTGATATTCTCAGACTGAACTCCGATTGATTCAATAGCTGAATCAATTCTGTTTTGTGCTGCACCTAATGTTGTTGTTCTGTTTGATATTTCTTTTATTACGTTATCAATCTTGTTTAACATTGCAGATGCACCGCTGCCTGTACATTGTGTTGCCACTTTAGAAACTGAATCAAGAGAGTCATCAGATGTTTCACTGTTGCCGTCACTGTATTTTTTAAATAATTCACCGACTTCAGCTTTTTTGAATAAGTCTTCACTAAGTGCAATTTTACTGTCATTTGATGAGTATAAACCTACCTGCAAATTGATAGAAGAATTGATTTCACCTGTCATTAAGTGTCTTCCGTTATATTCGCAGTTCTTTGAAATACGGTCAACTTCTTCAAGTCTTGCCGTAATTTCTGATTTAATTGCATTAAGTGAATCTGAACCGTATGTTCCGTTTGCTGCCTGTTCAGTCAAATCTCTTACACGTTGTAAGTGAGATGAAATTAATGAATAGTGGTCTTCAAGAGTAGACATCATATCAGCGCCCATTGCTGCGTTGTCTGCTGCTACGTCTAAAGAACCTAATTGAGTTTCCCAGTTTCTTGCAATTGAATAACCTGCTGCATTGTCGCCTGCGTGGTTAATCTTGTAACCTGTTGTCATTCTTTCAATTGCTTTGTTCAATGAACTTGTAGCATTTGCTAAGTTTCTTTGTGCTACCAATGATGAAATGTTTGTGTTAATTGTAAGTGCCATCTTCTTATTCCTTTCTATTTCTACATGATGTAAACATCCATGCCTATCACATATTTTCTTAATTCCACGCTTTAAATTTTCACTAACGCCATTTTTTGATAATTGTTACAAAAGTTTACATTTAAAGTCTGAAATACTTGTTGATGCTATACTTTTACATGTGGTTGGAGTTAAAAATGGGCTTAATAAAACTTAACAATTCGCGTTGCAAATCATGTTATATTTGTGTAAACACTTGTCCTAAGGGACTTATAAAAAAATCTGATAAAACAAATAGATTGGGAGATTACCTCGTAGAGTTTGATGATAAAGAAAATTCTTGTGTAGCCTGTGCCATGTGCGCAAAAAGGTGTCCTGATGCAGCAATAGAAGTATATAAAGACTAGGGTGATTTTTGATGAATGACAGTAACGAAAAAATTTTAATAAAAGGTAATTATGCTATTGCGCAAGCTGCTATAAATGCAGGTTGCCAGTGCTATTTCGGATATCCTATTACTCCGCAAACAGAAATTGGTGAGTACTTAAGTGCAAAAATGCCTGAACTTGGCAGAGGATATGTATCAGCAGAGAGCGAAATTGCCGCAATAAATATGGTTGTCGGTGCCGCTGCAACCGGTGCAAAAGTTATGACTACATCTTCTTCCTGCGCGGTTGCTTTGATGCAGGAAGCACTTTCTTATGCTTGTTCTGATGAAGTTCCGGTTGTGCTTGTTAACGTTATGAGAGCAGGCCCGGGATTAGGATATGTTTATCCTGCACAAGGTGATTACAATCAATCCGTATATGGCGGAGGAAACGGAGATTATAAAATAATTGTTCTTGCACCGTCAACTGTTCAGGAATGCATTGATTATACCTACAGAGCATTCTATTTAGCCCGTAAATACAGAAATCCTGTCATTTTACTCGCCGACGGTCTTTTGGGACAAATGATGGAACCTGCCGGTTTCGGCAAAAATCCTTATCCCGAAGTGGATGTATCATCTTGGGCATTAACCGGAGCTAAAGGAAGAGATGGTAAGGCAATATATTCCTGTGCAAGAGATGAAAAAGCTCATATCCAAAAAATATATAATTTGTTCAAAAAATTTGAAGTAATTACTGAAAATGAAACTTCTTACGAAGAATTTGAAACAGAAGATGCGGATATAATTCTCACGGCATTCGGTTCAATGACACGCAATATAAAGGCTGCAATCAAAGTTTTGAGAGAGAAAGGAATAAAAGCAGGCGGTTTTAGACCGATAACACTATCGCCATTCCCAACAAAACGCATATATGAACTGGCAAGCCTGGGGAAAGATTTTGTTGTTGTTGAAATGAATATGGGACAAATGTTTAAGGATGTCAAATATGCCGTCAACGGTAAATCAAATGTCTCTCTAATAAACCGTCCTTGCGGTGAATGGCTGAGTGTTGAAGAAATAGTTTCAGCCGTAGAAAACGGTAAATGTATGGAGGGAAAATATGCAAGCTGTGTTTAGTATTCCAAAATCCATGAAAGAGGATTTTAAATATACTTTTTGTCCGGGGTGCGACCACGGTATTGCAGTTCGTTTGGTGGCAGAACTGATTGACGAATTGAATTTGAGAGAAAATACTATTTGTTCAACATGTGTCGGTTGTTCAGTATTCTTGTATGACTTTTTAAACATTGATTGTGTAGAAGCTCCGCATGGCAGAGCATGCGCTTCTGCAACAGGGGTAAAAAGAACAAATCCCGATAAATTTGTGTTTACATATCAAGGAGACGGCGACTTCGCTTCAATAGGATTTGCAGAATCAATGCATACAGCTATCAGAGGAGAAAATGTTTCTGCAATTTGTATAAATAATACAACTTATGGAATGACAGGCGGGCAACTCGGACCTACAACAATGATGGGGCAAGTAACAACTACTTCTCCTTTTGGTAGAAATAAAGAATATTACGGTTATCCTGTCAAAATTGCCGAACAAATCGCACTTTGTGACGGAACTGCATTTTCAGCAAGAGTCGCACTGGATTCTGTTCCGCATATAAATCAAGCCAAGCAGGCTTTAAAAAAGGCTTTTGAAGTCCAGCTTAAAGGATTGGGGTTTGGATTTGTTGAAATACTTTCATCTTGTCCTACTAATTGGCATATGAATCCCGAGGAAGCACATGAAAGAGTAAGGAATGAAATGATTCCTGTTTTTCCGCTTGGAATATTTAAAGACTTATCAGAGGAGATGTAATATGAAAATTAGCGCAATTACCTATAGTCCTAATTTTGTCGGAGCAAAAAATCCTAAATATATTCCGCTTGATGATCTTTTAGCCTTTACCGTAAGGAAAGATAATGTTGTAGTACCAAAAAGTACTGATAATATAATAAAACAGATACCTAAGCACATAAAACTTAAATCCCAAATTGGCAAAATAGGACATAAAACAATAATTAATAAGGAAACTAAATAATGGAAAAAAATTTTATATTAGCAGGTTTTGGAGGACAGGGCGTTTTACTTGCGGGGACAATTTTAGCAAATGCATTCATGCTTGCAGGTAAAAACGTAACCTGGTATCCATGCTATGGCGCAGAAATGAGAGGCGGAACAGTTAATTGCGAAGTTGTCGTTTCGGATACGGAAGTCAGCTCTGTTCATAAGCAAGAGACAGATTTTGCACTTGTTTTAAATCAGCAATCTTTTGATAAATTTGTAAAAAGAGTAAAATCAGGCGGTACAATTATTGCAAATGCTACTCTTGTTGCTCTTACAAAACCCCGTGATGATATAAAATATGTTTTTGCAAAAATGGGTGATATTGCCAATTCTTTAGGTTCAAGTAAGGTTATGAATATGGTTTCTTTGGGCGTTTTATCGGAAGTTTGCGAAATTGTTTCAAAAGAATATTTGGCAAAAGCAGTCGAACTTGTATTAGGTGAAAAGAAAAAACAATTTTTACCTCTTAATATCAAGGCTCTTGAAGCCGGTTGCGGAGCATTGGTATAAAAATATACCCGGAGCAAATAATTTAATTCATAAAAAAACTCCGTTTCCGGAGTTTTTTTATTCTAAATTCTGTCAAATCCCGTATATTTTCTTAAAACTTCAGGAATTACTATTGTTCCGTCCTCTTGCTGGAAGTTTTCAATAATAGCGGCAAACGTTCTTCCTACAGCCAATCCGGAACCGTTCAAGGTATGAACGAATTGAACCTTCCCTTCTTTATTTCGGTATCTTATATTTGCTCTCCTTGCCTGATAATCGCCAAAATTAGAACAGCTTGAAATTTCTTTATAAGTATTATAAGAAGGAAGCCAAACTTCCAAATCGAAACACTTATTTGCACTGAATCCGATATCAGCCGTACAAAGTGCGACTCTGCGATACGGCAAGCCCAACAATTCCAAACATCTTTCGGCGTTTCTTGTAAGTTTTTCATGTTCTTCCTTGCTTGTTTCCGGAGTAGTTAATTTGACCATTTCGACTTTATTAAACTGGTGCACTCTTATTAACCCTCTTGTATCTTTGCCTGCAGAGCCGGCTTCACGGCGGAAGCAAGGAGTATAAGCAGTCATATACTTCGGCAAATCTTCTTCGTTAAGAATTTCATTTTGATAAATATTTGTAACCGGAACTTCCGCTGTCGGAATCAGGTATAAATCTTCGTCTACGCACTTATACATATCTTCTGCGAATTTAGGCAACTGCCCTGTCCCTGTCATTGTTGCTGCATTTGCCATAAAAGGCGGTAAAATTTCTTCGTAACCATGTTCTTCGGTATGCAAATCAAGGAAAAATTGGATAATTGCGCGTTCTAATTTCGCTCCTTTACCTCTGTACAAAGTAAATCTTGATTGTGATATTTTAACGCCGCGTTCAAAGTCAACAATATTTTTTTCTTCGCATAAATCCCAGTGAGCTTTTGGGGTAAAATTGAACTTTGTCGGTTCACCCCATGTTTTTATAGTCGGATTATCCTCTTCTGATTTACCGATTGGAGTTGTTTCATCGGGAATGTTAGGAGTATGAAGTAAAAAATCACGTTGAGCGTTGTCAAGTTCTTCTTGTTTTTCTTCCAGAGCTTTGATGTCGTCTCCCATTTGGCGAACTTCTTCTTGAATAGCGTCCGTATTTTCGCCGTTCTTTTTCATCAAACCTATTTTTTGTGATTCGTTTTTGCGTTTTGCACGAAGCTCATCCGCTTGAGCCTGAATTTTTCTCCGTTCAGAATCTATTTCCAAAACTTTATCTATAGATAATTCGGGATTTCTTCTTTTTAAAAGTTCATTAATTTTTTCAGGATTCTCTCTTATTATCTTAATATCTAACATTTTTTGCTCCTTAATAACCTATTTAATAACATGGATTATTATAGTTCAAAAAAACGTATAGTAAAAATATTTTTAGTTAAGCAGATTGGTATTACAATGCCGACAAATAATAAGTCGCCTTTGTAAAGGCGCTCTACAGGCTTATTTTGTTATTCCCCATTCTTCCATTGCTTTTAACATTCCCTTAAGATAATCGGAATTCCCTGCTTCTACTGCTTTATAAGTTAATTTATCCAATTTATCTTTATTTTTCTGTGCAAATTCATAACCCGCATCTATAAGTTCTTGGGTTGTGGACGTATATCTCATTTCTTTAGGAAGAGATAAATTAATCGGTGCGAGCATAAGCTTATTTAGAAACTCAGAGACTTTCTTTGCCCTGATGTTGCTTTTTAATAAGGAACTCAGTTCTTTATAATCTTTAGCCGGTTCAATTATTATTACAAATGGCTCAGAAATTTTACCAACAAAGGCAACAATCTTTTCTCTTAAGTTATTTTCAAGTTTTTGAGGTGTTTTTTTACATTGTTTTAATAGTCCGTTGGCTTTAAAATTTGTTTGTTGGTTTTCGTAATTCGTGTTCGTATTGGTATTTGAATAATTTTGCAAACCATAATTAACAATAGTATTCATTTTCTAAACCTTTCTCGGTATCTGCCGATTAGCTACACATTAATTACCTCATGTAAGTTCGCTGAACTTTTTAAATTGCCAAATTTTTGGAAAGAATTTACAAAAGTTCACAAACCTATTTAAAAATTTATAGAATGTAAAATTGAGGCATTTGAACTGTCGATATATTTGTCGGAGCAGTTTAAACGACCGAGCGGAATATCTTTATTTGTTCCGTGATAGTCACTTCCGCCTGAAATTAGCATATTATTATTATTTGCACATTGTACAAGAAACTCTGATTCTTCATCATTGTATCTTGAATAATAGCATTCCAAACCCTTAATTCCGTATTGTTTCATAATTTCCAGTTTCGGCAGAAATTCTTCTTTGGAATCATGTTCTTCGCCTTCTCCCCCGAGAGGATGCGCCCAAACGGGAATTCCCCCGGCAGATTTTATAGCATCAATTGCCTCTTGTATTTCAAACTTTGTTTTTCCTGTTTTGCAATCATCAAGGTATTTTTTCATTGCACTCACGTTGTCGGATGCCAAACCTCTTTTTACAAGGATATTTGCAATATGGGTTTTTACAACACTTGTCCGTGAATATAACCAATCCGATTCTTCTTTTGTCAGCTCGATATTATGAACTTCTCTCAGGTAATTTATTCTTGTTTCAAGCTTTTTTTTGCGCAAGATTTTTCCTTTTTCGATAAGAGCAAGCAGAGTCGAATTATTATAATTACAATTGTAGCCGAGTATATGACAACTTAAACCATCAGAATGGCATGTAAGTTCTACTCCCGGAATAAATAAAATATCAGCCGAAATAATATTTTTCATTTCTTCACAGCCGGCAACAGTGTCATGGTCAGTCAGTGCGAATATTTCAATACCTGCGTTTATAATTTTTTCAAGAAGTGTTCTAATGTCATCACTTCCGTCCGAATAACTGCTATGAAGATGTAAGTCAAATCTCGCCATATTTTAATTGTATTATAAAAAATACATATAGGACAAGTGTACTTGAAATTAATAAATGTTTGTCATAAGATTTTGGTAAGCGGAAGTAGCTCAGTGCCCAAGCGAAACGAAGTGGAGTGTATCCGGAAATATACTCTGCCGCTGAGCGAAATAATTGAAAATTGAATACCAAATTTAAGCGGAAGTAGCTCAGTGGTAGAGTACCTGCCTTCCAAGCAGGCTGTCGCGAGTTCGAGTCTCGTCTTCCGCTTTTTTGTTGCAAAATTTTTAAATTAATTATTTTTTATTGCAGAGGTGGGAAGGCTATATGGAGAACAACGTATGGATGGATTGTTTTTATATTTAGCACCAAATAGTCTATAAAATAATGCATGAGTTAAAGAGCATGAGGAAGGCATTGATATTAGTCGTTCTCTTTTTAATATTTTGACTACCATTTTATACAATAGTACCCTATTATGTGCAGTGACTTTTTCTGCGTTATTTTGTTGATATTCACTTACATTTTCACTTACTCCGTAAGCATATATTTCATCTTTAAACAAATCTATGATGCTTTCAAGTCTATCTTTTGTTTTAATATCATTAGGTTTCAGAAAATATCTTAATATAGATGTTATATATGCATTTAACCGTTTTTTTGAGGTTAAACCGTTATACTTATCTCCTGAAAAATATTCCAATAATTCTTGTTCATCTTTCAGGCATGATGCAGCATTTAAATTGGTCATTTTGAGCAATTCCCTCTGAAAATTCGGTTTCATTTTTGCAGGATTTATTATATTTTGTAAATCTGTTCTATTATACATTTCTCTGAGCATTTTTGTTTGTTTTACAAATTTTGCTGTGTGATTCATTGTCATATAGTGACAAAACTCATGGGATAATATTGAGGCTAATGAGGCATTTTTTGGTTCTGCATATTGTGAATCCATAATTATTAGATTCTCAAGATAATGGTAATAACCCACTACTTTTTTCCTGGACTTATCGGTTGTATTTGCAGTTTCGTTTTTTGAATCTTCGTATAGTAAGAAGCCAAAACGTGCTTTGGGAACATATTTATGGACAATATCTCTAAACTGTTTTGTTATATTTTCATCTTTATTATTTCTCTGTGCATCAACAATATCCTTGCCTACTTGCGTGGCAATTCTTCTGCACTGTCTTGTTGTATAAATTCCGGTGCGGGCACTTACTTTGTCTGCTATTTGATATAGCGGGGTTGCTATCTGCATTTTGTTTGGGGAATCCTTTCAATATATTAAACCCCGTAAAAATATTTTTTGCCTGTTTGTTTGCACAAAATATAAGTTTTTGTGTTTTTCACCCAAGATGAGCTGGTAGGGTGCAATTATTTGCACCAAAATAATTATCAAAATCTCTGTGTCTTGGATTTGCTCCACGCTCGAATAGCCTCGTTTACGAACCTGCGGTTCTTTCAAACTCAGTATTCTCGCTATCCGAATTTCGCTTCGCTCAATACGTCCGCAAATCCGCTGTTCTTTCTTCTCAAACCGA
>JAEEGL010657633.1_pt1 | contig 21287 bp, 17 predicted proteins | sample 9134231 | NCBI WGS metagenome assembly JAEEGL01 (sample SAMN16246548, study PRJNA631951) | gut metagenome | biome: gut microbiome; feature: rumen; material: fiber-attached | host: Bos | place: Iran: Karaj | collected 2018-10
ATAAGTACAGAAGCACTTAAACGTAGTGGTTTTTTCTCCAAAATAAAGAATGAGAAACTTGTATCTGTATCAACCAATTTAGCAAAAGTATACTATTTGCAAGATGTAGGTGGTTTTTATCGCAATAATGAAGAATACTATCGCTTAATAAAAGATAGAGCAACAAAAGAAAGAGCAAAAGAAAGAGAATTAGAACAAGAAAAAAATTGGGATAAGTATTTGAAGTAAATATTATTATTCAAGTAATGTCAATGTTGGTTACTCCTACAACATAGTCTCCCATTTGGCGATAAACCCATAAATTCCCGTCATTATATTCAGTCATAGCCGTTGTATCATTTCCCTCAATTATAGGATTTTGAGCTCTTACTATCAGAGTACTGAAAACAAATAGCATAAGAAAGATTGTCCTCATATCAATATTTTTTAATTACATTAGAATTTTATTATATAGTTATCTGTTATTGCTTTTAATTAATTGTTATGCCGATTGCGGAGTAATCACTTCATGGATGTTGTCTATATACTTTGCAAGAGGTAACATATACGGAGTAAATACTGTAAGTCTTTCGTCAAACGGTGGTTCGTTGACCACAGTCTCCTTTGTTATGTCACCGTTCTCACAAACATATGCTATAATCGTCAGAAGAAAATCTTCTTGCTCTGAATTAAGCACATTTCCCGAAATAAAATCAGAGAAACGTCTGACCGCAACAGCCCTGTCTACACCAACCATCGAACGGACAAAGGCAGCGACATTACTGCCACAAAGCATAGTGGAAGTATACTTGTCATAATCTTCCTTGCTCCCGAGCTCCTTCCACATAATCCGTTCAAGTTCGGCAAAGTCTTCATTGGTAAGTTGCTCCATTCCATATATCTTCTGCAAGACAGGCAAATCCCGATTTTTGCTTAGGAAATCCAACACGCTCTGCTTATAGGATACCCGAGGGGTGATGCCTTCGACTAAGCCCTCATCAGAGATGTTATCTCCTATATTTACCTTGAACCATTGGTCATCCTGACCCATCAAGAATTTAATTAGGTCTCTCAGGTCTTCCCTAACCTTTTCGAGCCAATTCAAAGAAACATTCTGCCATGCAATGTCTGACAGTACTTCCTTAATGGTGCCCATCTTTGCCTGAACCTGCGGCAATGTGCCTTTCTCCTGCAATTTGTCGGCAATAGTCTGTACGGAATGTACTGCGTTGACTGCATTGGTCTCACCATCTATCAAGGATAACTCGATGAGCAACATCAATACATCAAATTTCTTGGCACTCTCGTCCAAGGTGTTTCTCGGTAACAAAGGAGCAATCACGGAAGACAATGTGTTCACATCAACCTCCGTTATATAAACCCAAGCATTATCATCCTTGAAGTGACTGACATCTGACCAATGTTCCCGTACAGAGATATGGCTGTCTGACAGCGTACTCACTTGCTCTTTCAGTATTGCCTTTAGGTCGTCATGCAACTTCTTGGTATACTTGTCTTCCTGATATTTTTGATGCTGCAAATGGAACGCTATCTTTGCTCTGAGAGAGAATATTCTCTCCGTCAAGGATTGAACAGCTTGCATCTTCGTTCCGTCAGGATTTTTATCGAAATATTCAAAGTTTCGGCACCAATCAAAGATATAGAAACATTTTTTGTCTTTCCCTGATCCGAAAATATCTTTTGACAGACGTGTTCCCCGACCTATCATTTGCATGAATTTTATCTTGCTCCTAACAATCTTGAAGAATACAAGATTCAGCACATCGGGAACATCTATACCCGTATCAAGCATATCTACCGATACGGCTATCTGTGGATTACCGTCACGAATTTCAAACCTATCGATTAGGTCTTTGGAATAAGTCACATAGTTGTCGATGAGGGCACAGAATTCGCTACTTTCGCTTGAATACTCAGGATATAGGGCATTGAACCGTTCCACTATCATCTCAGCATGACGGTGGTTGTAGGCAAAGATAATGGTCTTTCCTATCCTCTCACCACTCTGCACCTTCAACCCATTTTCCATCAAGTCCTGCAACACATGGTCAATGGTATCGATATTGAATATGTAACTGAATATCTCGTTATTCTTTATGTCTCTTTGAACGGGTTCTCCCTCCGTTGCCCTCTTAGTCTGTTCATAGTCCCAAACCTTTTCAAGCTGCTCTTTTTCCTCTTCACTGAGATTGTTATATTTGATACCCTCCTTCAGGATAAGGGAACCACGCTTGAAACCTTTGTAGTTGACAAGGTAACCCTCTGACACTGCATCCTCCAACTCATAGGCATAGTTTGGCTGCCCCTGTTCCATTTGGAATGTCTCATAGGTACTACGGTCAACCTCGTCTCTCGGTGTCGCTGTCAGTCCGACAAGCAACGTATCGAAATAATTAAAGATGGCAGAATACTTGCCGAAGATTGAACGGTGAGCCTCATCGATTATAACCAAATCGAACCTACCGACAGAAAAGGCTTTCTCATCGGTGTCGATATAGTTTATCATCGTCTGATACGTGGAGAAAGTAATACGTGCATTGGTATCGGGGTCTTTGTCCTCACTCAGTATCGATGTGGTCATGTGAGGCAATAACTTAGCAAAATTCCTATGTGCTTGGCTTACCAATGGAATTCTGTCCGCAAGGAAAAGCACATTCTTCACCCATCCATTGCGAGAGAGTACATCCACCAATGAGATAGCGACCCTCGTCTTTCCTGTTCCCGTAGCCATAACCAACAATCCCCTACGGTGCTTGCCGTTGAAATGCTCACAGACAGCCTTAATTGCCATCTTCTGATAGTGGCGGTCAGTTATGCTATCCTTGACACTAAAGTCGCTTATATCGCCTCTATTTCGTTTCTGAATTAATAATTCCAAGTCACTCTCCGTATGGAATGCGTACAGCCTTCTTGGTGGGTAGCCTAATCCATCAATAATATTGGTTTCAAAACCGTTGGTATAGTAGATAACAGGCTTTATTCCGTATCTCTTTTCAAGGCACTCGGCATACAGTTCGGCTTGATGTTTGCCCTTCACAGGAGATACACTTGTTCTCTTTGCCTCAATGACTGCCAGGGGCAGTCCATTGCTGCCAAAGAGAACGTAATCGGCAAAACCTATTCCCTGATCATTAGGCATTCCCTGAACCTCTACCTCTATGCAAGCCTTTGAGGGCTGTATCGCTCCCTCCGTGCTCAATACATCCCACCCTGCTTCTTTCAGCATCAGGTCAATGAAGAGTCTCCGAGTATCTGCCTCTGATATGTCGGTCGGTATCTCAGCAACAGGTTTCTTGCTTTTAATAGCATCCTTGCTTGAAGCCTCAACGATGGCAGACTGTGGGGTCACATCAATCGTTGTCGGAGAAACGACAAGTGATTGTGGCTTGTCAGGTATAAGTGTCTTGTCGAAGGGAACGACCTCTTTCAGAATGGTAAGTTTATGGAGTATCGCAGCGACAATATTGTAGATATTCAGCAAACAGAAGAAAGATTCTCTCTTGGTGACTTGAATTCCATGTGCACCGTTATTGCCCACCTTACGGACATAGTGCACCGCCATCATCACCTTGTCATCGCCTATAAATTCACGGAAGACCTCACCATCTACAAGTTCGAACAGAGATGCCCTTTCGGGTATCTCGATGTTCTTCATCACATAGAGCGACCTGACTATATACTCCAATGCCCTTCGAGCATTGATAGCACTAAGGTCAGGATTGCTTACTTGCAATTCCTCTGCTGACGCACAAAAGTTATGGAGGTCGGTCAGCCCTAATTCTTGTAGATAGTCGAAGTTTCTCATAAGTCAACTGTTTATTTAAAGAAACTATCTATATATTCCAACAAGTCACCTTCTATACGATGATTTCCCTGCATAGATGTATTCTCACCATGGCAACGTAACTTGGATAAATGTAGTTCAGGGGTATCTACTTTCTTCAAAAGTCTAAGACGTATGACTTTATCATCAGGAGAACGATGTGTTGGCTTCGAAATTAGAGAATAGACACTATAGGCACTATCGTCAACAGAATCTTTATAGGGGATATCCGTCCTCTCAACTATCATCTTATATTCAATCCTCATGACGGGTGCTGTGGTATATAGATAAACAATATCGTTTACTGATAAACGATTACGTTGCATGTATTCCACGAAATCATACTTTTCAAGCCAATCATGCATTCTAAATTGCTTAGTACTCGATATGAATATCCAATGTTCCATATTATCTTCAATTAAAGTAATAATCCATTCGGCTGTTGAACAAAGTTTCAGTCTCTGCAATGGATTGCTTGATTAACTCCTTTTGCTTTTCTATTGCCTCTATCTTCTCTGCAAAGGATTGTTGGAGAGTGAGAGGAGGAAGAATAAAATCCATATTCTTCTGTTGAGTAATTGGTACTTGATTCCTCGTAGTTTGTTTCATCGTTAGTTTATACTGAGATTCAAACCAAGTACTTTGCATATATGCTCTAAGGAACAGGGGATTCATCTTTTCTTGGTTACATCTGAATGCCGTTAATGATGTACTTAGAATAACCAACTCTTCATCAGTGATTAAATAAGCAACAGGACCAACAGAGGCATTATGTGCAAAAAGAACATCTTCATTTTTTGCTAATCCCTTTCTTAATCTATAGGCTCTTTCTTTTGGCAAATATTTTGCCAAAGAAAAATCGACAAAACCATCGCTGATACAATTTGCACCTATATATGGTACGCCCTTATTAACAAATTCTTCACTTCTTGGATAATCACCACCATGATTTCCATCCAAATGATAAAGAATTACATTATCCTCAATAAGTGCTTTTAGTTTTATATATCCCCATCCTTTTTCATTCGTCACAGGGTCTCCAAACATATCATAGAAGATGGATTGGGCGAGTTGGTCATATTCTTTCAGTTGTGCCTTTTTCTTCTCAATAATACCCGACAAAAGGTCAAGTTCTGATACTATACGCTCTTGCTCGGAAAGAGGGGGAACGGGAATAGTGATTTTCTTAAAGGATGGCATATCAAGATTACGTTGTGCCAATCCTTTACCCATAGAATAAATCAAATCATTATATGCAAATAAAGTTTTGTCGAGAAATGCTTGTGATAGAATTTCGTTGTTTGTGCTTACGGAAAGCCCACTATCATTTAAGAAGAACTTACCTTTCACAAACCTTGTACATTTGGGTGACATGGCAAAACGAGATACGATAAAACAATCTTCTCTATTGTATCTGTCAATCATGAAGGTTGCTCCACCTCCACCATATACATAGTATGTAGAGCCTTTATCCTTATTTTGAACAACACGTGTACCATAGTTGATGCTACACACTTCTTCAAGAGGCTTATATGTCCATCCCTCTCTCATAGATACTTCTCCTTAAACTCAGCCATTGCGTTATTGATTTCCTCTTGCAGTGAAGCAATTCTACCAAAGATAACCTCGGGAGCATCGTACTCCACCTTTACACGTTCCACCTCCTTATACTTGTTGATGGAGAGGTCATAGTCATTGTTACGGATTTCTTCCACAGGAACAAGGAAAGATTGCTCCTTGCGTGTCCTTCCTTCCTCTGCTTCCAAATTCTTGAAACGTGAGATAATATCAGGGATATCATTCTCTTGACACTCCGTACGCTTTTGGTCAAGGGTGTAGCCATCGGCCTTCATATCATAGAACCAAACTTTATCCGTCCCCCCTGCATTAGTCTTGGTAAATACCAATACTGCGGTAGAGACACCCGAATATGGTTGGAACACTCCCGATGGCATGGATATAACAGCCTGCAAGCGTTGGTTGTCTATCAGTTCTTTTCGTAATGCCTTATGAGCCGTACTGTTTCCGAACAAAATTCCATCAGGAACGATACTTGCACAGCGACCACCAATTTGCAGCATACGTATAAACAGACTGACAAACAATAATTCTGTCTTCTTGGTTTTGGTAATGGCAAGCAATGACTTGCTTACTGCCTCATAATCTAAACTGCCTGTAAACGGGGGATTAGCCAAACAAAGCGTATATCGGTTCTCATCAGTATTGTCAGTCGATAGGCTATCCCTGTATTGAATATCGGGATTATCCACTCCATGTAACATTAGGTTCATCGCACCGATACGAAGCATGGTAAAGTCGGTATCGAAACCATGCAACATATCGTTCTTATAGTGTTCCGAATTCTCTTTCTTCAGCAACTCAGATTTATAGTGTTCCTGAACATACTTGGCACTTTCCACGATGAAGCCTGCACTTCCCATAGCAGGGTCACAGATGGTATCTTTCAAAGTAGGCTGCATTAACTCAACCATCATACGGATGATATGCCGTGGGGTACGGAACTGACCATTGTTACCCGATGCTGCCATCTTACCAAGAATATACTCGTAAGTATCGCCCATCGTATCACGGTTGTTCATATCAAGATGGTCAATACCCTCTATTATCTTAGTTAGAGTTCTTGGGCTTTGGATAAGAAAGGTAGCATTCTGCATGAAACGGCTATATGCCGATTCCTTGCCCTCATTGAGAGTCTTGATAAAGATAAAGGCATCCTTACTCACCGTGCGGAACATTGTCTCAGGTTCCTTGTTCTTGAACACGCTCCATCGTAGGTCGTTATAACTAACATCCCTGTCCGTCTCAGGATTGTGCCACATACCTTGCTTGAAAGTAGGGTCTTTCACCGCAACACCAAAGGCATTTGCATTTGCTTCCTTGGTACGTTGAGCATCGTCAAGCATCTTCATGAAGAACAGATAGGTCATCTGTTCCAATATAGTTAGTGAATTTGTGATTCCACCCGTCCAAAAGGTGTCCCATATACTGTCAATTCGATTTTTTATATCCCCTGTTATCATTTTTCATACCATTGTTTTCACAAAGATATAGAAATAAATTGAATACAAATACCCAAAAGGAAGATAAAAAAGAAGGGGAACATCTTATTAAGTCATTCCCCTTCCTCTCTATTTAAATACTATTTACAACCTACAGATGAAATTCCTTTTTCACACGTTGAACTGTGCTGATACTTTTATCACTCAGTTTGGCGGTGACCCTTACGGAATAGCCTTTCTTTAAGTAACTGATTATATCCCTATATTCCTCTGCTTTCTGTTCCTTGCTTTTGATTGAGCCGACCTTTCTTCCTAATCTGCCACCCTCACTGATGTATTTCTGTCTGCCACTCTGCAGCCTGAACTTTATGTTTTCCCGTTCGAGTTCTGCACAAGTACTAAGAGTGGCTATCATTATTGGAGCGAATATGGTGGGCTTCCCCTCACAATCTAAAAGATTAAGTTGTTCTTTTTGCAAATAGAGATTAATTCCATGATCGACCAAATCTTTCACTGTCGCAAGAACCTCAAAAGCATTTCTGCCAACTCGACTAAGTTCTGATACAAGGAGAGTATTTATATGTCCTTGCTTGCAAAATTCTATAGCCTCATCAAGCACGGGTTTTTGCTTTTTTGCTCCTGAAACATGTTCTTCAAATATCTTCTTCACATCCATATTTGCAAAATCAGCATACTTAATTAAGTCTTCCACTTGCCTTGATGTGTCTTGGCGATTGGATTGATAACCTGACGAACTAACTCTTGAATAGATAACTGCCGTTTTCATATAATTCTTTGATAAATTGGATAACGAAAATAATAGGGTTTGTTGTGCTTCTTATGATTAATTTGAATACACTCGTTTTATGAATACAAAAAATGTACCGGTTAAATTAACCGGTACATTTTTGTTAATTGGCAATTAATTCAATAGTAATTTTCGGGTTTGCTGCTCTAACGATTCTCGCACCATCCGTATCGCCTCCTCTCTCCCCTTTAGACTTTTTATATAGTTTTCCAATTCTTTTTGGTTGTGAGTAACATAGTACCCCTTACTTGTTGCAATCAGACATTCTACGAGATTATTTGTCCTGATCCTGTTAACAATCTTACGAACTCGAGTCTCTGTCAATTCATAACCTTTCTTTTTCATCCTCTCGCAAATTTGACGATTGGTAACTGCCTTATCTTTACCTATATGATGCTGCAAGCACAACGCAATGATGGGTAATAGGACTTCCGCTTCATACTTGGTTAATTCCGATGTTTCCTTGATAAAGTTCTGTATCATCTTTCATCATTTTGGCTTTCATTATTCTTATCACGATATTGAACAATAAAGAAAAGAAATCAATATCTTTTAATACTACATACTTTTCACTCAAAAAGTTCAATTCAGGTAGTTTATTGAGGGACACAAGATTATTAATAAAACTATCGATTGCGTCTACCAACTCACAGTAACAGTATGTATTAAGCCCTAAACCTTCAATTAAATCTCTGTCATTTTCGTAAATTACAAAAGTCGTTTCTTCCATTCTTAGTCGTTTTTAAATTCTTTATTTAAAGGTGTCACCTTTTTTGTGGCTTCAGTGACTAATTTATTAATCTCTTCTCGAACTATTTTGGTAATTACTTCATCAGCCTCCTTAATGCGGTTCCACCTTTTCTTTTGGCTCTCGCTAATTTTTTGCTTGGCTGAATCTGTCTGTGTACGCCCGTACATTGGATTTTCCGTTCCTTGATTTTTTATCATATCTCTTATTTTATTTTTATTATTATTGAAGTGCGTCAGAACTCACTTCACAAATAAATAGTCTCAACTTCTATTTTTCCTGAAAAATTTTTCTGGAAATTATCAAGACGAAACAGTAATTTTACGCTTATAAACTTAATAGGAAGAGGGGCAGGGGGATGTAGAGTAGGGAGGCAAGTAACTGCCTTATATCTTTAACTCTCGGGAATTTGTTTCTGGCTAAACTTCTATATTTTTCCAATAAACGACAAACGGACGTATTCTTCGAGACCATTGAACGTATCTTTGATTCAAGCATTGTGAAATCATAATCACATTCTCTAAGTAGTAACGTTCTTTCGTAGTCACGGAGTGTGAGCGACTCAACAGTGGGAACTTGTCCCTCAATGATTTCGTCAATTACTTTTAGGATAGGATTGCTGGCAGTATTTACAATAGAAGTCAGTTTATTATCTTTTAGGCCAAGGAGGTTACGAATTATTGACATAGTGTTTAGATTTAATTCGAATCTCGTCATGCCTTTGAAGTAAGACATAATATTACAACTAAGTGACTGTAAAAATGGCTTGTTGATTTCTCGTCTGATTTCTTCTTCTTTATTATAAACCGATAAACGCTTTTTATATTTTGGCGTCTTTACTACATTCTCAATTGTTATACCCGTTTTGTATTGCTTCATTACCCATTTCTTATGATTTCTGATGTTTAAATTGAAATAATTAACAACATCGTCTATGCTAATTAAAACATCAGTAGTAACATCACATTTGAGAACCTCAGCATCTTCAATAAATAACTCCACATCTAATTCTATAAGACCTAAAGCATTAAGATTATGAATACATGTTTGAATTGTATCTTTTGAGATTAGTTTATGGTATTCTTCAAGTAAAATCTTACCTGTAAATTCAACTAAAATAGATTGATGTGTATAATCTATAATGACACTTAACTGATAAGGCTTCTTCTGCGAGTATTTCAAATAATGAACCATTTCATCCTTCATCACTTTGATGAATTTGTCTTCATTGATGTTAATAATTGGGGTTAAGTCTGATTTAAGTTTTAGTTTATCAAATTTTATCATTCTACTACATTTTAGAGAAAATTATTAAGTTTTTTGGCACGTTTTGTCACTCTGATAGGTAGTGCCATTGCATAAAAATAGGAGCAAATAGATTTTTTTAAAGTTCAAATCGAACAAGAAATTGATAGGTATAATACAAATTTGTTATTATACCCATCAACTTCATTTATAAGTAAGTATTGAGTTATCTATGAGGAGGAAGTATCGGCTTTGTTGGGTCAGGTATCCAATATCTCAATTCCCAAAGCTTATCTAAGTCCTCCAAGAATTGGTTCGAAAAAATAACGGCGGGGGGTACAAGGTTAACCTGAACAGAATTGCTAAATCCTTTATCGACAAGGATTTAGCAATTTTTCTTTTTTCGAATTTCCCCACATTTTCCCCACATCTGCAACAAATTGCATAAATCAATAGGTGCTAACAATAATGTAGCGTCTTCAATTATTGAAATAATTCCAGTCTCTTAAAAGCGTTTTTATAAAAACAAATAGGCTAATTTATAATACCATTATGTCACGTTAAAGAGGGCTAATCGTTTTTGGATACAGTTGAAATAAAGTCTTTTACAACAAGCCTATAAAGAGATAAAATGGAAATTATTTTTACGTCTCGATTTTTCCCTAGTTTGATTCCATATATTATATTTTTTCATAAATTTGCGTACATATAATTATAAAGAATAATGGTGATTATAACGCACTATCAGACTCAATTAAAGACAAATATGAAAAAACAGATTCCTTTTATATTCTTATATGGTTTTATATTATTTTTCTTGTCTTGTTCGAGAATAAATGAAAATACTAAAGAAACCATTAAGATTTCGTTAGAAGATGACTCATGTTTATTGTTCTCTTCCCTCTTTTCAAAGGTTGACTATATCCCATTTGAGACCAATAATTCCTCACACATAGGTACGATTGAACGATTTCGTATCTTTGGCGATAAAGTTGCTATTATATGTAATAAGTCACTTTTACTTTTCGATATCGAAACCGGGAGACACCTGTTAACAATAGCCCAACAAGGGAATGGCTCCAATAATTACGTAACACTATACGATGTTTTTATTGAGCAGAATCATATAGAAATCCTTGATTGTAACGGGAAAATACTATTTTATGACTTGAAAGGTAATTTTATCAAAGCTGTTTCGATACCCCTAAACGCATTTGCGTTTACAAAGACTACACCTGACGACTATTGGTTCAAGAACAACATGTATTCAGACGGAATTGAAGAAACTATCATACATTATAATATAGCAGAAAACCTTATTAAAGAACGCTACTTACCTGTCAATAAGAAATTAGCATCATATTTCTACATTCTTGAGAATAATAATTTTAATTATTACAAAGATGGTCTCCTTTTCTTCTCTAGTCCAATTGGAGAAATATATTATATAAATAATAAAAATAATTTAGAGACCGCATTTGCGATTGATTTCGGTTGCCACAATGTTCCATCAGAATTCTATAACGGTTCATTTAATAATATCAGAGAATTTATAATAGAAGCCGAAAAACATGATTATGTTTTCGCTCCTCACTCTTTTGCTTCAAACAATCAGAATATTCTCTTATCCTATCTATACAAGAAAAGGTCATATTGGACATTCTATAATATTGGGGGAAAAAATGTTGTAACGGGTAATAGTTTACAAGACGACATTCATTCTTTAAATGAGTATCCAATAAAGGGTATCAACACCCATTATGTTTTTACAAGTAATTATATGTTTTTTGTTATATCTGCTGAACAATTTATCAATATGTCATCAAAAAACAAATTGTTCCAAAAAGAAATTGAAAAGAAAAGTATCACAGAACAATCGAACCCTATTCTTGTAAAATGCGAGTTAAAGAAATTATACTGAAAGGTTTATCTTTAAATAGATTTTTTTAAAGTTCAAATCGAACAAGAAATTGATAGGTATAATACAAATTTGTTGTTATACCCATCAACTTCTTTTTTGAGTAAGTATTGAGTTATCTATGAGGAGGAAGTATCGGCTTTGTTGGGTCAGGTATCCAATATCTCAATTCCCAAAGCTTATCTAAGTCCTCCAAGAATTGGTTCGAAAAAATAATGGCGGCGGGTACCTCAAGAAAGCATTAAAAGCGCTATAAGAAAACATCTTATAGCGCTTTTCTTTTGTATGATAAAACAATACTGACACATTACTGGTAAAATTTTACATAACAACTACTTCATTCTCAAAAAAAATCGTATGTATCTGTTTTGACACCCTTCCGACTACATCTTGTTTTATATCTTTTTTGCTTTCTCGAATCTTTTACCTATCTTTATGAACAAATAACTATAAAGAACATTACCATGAAAAGATTTGCTTTTAAAATGTTTCTAAAGCCAGGATGTGAACAGGAATACGAAAGACGTCACGCTGCTATTTGGCCGGAACTAAAAAAGATGATTAAGGATGCTGGTGTAAGTGATTATAGCATCTATTGGGATAAGGATACAAATATTCTCTTCGCTGTACAGAAATGCGATCAGGACACGAACAGTCAAGACACATCGAACGTGGATCCTATCACTCAACGGTGGTGGGATATGATGGCTGACATCATGGAGGTAAACCCAGATAACTCACCAGTCAGCATTCCTCTTCAGGAATTATTCCACATGGATTGAAAAATAAAAAGGCCCACAATAATTTGCGGGCCTTTTATTTTTCTCACCTAATTAGAAACGGAAATCTAATTCTACATCTATCAAGTTGTAACTATGCTTGTCGGCGTTAACGATGGTACGGTCATTGACACGCGCATACTCGATATTAATCTGCAGATTCTTTGTAAAGATATAGTCGGCTCCGAACTCGTAATAAGTCTTGCTGGACGACCATGCCTTACGATCACGATATAAATCATAACGTGCTTTCAAATGCATCTTCTGTTTGATAACAGGAGCAATACAGAGAGCATAGTAACCATCTGCTTTATCGCCTGCTGCCAAATTAGCACCGAAACCTTGGCTGTGGATATATTCCGTGCGAATTGTCCAATCATCAAAGGCATATTCCGCAGAGAGAGCATAACGTTTTTTCGGAGTGCTCACACCATCAATCACACGACTACCTGTCCATCCGAATGCACCAATACGCATACCCTTTACAGGCATTACCCAAAAGCCTCCAATGATATCCTTACGGTTATCAGCATCTTTTTTATTGATACCTTCACCATTGAATATACCAACCTGATAGTGTAAGAGACTACGGCCATTGGAATCCTCCAAGAAATCACCTTGTACCTGAACACCGATATCACGACCATTGCTGGCATGCTCACCAGTACGGTCAGAGAAACCAACCAACTTCGATACGTTTTGTGAATAAGACATAAATCCTTGATTAATCGGATGCATTGGGTTCTCGAACGTGAACGGGCGTTTGAACTGTCCCGCCTTTACCATAAAGTATTTATACTTCTGCCATTCTCCGAAGAGGTCGACCAAGCGTGGTGAAGAGCCAACAGACGAGGTATTACCTGAAATTTGTATCTGAGTTTTCCAATAAAAATCCTTACCAATACGTCCTTCCAAAGCCATACGGGCGATACGAAGATTGAAAGTATTATCATGAGCTTCGTACTTGTCCACTCCTTGATATTGCAGCATACCATATCCACTCAGTTTCAGGTTATTAATCCACTGAGGAATCTCTGTTTTCGTTTCCTGTGCAAAAGCGATGAATGTTACCCCCAGGAAAAGGGTCGTCAGGATCGTTTTTTTCATAATTGTTAGTTAAAAGGATTAATAAATAATCATTGAAAGCACGTATGCTACAATGGTAGATACGAAGACACATATGAGTCCAGGCATCATGAACGAGTGGTTCAGCAAGTACTTACCAATCACAGTGGTACCTGAGCGGTCGAAGTTGACCGTAGCAATATCAGATGGATAATTCGGAATGAAGAAATATCCATAAACTGACGGCAAAACACCCAACAACACTGGACCAGCAATACCTAACTTATATGCCAATGGTAACATGGCTACGACAACCGCTCCTTGTGAGTTGATCAATACGGATACAAGGAAGAAGACAATCGCAATACTCCATGGATATTGTGCAACAATATCCTCAAGCATAGACTGGATCTCAGGCATATAATTTGAAAAGTACGTATCTGCCATCCAAGCGATACCGTAAATAGCAACGACTGCCACCATACCAGACTGCCATACCGGACCAGCTACAGCCTTCTTCGGATGCGCCTTGCAGAAAATAATCATCAGCGCAGCTGCCGAAATCATAACAATCTGAATTACAATGTTCATCTTCAACGCCTTGCCGTCCCACGAAGGAAGCAATGATGGGAAGATAGCGAAAATTACAATCACCAACAGAGCAGCCAAGAAAATATATACCGCATGCTTAGCGTTCTTAGAGATTTTCTTATTCAATGTGGTTGCAGTGTTACCATAGATGTAGTTATACTGCTCGGGATCCTGCAGTTTTGCCTGGAATTCAGGATCTTTGTCAAGGTCTTTTCCACGTCTGTATGACGCTGTTGCTGCTGCCATCAAACCAATAACACAGGCAGGGATAGAAATCATCAGTACATCAGGAATGGTAATATTGAAACCATTTTCGTTACTGATAGTAACAAAAGCTACAACAGCAGCTGCAATCGGAGAACAGGTGATACCTACCTGAGATGCTATGGAAGCAACACCGCAAGGACGTTCCGGACGGATACCTTTCTTCAAAGCGATATCGCAGATAATCGGCATAAGTGTATAAACGACGTGACCCGTACCGACCAGCACCGTCAAGAAGAAAGTACACAAAGGAGCCAAGAATGTGATACGGTCAGGGTGCTTACGCAATAATCGCTCTGCAATCTGAATCATCCAGTCCATACCACCTGATGCCTGCATAATACCGGCACAGGTTACGGCTGCAATAATGATGTAAATAACGTCGGTCGGAGGAGTTCCAGGTTTTAAACCAAATCCAAAAACAAGAAGGGCTAAGCCTATACCTGAGATGGCACCAAGTGCCAAAGAACCATAGCGGGAACCTACCCAGAGTGCACCGAGAACGATACAGAGCTGGAGAATCATAACGGATGTAATCATAAAAGGTGTGTTTTTCTGATTAATAGAATTTCACAAATATAATAATTATTTCTATTTTAAGCACTCAATATGCAGAAATATTTATCACTAAATGGATCTATATAGAATTCCAAATTGAAAATTAGTCATCCTATTTACGAGTTAAACACCAATAAATAAAGAAAACACTTGCACGAATTGTTATAGTTTCTTACTTTTATTGCCTGTTTAAACAATCAATTCGAATCATAATGAAAAGACAAATCTTAATGGCATCTGCACTTCTACTATTTTTTGCAGGATGTACCCAAGTGAAAACGAACGACAATCCGTTCTTTGCGGAGAAATATAATACTCCGTACGAGATTCCACCATTCAGCGAAATTACGGTCGACCATATCCGTGAAGCCTTATTGAAAGGTATTGAAGACAAAAAAGCAACAATTCAGCAAATTGCTGAAAACAAGGAAGCACCTACCTTCGAAAACACCATCCTCGCCCTAGATAATGCCGGCGAATTATTAACAAAAGTGGAGAGTGTGTTCGAATCACTCTCAAGCAGTGACTCAAATCAAGAGTTCCGTGACTTACAAAAAATGGTTTCTCCATTGTCCTCCGACCTCACCAATACCACTTATATGAACGATAAACTGTTCCAACGGGTAAAAGCAGTGTACGAGAATCAGGATCAAGCCAACTACGACAAAGAACAGAAAAAACTCATTGAAAACTATTACAAACGTTTTGTTCGTAATGGCGCAAACCTGAACGATGCAGAAAAAGAGCAACTGGCCAAGTTGAACAACGAGATTTCCATGCTTCAGTTACAATTCGAACAGAACCTGTTGCATGAGACAAACAACACCTTTGTTACCGTTGATAAGTTGGAAGACCTCGACGGACTGCCTCAAGCAAACATTGATGCTGCTGCAAAAATGGCTAAGGATAACGGACAAGAAGGAAAGTGGATGTTTAACATGCAACGCGCCAGTTGTAATCCAGTGCTTCAGTTCTGCACCAATCGAGAATTGCGTAAGCAAGTTTATGATGCTTATTATAACCGAGGCAACCAAGGTAATGAATGGGACAATAAAGAGATTAGCGCCAAATTGGTTAACCTTCGTCTACAAAAAGCAAAGCTGATGGGATTTAAAGACTACGCTTCCTTTGTCCTGGATAATCAGATGGCTAAGAACAGCGAAAACGTCTATAATCTATTAAACCAAATCTGGGAGCCAGCAGTAAAGAAAGCAAAAGCCGAACTGGACGATATCCGTGCTGAGATCCGTAAAGAGGGCAAAGATTTTGAGCCGGAAGGATGGGATTATATGTATTATCTGGATAAAGCTAAGAATGCTAAGTTCAACATCGACGACAATGCCATCCGTCCATATTTAGAAGTCTATAACGTACAGCAAGGTATGTTCTACGTAGCCAACAAACTATATGGCTTGACTTTCAAAGAACGTACCGACCTTCCGAAATATCAAGAAGATGTCAAACTCTTCGAGGTTTATGACAAAGATGGCTCACTGTTGGCACTGTTCTATAGCGACTATTTCCCACGTGACGGTAAAGGTGCCGGTGCATGGTGTGGCGGTTTCCGCGGTCAATATTACAAAGACGGTCAACGTGTAATTCCTATCGTTACAAATGTGGCTAGCCTTACACCTCCTAATGGAGACACTCCTGCCCTTCAGAATATTACCAACATTACGACTGAATTCCATGAGTTCGGTCATGCATTACACTCATTCATGAACGATGTGAAATACCATGGAACAGGTAATGTTGAGCGCGATTTCGTAGAAGTTCCTTCTCAAATTGATGAACATTGGGCATTGGAACCTGAGATCTTAAATGTATATGCCAAACATTATCAGACAGGTGAAGTAATCCCGATGGACTTGGTAAAGAAAATCCAAGATAGTGAGAAGTACGGTCAAGGATTTGCAACAGTCGAGTTGATTGCAGCATCTTTAGTTGATATGGATCTTCACACACTAACAGAGATTCCTGCTAACTTCAACGTGATGGACTTTGAGCAACAAAAGTTGAACGAACGTGGAATTCCACGCCAGATTTTCCCACGTTACCGGGTAACGAACTTCTCACATATCATGGGCGGTGGTTATACTGCCGGATATTACAGTTATACCTGGGCAGAAGTATATGAATGTGATGCTTATCAAGCCTATAAAGAAGCAGGAAATATACTCGACAGCAGTATTGCTCAACGCTTCCGTGAGACCATCTTTGCACCTGGCGGTATCGATGATGGTATGACCATGTATCGTAATTTCCGCGGACGAGACCCAAAGATTGATGGACTGTTGGAGAACCGAGGTTTGAAATAAATTAGGTTTATAAAATTAAAAAAGAAAGGGATGCGTTGACGCATCCCTTTTCTATTACTTATTTCTTATATAACCACTCATCCCCGTCAATAGAGAACACATTGACATTACTCGATTTATACGATAGGAACATGGCTATAATTAGGACAATTGCTACAATAATAAGAATAATTGTAGACACCTTTGAGGGAACTTTCCTTCTTATGAGTCGTATCAAACGAAGAATCAGATTGTTTGCATATCTGATCATGAGAGCTGCAAGTGCACCCACAATACCAGCAATCACAAAAATTCTTAAGGCTTGTACATTTTCCAAATTAGGGAAGGATACATAGGTTCTCAATCCTTTTGCCCCAATCTGAGCAATCTTGGCTGGATCCGTATAACGGATGAAGTGCATCGTCACTTCATCCGGTTCTGGCAATATCTTACTTGAGAGAACAATAGGTGTCCTATAATCAATGGTCAAGTTACGTACATAGCGCCATGTTGATCCACCCAATTTTATCACTTCAATTGTTTTACTGATATCCTCCGCTGAAGTAAACACATTTGGTCGCTCATAATTCGTGGAAGGTCCGAAATTATAAATTGGGCAAATGGTATCCAATAGTGAAGCTGTTGCAAAATATTCCCGCTTGAACCCATTCCTTCCTACTGACTCTGAAATTGAATAATTCAGATATTTATGAACCCTTACAGTATCAGGCTTTGCTACCGTACCATCATAAGATAAGAATTTGATATCTGCATCTTTCTTATAATCCAACCCAGGATGATGAATCCAATTAGTATAATAAAAGCTCTGACGGTAATTCCCATAGACCGATATATACGCCATCGCACCCATTGAATCGACAGGGAACTCACGAACAGTATTCTTCTCTGCCAAAAACTGACTAAGGCGCGCTACAGATTCATTAGAGATATTGGATGAAGAACTTATTCTTACAGAATCACGCTTTAAAAGTCCTGTGATTATCAGTGCTCCATTACCTCGCTTTTTCTCTTTAGATTTCGAGGTAAGGACGATGTCGCTAGGAATGAGTTCACCTTCATCTGAGCCCAAAGGATTCCTACTCAACAAATCATAATTCCGGATAAGTGAGATGTCTATCTTATTCGAGTCAGGTATCCAACTGGAATATGCATAGTTTACTTTCGTATAAGAGATAGGCACTTGGTAAATCTTCAGAAGCACATAACAAGAAATCAAGACGCCTATCAGAGACAAGGCAAATTTGAGCAGCACCACCTTACCACTGTCGTCATTGGCCTTGAAGACTTTATACCCTATTCCCAACGAGGTTAGAATAATGATAGGTAAAAGATAGGTATTCATATCGAAATGAGTTTATTTCAATTTCAACACTAATGTCGGATCAAGCGGATAGCGCCCAAAATCCTTGCCATAAATGGCAAGACCTCCGTTTTGTGTTTCTTCCGGCACAACAAAGCGGATAACCGTCTTTCTATCTTTTTGAAGAAGCTCAATCGGAATGTTGATTTGGAACAATTCCCCATACGAACCTGCTTCCAACATGCGGTTTGTATACGGTTGTGAACCCCAAGAAAGGATTCCACGATGGTCAGCTGGGTCGTCTGCCAAATCGTATTTCCCAACTGATTTTCCATTGACAAGAACATCCAACTGTGATTTCCACGGCTTCGTATCGGTCATCGCATAAGAATTTGCAGACTTACAATGATCAAATGTACCACCACCAAGCATGTAATTATCTTCTATTTCGCTCTTGTCGAAATCTTTTCCAAAAGGCTCTTTGGCTGATGCCTCAAACACCAGTTCGGCTGACGCTATCTTGTCAAGTTCAACTTGTCCTGGAATCGAAACCTCATATTCAAAATATCCATTGCCAAAACCATCAACCTTCAATCCATCATATACGGAAGTTTGCTTAAGCGACCATTTCTGATCCGTAAATGATGCTGGAGCGAACGTCAACATATAAGCATTGTCGGCTTTCATATCAGTACCTTCTTTTACACGGAAAGTTAAGAAATTATGGTGAAGCACCTTGCCATCGCCCTTCAATACCATTCTGAGAAGATATATACCTTTTGATTCTGGGATGTTAACTGTAATAGAACCTGCTGTACGACTCATAAACGGTTCAAAAGCAACAGAAGTCTTACCATTCTCATACGATTTAAACTCACCTAATTGATTCCATCCCACCAACTCAGTCTCTAGGGTCAATGTTCCTGGATTCCTATCTGTCATGAATGAAGCATAGAATGGAATATCCAACTTCTCACCACCCTTGGGTTCAGTGTACAGATAACGCTCTGGAGAAATGTAATACAAACTCTGGAAGTCGGCCATTGTCATTCCAGGTACCAACTCATCCAGACCATCAATCTTTGGTGAACGGTCGTATTGGACGTATCCGTTCCATTCATTAATAACATCATGATGCTCGGTGTAAAGCCATCCTGCACATTTTGGATAACGGCGGAAGGCATCAATCATGATATGATAATCCCATGTATAATCACAGTCGCCTGCACTTCCCTCATATCCCCAAACGTTACCACACTCACTATTGATCATAGGAGCATCGGTCTGTTTATTCTCACCAATATAGTTAAACGAACTGCCAGAGAACGTATTGTCAACATACATCTTTATTTCCTTTTCCCACATATGACCTGGACGATAGGAATGCCATGAGTTGATATCTGATTCCACGTGATCACGGTTACATGCAGATTGATCTTCAACCAAGCGAGAAGGGTCTAGACTCTTTGTCAAATGGTACATCGAACGTACCCATTCTTGTGTCTCAGGAAGGTAAGTGCCATCCTTTTCCTTCAGTCCCCATGTCTCGTTGAAGTTCACCCAAGCAAAGATAGAAGGATGGTTATAGTCACGCTCCACCTGTCCACGCAAGCAACGCTCCCAATCCTCACGAGCCTCAGGAATAGGCTGTCCCCAGAAATTCGGAGTATCTGCCATGATCAATAAACCAAGTTTATCTGCCCAATATAGCTTACGAGGTACTTCCACCTTAATGTGAATGCGGTTACCATTCAATCCGAGTCTCTTAGAGATAAGAATCTCGTTCTTCATAAACTCATCGCTTGGGAAGGTATAGAATCCCTCTGGATGATAACTCTGGTCCAAGCAGAGTTGGAGATAGATTGGTTTGTTATTCAACGCGACATAGTTATAATCAGCACCAGGGAATTGAATGACACCGACTTTACGTTGTCCAAAGTAAGTATTCACTTCGTCTTGATCACCGAGTGAGGCAGTCACCTCATACAGGAACGGATCATCAAGATCCCACAGATGTTGGTTCTTGATAGGAATAATATACTGAGCATGATCCTTTCCATCAACCTTGCCGACGAAAGTCTCTTGATCACCTGTCTTAAACACAAGCTTGAATTCTTCGTCAACAGCTGTCGGAGCAGCGAAAGCCACGTCAACTTGTACAGTACTATTATCTATATTAGGTGTAAAATGGATAGAACGGATATAGTTCTCACCACGGGCCTCCAGATAAACTGTTTGCCAAATACCACGGGCATTGCCATACCCCTGTTTACCATACAGATGAGCATCGCTGGAAGTATCATCAGCCTTAATCATCAACTGTTGTTTCTGTCCGAACTGCACATCCTTCAGTTCACATTCAAAAGGGATGTATCCACCTTGATGACGACCAACTTCTTTGCCGTCAAGCCATACCTGGGTATCCCAGTCGGAAGCACCAATAACAAGGAAGACTCGTTTGCCTTCCCATGACTTTGGTACTGTTATCTCGCGGCCATACCATCCGATATCACCTTTAGTATCGGTTTTATTAGAGGCATTTCGATATGGCGAGTCTCCTATATTTTCTACTTCTGAAAGTTTGGATCCCCATGGGAAAGGGACCAAAATCTGTCGGTCAAGAGATGTGCTTTTGTTCTCAGCCAATGCCTTTGAGGCGATGCCTTCATCAAAAGTAAACGACCAATGTCCGTTAAGGTTTTGCCATAAGGCACGCTCGAAATCCGGACGTGGATGTTCCGGCAAAGGGATTGTCTCAGTAACTGTTGTTTTCGTACAGGCACTGAATAACATCATTACTAAGGCACAGAATAAAAATACATGCTTTCTCATACGATTATTATATTATTA
>JAEEGL017269105.1_pt1 | contig 21287 bp, 15 predicted proteins | sample 9134231 | NCBI WGS metagenome assembly JAEEGL01 (sample SAMN16246548, study PRJNA631951) | gut metagenome | biome: gut microbiome; feature: rumen; material: fiber-attached | host: Bos | place: Iran: Karaj | collected 2018-10
AACCCCCGGTACGGGAACCCGTACGGCAGTTTAGCAAACTGCTGGTTTCAGCCACTCACCCATCCTTCCAGAGGACTCAGGAGTCAGAAACCTTGGGGTTATCTCCTTGATTGCGGGTGCAAAGGTACGTAGTTTTTTTGAAACCACCAAATCTTTTTGCACTTTTTTTTGTTTTTGTGTGATTTTCTCTTCTTTTCTTGCATTTTCAGCGGCAATCTGAGCGGAATACGGGACTCGAATCCGCGACCCTCGGCTTGGGAAGCCAATGCTCTACCAGCTGAGCTAATTCCGCATGGTGGTTGTCTTCTGGAAAAAAAGAGTCAGAACTGTTACTGTCCTGACTCCAAGAATTTCGAAGAGAGCCGATAGCCGGACTCGAACCGGCGACCCACGCATTACGAATGCGTTGCTCTACCAACTGAGCCATATCGGCAGCCTTTCAAAGATCGCTTTTTCAAATCGGGTGCAAAGGTAATACTTTTTTTTGTAACCGCAAAATATTTTGGCATTAAAGTTTGTCTTTTAAGAATTTTCCTGTCAAACTATGCTCGTTTTGGGCTATCTCCTCCGGTGTGCCGGTCGCTACGAGGTGTCCTCCGTGCTCGCCTCCTTCAGGTCCGAGGTCGATGACGTAGTCTGCCGACTTGATGATTTCCATGTTGTGCTCGATGATGAGGATGGTGTGTCCGCGACTGATGAGTGCGTCGAATGCCTTCAGCAGTCGGCTAATGTCGTGGAAGTGGAGGCCGGTGGTGGGTTCGTCGAATATGAACAGGGTCGGCTCCTGTCGCTCCTGGCCGATGAAGTAGGCCAGTTTTACGCGCTGGTTCTCGCCGCCGGATAGTGTCGACGAGCTTTGGCCGAGCTGTATGTAGCCGAGTCCTACGCTTTGCAGGGGGCGCAGTCGGTTGACAATGGTCTTGCAGAGGCTGCTGGCGGATGTCTTCGCTCCCTTTTCCGTGTCTGGCGCGAAGAAGTCGATGGCTTCGTCGATGGTCATGTTGAGCACGTCGTCGATGTTCTTGCCGTTGTAGCGCACGTCGAGGATGTCGTGCTTGAAGCGGTGTCCGTGGCAGGCTTCGCATTCGAGCACGAGGTCGGCCATGAACTGCATCTCGACGGTGATGACGCCAGCGCCCTTACACTCGTCGCAGCGTCCTCCGTCGGCGTTGAACGAGAAGTACTGTGGCGTGAACCCCATCTGTCGGGCCAGTGGCTGGTCGGCAAACAGGTCACGAATGGCGTCGTAGGCCTTGACGTAGGTGGCGGGGTTGGAGCGTGTGGACTTGCCGATGGGGTTCTGGTCGACGAACTCCACATGGCTGACGGCCAGATAGTCGCCCTCGAGGGCGGTGTAGTCGCCGGGGGCGTCGCAAACGTCGCCGAGGTGACGTTTCAGGGCGGGGTACAGTATGCCCTTCACAAGGCTTGACTTGCCGGAGCCGGAGACGCCTGTGACGACGGTCATCACGTTGAGTGGGAAGTCTACGTCGATGCCCTTGAGGTTGTTCATGCGTGCTCCCTTCACCGTTATCTTCCTGTTCCACGGCCGTCGGCTGGCTGGTACGTCGATGTGCTCAGCCCCCGTCAGGTAGCGCACGGTATAGCTGCGGCTGGCGGCAGGTGTCAGCTGTTGGATGTCTTCGGCGGGACCTGCGAACATGATCTCGCCGCCCAGCTGTCCTGCGTCGGGGCCTACGTCAATGATGTAGTCGGCGGCGCGCATGATTTCCTCGTCGTGCTCGACGATGACCACCGTGTTGCCCATGTCGCGCAGCTGTTTCAGCACTTGTATCAGCTGTGCCGTATCGCGTGAATGTAGTCCGATGCTGGGTTCGTCGAGTATGTACAGCGAGCCGACAAGCGACGAGCCGAGCGACGTGGTGAGGTTGATGCGCTGGCTCTCGCCGCCCGACAGCGTGTTCGACATGCGACTGAGCGTCAGGTAGCCCAGTCCTACGTCGAGTATGAACTGCAGGCGTGAGTTGATCTCGGTCAGCAGGCGTTTCCCGATCTGCTGTTCCTGCTCGGTCAGTTCCAGCTGGCCGAACCACTCCTTCAGCCTTGTGACGGGCATCTGCACGAGGTCGTTGATGCTGCGCCCGCCGATTTTGACGTAGTCGGCCTGGGGCTTCAGTCGGGTGCCGTGACACGTGGGGCAGACCGTCTTGCCACGGTAGCGGCTCATCATGACGCGGTACTGTATCTTGTACTGGTTCTCCTGTACCATGCGGAAGAAGGCATCGATGGATACCTGGTCGCTGGCGCTCCTGTGGCTGTCGGAGGGCAGCCCGTGCCACAGCCAGTCCTTGTGGCGCTGCGAGAGGGCGTAGTAAGGTTCGAAGATGGGAAAGTCGTCGTTAGCAGCGCGGCGGCAGAACTCGTCCTGCCATATACGCATCTTCTCGCCGTGCCAGCACACCACGCAGCCATCGTAGACCGACAGCGACGTGTTGGGGATGACGAGGTGCTCGTCGATGCCGATGATGCGTCCGAAACCCTGACACTCAGGGCAGGCACCTGCCGGAGAGTTGAACGAGAACATCTGGTCGGAAGGCTCCTCGAAGGTCATGCCGTCGGCCTCGAAGCGCGTGGAGAAGTCGTAGCAGATGTTGGAGGGCAGGAACATCAGGCGTAGCTCGCCGTGGCCCTCATAGAACGCTGTCTCAGCGGAGTCCACCAGGCGCGACACGGCATCTTTGGCATCGTCCACCGACAGACGGTCGATGACGAGGTAGGGTAGGGCGTCGGGCGATGGCTGCGGGGCGGTCTCCAGGTAGTCGTCAATGCGCTGTATCTGTCCGTCGGCAAACAGGCGGGCGTATCCGTTCTTCACGTAGAGGCGCAGCTGCTGGTCGAGGCTGCGTCCCTCGGCGAGGTGAATAGGGGCCATGACGAGGAAGCGCGTACCCTGGCTGTACTGGCGGGTACACTCGATGATGTCCTCAGTGGTATGCTTGCGCACCTCCTGGCCTGACAGCGGCGAGTAGGTACGTCCGATGCGAGCGAAGAGCAGCCGCAGGTATTCGTATATCTCGGTGGTGGTGCCTACCGTTGAGCGTGGGTTTCGCGAAATGACCTTCTGCTCGATGGCGATGGCGGGTGGTATGCCCTTGATGTAGTCGCACTCGGGCTTGTTCATGCGCCCCAGAAACTGGCGGGCATAGCTGGACAGGCTCTCCACGTAGCGGCGTTGCCCCTCGGCGTATAGCGTGTCAAAGGCCAGGCTCGACTTGCCCGAACCCGACACCCCCGCAATGACCACCAGCTGGTTACGGGGTATGCGCAGGTCAACGTTCTTCAGGTTGTTGACCCTGGCACCCTTGATTTCAATGTAATCACTCATGTTCGCGTACCTTATATATATTCCTTGGAAGTTGCAAAAGTACGAATAAAATGCGAACTAACCAAGAAACGGCACGCATTTTTGTTTTTATCTATCCGACAACCAAGTAGAATTTCAACCCCAGTGCCTTGGCTACAGGCATGAAAGCTGAGAGAACTACCATCAATCATCACGCTATACGTAGAGAAACAACAAAAAATGGCACTACTCGGACTACTTTGTGACTTATTGTGTTGTAATACAGCAAGTTATCGGTAGTCCCATCCGTTCAGATGGCACTACTATGGCACTACTACGCACTACTGAGGCACTACCGACGTACGCCAGACGTTGCTATACATGTATCAGGCATTACTTTATTCAAGTTTCTCAAGTTCTTTTCTACCACAGATTGCACGGATTAAACTCTGCGCAAGGTTTTGACTATTCGATTATATGGATTACATGGATTGGCTGCGCTAAGCAATCTGCGCAATCCGTCCCGTTTGCGGTTTAATCCCAACAGGAAAAGTCTGTGACACCTGCTAAATCTGTGGTAGTTTCTTATCATGCGAAAGTTGTATAACTTTACAGTTGTCAGGCATTACTTTACCGATGCCAGGCATTACTTTACCGATGCCAGGCAATGACTATTGGGTATTGGCCATTGACTGGCGGGAATAAGAAGGCCACTTACCATCGTTCGGCTATAGGCAAACGATTGTTCGCCTATAGTCAAACGATTGTCTGCCAGTAGTCGGTTTGAAACACAATAAATGTTACAGTAGTGTCTCAGTAGTGCGTAGTAGTGCCAAAGTAGTGCCATCTGAACGGATGGGACTACCGATAACAGTCTGTATTACAGCATAATAAGTCACAAAGTAGTCCGAGTAGTGCCATTTTTTTCTCTTTGTATCATGGGGACCCCATGATACAGCTCGCTGATGCATGGTGTTACACTTCTTCCCTCTTCCATCTTCCAATACCATCTGTATCACCTGTTGGAACGACATCCAACGGTTCTTCACGAATCATATAGTCAAAGAATCGTGGCGTACCCTTCTGATAGAAGTGGGCCTTGACAGGAGAAATAATTGCAGAAATTTAACTTTGTCGTAAGTCTTTTCACGACTTTCATGGCTCAGTCTTCCTGTTGAATTGTCATTCGAAAAACCTCATGCTCGGCATAGTTTTTGCAAGCATCACAGTGTCCTCGCTTAACCGGCTTGTTCGTAGTAAGTAGACGTGTGCTTCGTCCATTACCCTCCATAAACGGATGAGCCACCGTTCGGCATAACGAGTAAAACTCGTTTTGCTCTCTCTTAATCGAATCTTTCATATCATTTTATTTTCGTTTTCTTGGATTATTCAGAATAAATTCTTAATTTTGCAGCCATAAAACAAAGAATTATGACTGCACTACAGATGAATGCGGAGTTGTTCCGTGAATTAAGCACTATTGCCGAGGATGAAAACCTCATGAGGAAGGCTGTCAAATATCTTAGGAAATTGACTTCACAAAAGCAGGCGATGGATGAGACAGAGTACATTGTGTCTTCACCAAAGATGGTTGAGATTATCCGGCAGGGACAGAAAGATATTGAAGAGGGGCGTGGGCGTGTCGTAGCAGTTGAAGACTTATGGAAATAAAACTCATGCCTCAGTACATCGTCTGTTGTGTTCTGTCAGCAATGGGATGATATATGTATATGTTCTTTCGTTACTATTCTATTATTCCAAGTAACATCTATTTATGACACCCTATTTGGACGTACAACACCTGACGAAGACGTTCGGAGCACTGACCCTGTTCCGCGACATCAGCTTCTCCATCGGCGAAGGCCAGAAGGTGGGGCTGATAGCCAAGAATGGTACGGGTAAGTCGACGCTGCTGTCGATACTCTCTGGCAAGGAGGGCTACGACAGCGGCGACATCGTGTTCCGTCGTGACCTGAAGGTGGGGATGCTGGAACAGTCGCCCGCCTTTGACCCTGACGAGAGCGTGCTCGACGCCTGTTTCAACCATCAGGGCGACCCTGAGAAGGTGCTGAAGGCCAAGCAGGTGCTGACGCAGCTGAAGATACGCGACCTGCGGCAGCCGATGGGGCAGCTCAGCGGCGGCCAGCAGAAGCGCGTGGCACTGGCCAACGTGCTGCTGACGGAGCCTGACCTGCTGATACTCGACGAGCCGACGAACCACCTGGACCTGCAGATGATAGAATGGCTGGAGGGCTACCTGCAGCGCGGCAACAGGACGCTGCTGATGGTGACCCACGACCGCTACTTCCTGGACCGTGTGTGCAGCGTCATCCTCGAACTGGACGACCAGACTATCTACACCTATCGCGGCAACTACGCCTACTATCTGGAGAAACGCCAGGAGCGCATCGACAACCGCAGGGCTGAGATAGCCCGTGCCAACAATCTGTACCGCACGGAGCTGGAATGGATGCGACGCATGCCGCAGGCCCGTGGCCATAAGGCAAAGTACCGAGAGGATGCCTTCTACGAGCTGGAGCGCGTGGCCAAGCAGCGCATCGAGGAGCGTCAGATACGGCTCAAGGCTTCTAATATATATATAGGTAGTAAGATCTTCGAGTGCCAATACATATCGAAGGCCTTTGGCCAAATAAGAAATGAGAAAGGAGAAATGAGCAATGACTCCGTCGTGATTCTCAGGGACTTCTACTACAATTTCTCTCGGTTCGAGAAGATGGGTATCGTAGGCAACAACGGAACGGGTAAATCGACCTTCATCAAGATGCTGTTGGGAATGGTGCCTGTCGACGAGGGACGCATCGTCATCGGCGATACCGTCCGCTTCGGATATTTCTCGCAGGAAGGACTGCAGTTCAATGAGCAGCAGAAGGTGATTGACGTGATTACCGACATTGCCGACTACGTGGATCTGGGCAGCGGACGCAAGCTGTCAGCCTCGCAGTTGCTGCAACATTTCCTCTTCACCCCAGAGCAGCAGTACAACTATGTCTACAAACTGAGTGGCGGCGAGCGACGGAAGCTGTACCTGTGTACCGTGCTGATGAGGAACCCGAACTTTCTGGTGCTGGACGAGCCGACCAACGACCTCGACATCGTGACGCTGCAGATACTGGAGGAATACCTGCAGGACTTTCCCGGCTGCGTCATCGTCGTGTCGCACGACCGCTATTTCATGGACAAGGTGGTTGACCACCTGCTGGTGTTCAAGGGCGACGGCGTCATCAAGGACTTCCCTGGCAACTACACCCAGTATAGGGAGTGGGAGAAGCCTACCCCCAAGGAGCCAACCCCCAACACCTCCCAAAGGAGAAAGCCTACCCCCAACCTCTCCCAAAGGGAGGGGAGCTTAAAAGTTAGTTCTGATACAAACGGTCAGAAGAATAGTGACAGTAATACGTCTCTCCCTTTGGGAGGGGATTGGGGTAGTCCCGTTGGGGGAGGGTCTTCCCATCGCAAACTGTCCTACAAGGAGAAGCGTGAAATGGAACAGCTGGAGCGTGACATCGAGGCCCTGGAGACTGAGAAGAAACAGATAGAAGAGGCACTCTGCGGAGGCACCACATCGGTGGACGAAATCACCACTATGAGCAAGCGACTGCCCATCCTGAACGATGAGCTCGACGAGAAGTCGATGCGGTGGCTGGAACTAAGTGAGCTTTGAGCTATGAGCATTATGATTAGATCATTCATGATATGTTAGAGAAATATTCGTCACAATTGCTGGAGCAGGCGGTAACGGAGTTTGCCAAGCTGCCTGGCATCGGGCGTAAAACGGCGTTGCGACTCGTGCTGCACCTGTTGCGACAGGACACGGAGGAGGTGACACAGTTTGCCGACACCGTGGCCCGCATGCGACGTGAGGTGAAGCGGTGCCGCGTGTGCCACAACATCAGCGACAGCGACATTTGTCCCATCTGTGGCAATCCACGCCGCGACGCATCGACCATCTGCGTGGTGGAGAACATCCAGGACGTGATGGCCGTCGAGAACACACAGCAGTTCAACGGACTTTATCACGTGCTGGGCGGCGTCATCTCGCCGATGGACGGCATCGGGCCTACTGACCTGGAAATCGACTCGCTGGTGGAGCGCATCAGCGAAGGCGGCGTGAAGGAGGTAATACTGGCCTTAGGCTCTACGATGGAGGGCGACACGACGGGATTCTACATCTTCCGCAAGCTGGCCCCGTTTACCGATGTCAAGATCAGTATTATTGCCCGAGGCATCTCCGTCGGTAATGAGCTGGAGTATACCGACGAGGTGACGCTGGGACGCTCCATCCTGAACCGCACACCCTTTGAGGCGAAGTGATAACCGTAATTGATAATTGACAATTGATAATAGACAACTGATAATTGATATGAACGAAGATACGCTATTGTTTCTGTTGACAACGACGATGGAACTGGGGACGCTGGTGTGCGCATACCTCGGTCTGCGACTGTTCCGTAAGAACCGCTGGCTGCGACTCGGCCTCATCGTAGTGCCGCTGCTGCTGAATGCCTTGCTGTACGCTGTCTATCGCACCACACCGTTCTTCTACTTGGGTGTCATTCTGTTACTCTGTATACCATTCGTATGGCCAAGAAAATCAGCATAGTCATCGTCAGCTATAACGTCTGCCAGTTGCTGGACGAGTGCCTGCAAAGCGTGGAACGCGCCTTGCAGGGCATCGACGGCGAGGTGTATGTCGTCGACAACCGGTCATCAGACGGTACCGTCGAGACGCTGACGCCAAAGCACCCCAGCGTACACTTCATCGCCAACGACGAGAACGTCGGCTTTGCACGCGCCAACAACCAGGCCATCCGACAGTCGGAGTCGGAGTATGTCCTGCTGCTGAATCCTGACACGGTGGTCTATGAGCCGACGCTGCGCGGATGTCTCGACTTCATGGACCAGCATCCGGAAGCGGGTGGGGCAGGGGTGCGCATGCTGACCCGCGAGGGGACGCCGGCCCCTGAATCGCGACGTGCCATTCCAACACCGTGGGTGTCGATGCTCAAGATGCTGGGCTTCACGTCGCGCTACTACATGAGCCACCTGCCGTGGGACGAGCCGTGCCGCATCGAGGTCATCAGCGGAGCCTTCTGCCTGCTGCGCCGAAAGGCCATCTACCAGGTAGGGCTGTTGGACGAGGACTTCTTCATGTACGGTGAGGACATCGACCTGTCGTACCGCCTGCTGAAGGGCGGCTGGCAGAACTGGTACCTGCCCTTTGACATCGTACACTACAAGGGCGAGTCAACCCAGAAGACCACGTTCCGCTACGTCCACGTGTTCTACCAGGCCATGCTCATCTTCTTCCGCAAGCACTACGGCCACCTCAGCATCCTATTGTCGCTGCCTATCCAGCTGGCCATCTATTTCCGAGCCTTCGTCGCCCTGATGAGCATGCTGGGCGACCGTCTGCACTATTTCATCAATCCACAAAAAGACGAGCTATGAACAAACAGCCAGTTGCCCGCCTGCGAGCCATCGAGCCGGAGGATCTCGACCTGCTCTACCGTATTGAGAACGACCAGCGACTGTGGAATGTCGGCACGACAAACGTGCCGTATAGCCGCTACACGCTGCACGACTACATTGCCACCTCTGCCGACGACATCTATGCCGACCGCCAGGTGCGTCTGGTCGTTGAGAATCATGAAGGGCAGACGGTAGGCATGGCCGACATCGTCAACTTCAATCCGCAGCACCGTCGCGCCGAGGTGGGAATCGTCATTCTCGATGCCCACCGCCGGCAGGGATGTGGCACAGCGGCGCTCGCCTCGCTATGCGGCTATGCCCTCAGCGTGCTCCATCTTCACCAGTTGTATGCCGTGATAGCCGCCGACAATACCGCAGCTTTGCACCTGTTCGAGAAGAGTGGCTTTCAGCATCAGTCCGTGCTCCACGACTGGCTGTTCGACGGCTGCAAATACGGCGATGCGGTAGTTTTGCAAAGATTTTTATAAAATTTCTTGGAAAAAGTTTTGCAGATTCAATTTTTCTGATTACCTTTGCACCCGCAATTGACAAAATGACCCTTTTTGGTGCGTTAGTTCAGTAGGTTAGAATGCCTGCCTGTCACGCAGGAGGTCACGAGTTCGAGTCTCGTACGCACCGCTGAGAAGGGAAGTGAAAATGTCAGGAGCAAACATGGTGCGTTAGTTCAGTAGGTTAGAATGCCTGCCTGTCACGCAGGAGGTCACGAGTTCGAGTCTCGTACGCACCGCTGAGAAGAAAAGATGAGGATGAAGGTGAACAAAATGCTGCTACGGCGGCATTTTTTTTGTTTATCATTCTTCATTCTTGTTTTTTATTCGTACCTTTGCGGCCAAAATGTTATAGATACTATATAAAATATGAAACAGACTATTCTTGTTACGGGTGGCACCGGTTTTATCGGCAGCCACACCACGGTGGAACTGCAGCAGGCAGGGTATAAAGTAGTAATCGTCGACAACCTCTCCAACTCGAATGCCAACGTCGTTGACGGCATTGAGAAGATAACCGGCATCCGTCCCGCTTTCGAGCAGGTGGACTGTTGTGACATGAACGCACTGGAGGGGGTCTTCCAGAAGTATCCAGGCATTGAGGGTATCATACATTTTGCCGCGTCGAAGGCCGTCGGAGAGAGCGTTGAGAAGCCCCTGATGTACTATCGCAATAACCTGACATCGCTCATCAACCTGCTGGAACTCATGCCCCGCTACAATGTCAAGGGCATCATCTTCAGCTCGTCGTGTACCGTCTACGGACAGCCGTCGCAGGAGAACCTGCCCGTCACGGAGAATGCCCCTATCCAGAAAGCTATGTCGCCATACGGCAACACCAAGCAGGTGAACGAGGAAATTATCCAGGACTATATCCACAGCGGAGCTCCCATCAAGAGCATTATCCTACGCTACTTCAACCCCATCGGCGCACACCCGTCTGCATTCATCGGTGAACTGCCCAATGGCGTTCCCATGAACCTCATCCCCTTCGTCACACAGACGGCCATTGGTATTCGCCAGCAGCTGAAGATCTTCGGCAATGACTACAACACCCCCGACCACACCTGCATTCGCGACTACATCTACGTCGTCGACCTGGCCAAAGCGCACGTCAAGGCCATGGAGCGCGTGCTTGACAATCCTGAGACTGAAGCTGTCGAGGTGTTCAACATCGGTACAGGCCGTGGATTGTCGACCCTGGAGGTCGTTGAGGGCTTCGAGCGTGCTACTGGTGTCAAGGTCAACTGGACTTATGCACCACGTCGTGAGGGTGACATCGAACAGGTTTGGGGTAACGTCGACAAGGCCAACCGCGTGCTGGGATGGAAGGCAGAGACACCTACCGACGAGGTGCTGAAGAGTGCCTGGCGATGGCAACAGAAACTGCGTGAAGACGGCATCCAATAGTCATCATTATACAAGTATATGAACGGCAGCAAACACCTTGCTATTCATTCTTCCCTGTTACTCTTCCTTCTGGCTGCGGCACCTGCTGTTGCCCAGAAGAAAGAGCTTAGTGAGGCACGTGGCTATCTCAAGAGCCGTTCCAACTATGAGAAGGCAGAGAAACTGATGACGGGGCTGCTGGCCAAAGACACCGCCCACCGCTCCAACATCAAGATCTACACCACGTGGCTTGAAGCCGTCGAAGGACAGTTTGAGGCCGCCAACGAGAAACTGTACCTCAAGCAGAAATACGACACGGCAGCCTTTTACGGTCTCATCAGGCGAATGCAGCAAATCGCCTTGACGATCGACACGCTCGACAACCGCCCTGACAAGAAAGGCCGTGTGCGCCCAGAGTATCGAAAGCGAAATGCCCAGATGCTTGACCAGTTGCGTCCCAACCTGTTCTATGGTGGTACCTTGCATGTACGCAAGGGACAGTATGCCGAGGCTTTCGACTATTTTCGCACCTATATCGAAGCCGCCAGCCAGCCGCTATTCACAGGCTACGACTACAAGAAGAGCGATGCCAAGATACCTGAGGCGGCCTACTGGGCTACCCTCTGTGGCTTTAAGCAGCGCGATGCCAACATGACGCTGTGCTACAGCGAACTTGCCATGCGTGACACGTCGAAAGTACAGTTCACCATGCAGTACATCTGCGAGGCCTACCATCTGCGCAACGACATAAAGCACTATGTCGATGCGCTTACCGAGGGCTTCCATAACTATCCTGACCATCCCTATTTTTTCCCACGGCTGGCTGACTATTATACTGCCAAGGAGCGCTACGACTATGTGCTCGCCATAGCCAACGACGGGCTGAAGTTCAATGCCAAGGGACGACTTTTCCTGATGGCCAAGTCGGTAGCTCTGCTTAACCTTGGACGCTACGAAGAGTGTATTGAAGCCAGCCGCCAGCTCTTAGAGGTGAACGAGGGCGAGTCCGAGGCCTATTTCAATCTGGCTACGTGTTACCTGAATCAGGCGTTGGCTGTCGAGGCTGAGAACGAGCCTCGAAAGAACCGCAATCGGCTGAAGACGCTCTACACAGATGCGCGGCCATATATGGAGCGTTACAGGGAACTGTCTCCTCAAGACCAGAAACGCTGGGCGCCTGCGCTTTACCGTATCTATCTCAACCTCAATATGGGTAAGCAGTTTGAGGAAATTGACCGTTTGATGAGACAATAAATAAGTGGCAGACCTTTGAAGTCTGCCACTATACTTATCACAAATCCCCAACAGTTCTTACTTCTGTCAAGTCTCCAGGAGGTAGTGCTTGAAGTCCTCGAAGTCCTTTGACAGGGAGACACTCTGCTTCTCGCCCTCCATGAATGCACGAAGGCGGGCAGGGATGTCGATGTCGATGCCGAGGATGGCATCCACCTTCTCCTTGAACTTTGCAGGATGGGCCGTCTCGCAGAACACGCCGATCTCTCCTGGCTGCAAGCCGTCGACGAGTGCCTGGTAGCCACAGGCTCCGTGGGGGTCGAGCACGTAGCCCGTCTCCTCGTAGCATTGGCGCATAGTGGCGGCTATCTGCTCGTCACTATAGGTGGCACCGCTGATGAGCGATGTGATGCGCTGGTGGGTCTCTTCCTCCGACAGCTTGCCGTTCTCGCTATAGAGATTCAGAATGCGCGCGAAGTTCGACGGGTCTCCCACGTCCATAGCGTTGGCCAGCGTCTGGATGCTGGCCTTCGGCTCGTACTTGCCTGTCTGCAGGTATTGGTAGAACACGTCGTTGGCGTTGTTGGCGGCGATGAACCGCTTGATGGGAAGCCCCATCTGGTGGCCGAACAGCGCAGAGCAGATGTTGCCGAAGTTGCCGCTTGGAACGCACATAACGAGGTCGGAGGTCAGGGGTGAGAGGTCAGGAGTGAGTGCCTTGATGCGAGCGTAGGCGTTGAAGTAGTAGAACGCCTGCGGCAGGAATCGCGCCACGTTGATACTGTTGGCAGAGGTCAGTTTCATGTGCTGGTTCAGCTCCTCGTCCATGAAGGCCGACTTCACCAGCCGCTGGCAGTCGTCGAATACGCCGTCCACCTCGATGGCTGTGATGTTCTGGCCGAGCGTGGTGAACTGGCACTCCTGAATGGGGCTGACCTTGCCCTTGGGGTAGAGCACGTAGACGTGGATGCCCTCAACGCCGAGGAAGCCGTTGGCGACGGCACTACCCGTATCGCCGCTGGTGGCCACCAGGACGTTTACCGTTCCGTTTGTTTCCATTCCATGGCAACATGCGGAACTACCCATACGGATGAAGTATTGCAGCAGCCTGGCCATAAAGCGCGCGCCGACGTCCTTGAAGGCCAGCGTAGGCCCATGGAACAGTTCGAGGGCGTAGATGTTGTCCTTGACCTTGACGACGGGGCAGTCGAACTGCAGCGTGTCGAACACAAGGTCCTGAAGGGCATCGAGGTCTACGTCGTCGCCAAAGAAGTTGCTGGCCACGTTGTAGGCGATGTTCTGGAAGGACATGCTGCTGATGTCTTCGAAGAAAGCCTTTGGCAGCTTGTATATCGTCTCAGGCATATAAAGTCCTCGGTCCTCAGCAAGTCCCTTGACGACAGCCTTCTCCAAGTCGGCTATCGGCGCCTGGCCGTTGGTGCTGTAATACTTCATAAGTGATGGGTGTTAGGTGATTTTTGTCTTATCTGTCAGCCTCTGCAGCCTTGGTCTTGGGATCGTTCTCGCCATAGCGTCCGTAGAAGGCCTGATAGCGGTTGTAGCCCCAGTTGGCAATACGCTTCTCTGGGTCAAGGCTCTTGGCTTTCTCGAAGGCTTCGATAGCCTGGTCGAACAGCGAGTTGCGCTTTGCAGCATCCTCTGCCATTGATGCCTGCGCATTGAGGCACACACCAAGGTATGTGAACACCACGGCGTTGTCAGGATTGGCCTGTGCAGCCTTGCGCAGCCACTCAGCACCCTCTTCGGCATTGTTGTTGTTCATGGCTATCAGGCCCTTGTTGGCCAGAGCCGTGAAGCTGGTGGGGAACTTCGTCAGGTGCTGGTCGAGGAACTCAATCTGGGCTTTCTTGTCAAGGCCCTCATACATCATGTTGATGGCATCGACGATGACTTCGTTGTCAGGAGTCTTCGCGTACAGTTCCTTCAGCTGGTTGACCACGTTCAGCGAGTCCTGATGAGTTTTGGCTGAACTGCGCAGCGCGAACAGCTGGTAGTTCTCAGCATCTTTCTTGTGCTTCTCGTCTTTCTTGGCTATCTCGAAGTAGCGCATGGCACGAGGCATGTCCTGGGCCTCGAAGGCGAAGCGGCCGCACCAGTAGGCTACCTGTCCGAGATTCTCGAGGTCTGCCTGGTGGTTCTGCTCTGCGAAGAATGGATTCTGGTGAGAGTCAATCCATGCGCCCCAGTATTTCAGCACAGCGGCATTGTTGTTGCTGCCAGCCATCTCGTTACCGATATTCAGCAAGTGGCTGCGCACCACCCATGTGCGCTCTGCGTTCTTCTTGTCGTACTTGGGCTTCGTCCTGCCTTTTTCGTCAGGCAGCTGGTCGAACTTGTTACACTCTGAAGCGGCGTCGATAGCATACATGATGGCATCAGCTAGTCCTAAAGTGTCATAGGGCTGTACCTTGCCAGTACCCATCTGTACGGCCATCTGGTTAGCTGCGATAGTTCCAGTTTCCTGGCTCACCTTGGCCATAGCCAGGTCGACCAGCTTGTTGTAGGCCTTGGCCTTCTCGGCATCGTTAGCCAGTTGCGAAAGCGAAGACTGTACGAGCTTATTAGCCTCGGCATAATCCTTTAACTTCATAATTTCCTTCAAGGCAGGACTGTCACCGGCAAAGGCTGAAGCGCTTGCTATCAGCGCGATTGCCATCATCATTACTTTTTTCATAAGTTGTTAATTTGTAGTTAATTTTTTTATGTTTATTCTATATCCATAATGGGAGCAGCGTCCGTTCCCGGCTCATTGTTCTCCTCGATCTCTGCTTCTTCGACGTCTTCGTCCTGACTGGACATCACCTTGCACACGCTGGCGATGGTGTCGTTCTTCTTGGCCAGGTTGATGAGTCGTACACCCTGTGTGGCACGTCCCATGACGCGCACGTCGGCCACCTTCAGACGGATGAGCACGCCCGACTTGTTGATGATCATCAGGTCGTTCTCGTCGGTCACTACCTTGATGGCTACCAGACGGCCGGTCTTCTCCGTGATGGCCAGCGTTTTCACACCCTTGGCACCACGAGCCGTCTTGCGGTAGTCCTCCACCTCGGAGCGCTTGCCATAGCCGTTCTCGCTGACCACCATGATAGTTTCCGTCTGTGGGTCGTTGACGCATACCATGCCTACCACCTCGTCGTCGCCACCATCGAGACGCATGCCGATGTTACCTGTCGAGACGCGGCCCATGGAGCGTATCTCGCTCTCGTCGAAGCGCACGGCACGACCATTGCGGTTGGCCAGCAGCAGCTCGTTGTGGCCGTTGGTCAGTCGTACACCGACCACCTCGTCGCCTTCGTTGATGTTGATGGCGCGCACACCTGCGGCACGAACATTCTTGTAGGCGTCCAGGCAGGTCTTCTTGATGATGCCCTGCTTGGTTGCGAACACCACGTAGTGTGACTTCAGGAATTCGTCGTCGTTGAAGTTCTTGATGCGTAGCACGGCGTTGATGGCGTCGTCCGGCTCGATGTTCAGCATGTTCTGGATGGCACGCCCCTTCGAGTTCTTGTCACCCTCAGGTATCTCGTAGCACTTCTGCCAGTAGCAGCGACCCTTCTGGGTGAAGAAGAGTAGCGTGTTGTGCATCGTGGCAGGGTAGATGTACTCCGTGAAGTCGTTGTCACGATGGCGTGCGCCCTTTGACCCCATGCCGCCGCGTCCCTGAGCGTGGAACTCGTCGAGGTTGGTACGCTTGATATATCCCATGTGCGAGATGGTAATCACTACGGGGTCGTCTGGATAGAAGTCCTCAGCGTTGAACTCGTGGTCGAATGGGATGATCTCCGTGCGGCGCGGATCGCCATACTTCTCCTTCACCTCCTGTAGTTCCTGCTTCATCACCTCCTTGCAGCGCTCTGGGTTGTCGAGTATCTCCTGCAGGTCGGCGATGAGCTTCATCAGGTCGTCGTACTCCTGGTGCAGCTGGTCGACACGCAAGCCTGTCAGCTGGCTCAGACGCATATCGACGATGGCCTTCGACTGCAGCTCGTCCAACTCGAAGCGAGCTTCCAAGTTACGCTGGGCGTCGCTGGGCGTCTTGCTGTTACGGATGATATGTACCACCTCGTCGATGTTGTTGACGGCGATGATCAAACCCTCCAGGATGTGGGCACGCTCCTGTGCTTTCTTCAGGTCATACTTCGTACGGCGTATGGTCACGTCGTGACGGTGCTCGACAAAATATTTGACGCAGTCCTTCAGTGACAGCAGACGGGGACGTCCCTTGACCAGGGCGATGTTGTTCACAGAGAACGAGCTCTGCAGGGCCGTCATCTTGAACAGCTTGTTCAGCAGCACGTTGGCATTGGCATCGCGCTTGCAATCGACGACGATACGCATTCCCTGGCGGCCTGACTCGTCGTTCACGTTGGCCACACCCTCAATCTTGTGTTCGTTGGCCAGGTCGGCGATATACTTCACCAGGTCGGCCTTGTTCACGCCGTATGGAATCTCCGTGACGACGATCTTGTCGTGCGTCTCCGTGCTCTCTATCTCAGCCTTGGCCCTCATCACGATGCGGCCGCGACCAGTCTCGTAGGCATCGCGCACGCCAGCCAGCCCATAGATGTAGGCTCCCGTTGGGAAGTCAGGGCCAGGAATGTACTTCATCAGCCCGTCGGTATCGATGTCAGGGTTGTCGATGTACGCACAGCAACCGTCGATGACCTCGCCCAGGTTGTGGGTCGGCATGTTGGTGGCCATACCCACGGCAATACCGTTGCCGCCGTTCACCAGCAGGTTTGGAATCTTCGTCGGCATCACGCTGGGTTCTACCAGCGAGTCGTCGAAGTTGTTCACCATATCGACGGTGTCCTTCTCCAGGTCATCCATGATGTGCTCGCCCATCTTCGACAGGCGGCACTCCGTGTAACGCATGGCTGCCGGCGAGTCGCCGTCCACGGAGCCGAAGTTACCCTGTCCGTCGACCAATGTATAGCGCATGTTCCACTCCTGGGCCATACGAACCAATGCACCATATACGGAGCTGTCGCCGTGGGGGTGGTACTTACCCAGCACCTCGCCGACTACGCGCGCACATTTCTTATAAGGTTGCGTCGAGACGTTGTTGATGCCCATCATACCATATAGTATACGGCGGTGAACGGGTTTGAATCCGTCACGAACGTCAGGCAGCGCGCGTGCCACGATGACCGACATGGAGTAGTCGATGTAGGAGGACTTCATCTCCTCCTCGATGTTGATTTTGATAATTCTGTCGTTGTCGAATGTTTGATCCATCAGTTAAATTTACTATTTTGACTATTTACTATTTTATTCTGCTGTTTGTTATTTTGCAATTCCACACTTTGCATTTTGAAGGCAATTTTGCGTTTAAAGCACTTTTTAAGGCCGTCAGCGCATTTTTGCTGTTTTCAATTAGCGTACAAAGGTACTCATTTTTTCTTAGATACCCGCATGTTTTTAATTATTTTTTTACTTTTAACGTTCTTGTTTTGGTTTCTTAAAAGTATAAACCAGTAAAATGCAGAAAATAGCAAAAAACAGTAAGAGCGGAAACCCTTTGTTTGTCAGGGTTCCCGCTCTTTCGTGTGAGGTGCCTGGCGGATTCGAACCGCCGTAGACGGTTTTGCAGACCGTTGACTAAGCCACTCATCCAAGGCACCAAGTAAGCAAGTAAAGCGCATCTCGCTTCAGCTTTCGAGCGTGAGGTGTCTGACCGCAGGTCAAGTCACCTTTTCTCATTGCGGGTGCAAAGGTAATCATTTTATTTGGACTGACCAAATTTTTTGCAGTTTTTTTTCAGTTCACATGCCGCACAAGGGTCTTCACAGCCATGCAGCAGCCTGTAGACGCGCCAGCCGACATAGCAGTAGGCGAGTATGAGGATGAGAATGGTAATGACGGACTGCATGGGTACGGAAGGGTAGGGGGATGGACTGACAGAAGCGACATCAGGAGCGCAACTTGCGCAGCAGCAGCTTGTTGATGGCCTGTATGCGCCGACCGCTGCGTCCTAAGTCGTCACGAATGTCATCGCGTACATTATTTATATTATTGAAGAAGTCTGAGAAGGCGTTCAGCATCTGATTGGGCTGTGCCTTGTCTTCAGGGATGTCAGAATTGGCTATGATGCGTATGCCCAGGTGCTCGATGTGTACCTCGACGTCACAGTCGGTCATGATGGGGTCGCCGTCGTAGTGGATGGCTCCTGGTGCTGCACGATGAATCTTGATGGACTTAGTGCGGAAGGTCTTTATTTTCGAGTTGTTGCCCAGCGTCTTCATGAACAGGTCGGCGGCTATCTGAGGCGCATCGAGCGTGTCGAAGGGTTCCATGATGATGACATCCATCAGTCCGTCTTTCATGGTTGCTCCTGGCGCGATATAGGCGTTGTTGCCATATTGTGAGGCGTTGGCACAGGCTATCAGGAATGCCTTGTGGCGATGTGTGCTGCTCTCGTCTATCAGCTCGTAGGTCTCTGGACGGTATTTCAGCCCTTCTTTCAGGACGTTTTCCACGTATGTGATGGGGCCGCGCTTGCCTGACTCAGCGAACTTGAGCGATATGAAGGCGTCGAAGCCCATGCCGCATGTGCAGAAGAAAGGCAGCCCGTTGATGATGCCGTAGTCATAGTCCTCAATGTCGCAGCGGTTGATGAGTTCCAGGGCCTTGCGGACGTCGAGGGGTATGCACAGGTGGCGTGCCAGCCCGTTTCCTGAGCCGCAGGGTATGATGCCGAGTGCCGTCCTGGTGTGAACCAGCGATCGTGCCACTTCGTTGACAGTACCGTCGCCTCCGACTGCCACGACGACGTCGATTCCCTCATCGGCACATTGCCTTGCCATTTCGGCAGCATGTCCGGCATACGCTGTTTGCCTGATGTCGTAGCTGAACTTGTCGTCGTCTATGACATCGGCAATGAGCTGGGGCAGCTGCTTTTTGGTGTGCGTCCCAGATATGGGGTTGATGATGAATGTTATGTGTCTTTTACTGTCCATTACCGTGCAAAATTACAAAATAAGCATGAAATAATAGCGAGAATTGTAAAAAATTTGGCCTAAAAGATGAATTATTGTGTTTTTTGTGCTCTAATTGAAGAATAATTTGTACCTTTGCAGTCTGAAAACAAAAAAAGCATAGGATTACCTATATTAATATGGGACAATTACAGGAAAAATACAAGCTTTACCGTGAACCCCAGAAATTCATGGAGGCTGGCGTGTATCCCTATTTCCGTGCCATCACTGGCAAGCAGGGTACTGAGGTGGAAATGGGGGGGCACAAGGTTCTGATGTTTGGCTCGAACGCCTATACGGGACTGACTGGTGACCAGCGCATCATCAATGCAGCCAAGGCCGCCCTCGACCAGTACGGCTCAGGATGTGCCGGCAGCCGTTTCCTTAACGGTACGCTCGACTTGCACGTACAATTGGAGAAAGAGATAGCCGAGTTTATCCACAAGGACGACTGTCTGTGTTTCTCGACGGGCTTCTCAGTCAACCAGGGTGTGCTGGCAATGGTTGTTGGCAAGGATGACTACATCATCTGCGACGACCGCGACCACGCCAGCATCGTTGACGGGCGTCGCCTGTCGTTTGCCCGTCAGCTGCACTACAAGCACAACGACATGGCCGACCTGGAGCGCGTGCTGCAGAAGCTGCCGTACGAAGCCATCAAGCTCATTGTCGTCGACGGCGTGTTCTCGATGGAGGGCGACCTGGCCAAGCTGCCAGAGATAGTAGCCCTGAAACACAAGTACAACTGCTCCATCATGGTCGACGAGGCTCATGGCATCGGCGTGTTCGGCGACCACGGGCGTGGCGTCTGCGACCATTTCGGACTGACCGACGAGATTGACCTCATCATGGGAACCTTCTCGAAGTCGCTGGCCAGCATCGGCGGCTTTATCGCCTCTGACTCAGACACCATCAACTTCCTGCGCCACACCTGCCGTACCTACATCTTCTCAGCATCCAACACCCCAGCGGCTACGGCTGCTGCTTTGGAGGCGCTGCACATCCTGCAGCAGGAGCCTGAGCGCATCGAGGCATTGTGGAAGGTCACGAAGTATGCCCTGAAGCGGTTCTCGGAGGAGGGCTTTGAGATTGGCGACACAGAGAGTCCTATCATTCCGCTCTATGTCCGCGATGTTGACAAGACATTCCTCGTGACGGCCCTGGCCTTCAACAACGGCGTGTTCATCAATCCCGTCATACCGCCGGCATGTGCTCCACAGGACACGCTGGTACGCTATGCGCTGATGGCCACCCACACCAACGAGCAGGTGGAGCGTTCTGTCCACATCCTGAAGAAGATTTTCGTCGAGCAGGGTATAATAAAATAAGGTGTGGAATGAGAAATAGGTAAAAAATAGTTAAAAAGCTATTGAGCAGAAACAATTTCTCATTTTCCATTTCTCATTTCTCATTTTAAATGTGTACCTTTGCACCTGCTTTTGAAAAATCGAGGCAACGAGGTGTAGCGCAGTTGGTAGCGTTCCTGGTTTGGGACCAGGCTGTCGCAGGTTCGAGTCCTGTCACCTCGACAACCCTATAAAATGGAAACCGTTAACTCACTGAGAGTTAGCGGTTTTTTCATGTCTTGCGTCCCCAAGGATTTTCACTTTCTTTACAAAAAAATGGGGACGCAAAATCGGTTTTTTCGAACCCTATTTTGTAAATGAAATAAAGATATCTTACAAAATTTCTACTGTTAATATTTCGTAAATATTCGTTTATCAGAAATGTCTGAAACGCAGCGTGAGGCAATTTATGAAGAATGCCTGAAGGACATAGACGGCTTGGATTAATTGTTTTTAACTGCCACCTAAACGATTATTCCAACTATTCTTCGTACCTTTGTCGGCAATTAGAAGAGGATGCCCTAAACCGCAAGGAAGGGGATAATGCAGTGAATGAAAGTCGTTTCTTGAATTTCCAACTTCCTCTTACCATACAGGGAAGGATGGTCATTACCGAAAGGTATTGGACTTAGAACGAAGCACTGCAAGGTGTAATCTCTCGGAGCTGCAACATCCTAACCCTGACTTTTATGAGGGATGCCTCCTGTCAGCAATGCGGAGGGGTAATTCGCGGGCATCGAAAGATGTGCTTCTCAAACGGCTACATCCCTCACGATATACTAGAGGACGAGCCAAACCGAAAGGAATGGCATATTAGAGTTAGACGAAAGTCGTAAATAAAATCGCCACGTCCTCTATTGCAAACGGGTGATTGTGTTTAATACACAGTCACCTCTTTATATATAATCATGGGTAGACTTTCTCGCCCAACATCTGTCTGATATGGGTTTCGAGAATGTGATAACCGGGCTCAACCATGCCACCGTGTCCGTGACCGTCTATTTCATAGAGATAG
>JAEEGL010188825.1_pt1 | contig 21286 bp, 15 predicted proteins | sample 9134231 | NCBI WGS metagenome assembly JAEEGL01 (sample SAMN16246548, study PRJNA631951) | gut metagenome | biome: gut microbiome; feature: rumen; material: fiber-attached | host: Bos | place: Iran: Karaj | collected 2018-10
ATTCCCGTCAGCAGATTTCTTTTCTCTTTCATGTTCACTTTGTCCTTTCGTATCGTATTGCCTGTCGGCAATCTGAAGGTAACAAAGAACCAGGAAGAAGAAAAGAAACGTATCGTCACATCAGTGATACGATTCGTGTCATGCCCTGAATCATTACCCAAACAGCATATCCGCGCTCTTTATCATCAGTTCTCCTTCCTGATCGGATGCTGGATCACTGTATTCAGTTTCTCCGGCTGGACTTTTCTCGCATCAGAGAGATAAAAAACTCCGCCCTTAGGGGCAGAGTTTTTTGTCAATAAATATCTTATTAAAGTCTCTTCAAGAGTTCTTCTCTTTCCTTCTCATATCCAGGCTTGCCAAGAAGAGCAAACATGTTCTTCTTATATGACTCAACACCCGGCTGATCAAATGGATTAACGCCAAGCATATATCCGCTCACGCCACACGCAAACTCGAACATATAGAAGAGCTGACCAAGACTGAATTCATCCTGAGCTGGTACATCAACAACAAGATTAGGAACCATACCATCGGTATGAGCAAGTCTCGTACCCTTCATCGCGCTCTTGTTGACGAAGTCTACTGTCTTGCCTGCAAGATAATTAAGTCCATCGAGATCTACATCTTCCTTCTCAATAGTAAGATCAACCTTAGGATTCTCTATATTCACAACAGTCTCAAACATGATTCTTGCGCCATCCTGGATGAACTGACCCATAGAGTGAAGATCTGTAGTAAGGTCAACACTTGCAGGGAATATACCCTTGCCATCCTTACCTTCGCTCTCGCCAAAGAGCTGCTTCCACCACTCAGATACATAGTGGAGGCTAGGCTCGTAGTTACAGAGAATCTCTACGCTCTTACCTTTTCTTAAGAGAAGATTACGAACTGCCGCATACTGCATAGCATCGTTCTCTTCAAAAGCCTTCTCCATAGCAAGACTTCTGCCGCTTGCAGCGCCTTCCATGAGCTTATCGATATCAGCGCCTGATACAGCGATTGGAAGAAGACCAACTGCTGTAAGAACAGAGAATCTTCCGCCTACATCATCAGGCACGACAAATGTCTCGTAACCCTCTTCAGTAGCAAGATTCTTCAAAGCTCCTCTTGCCTTATCTGTAGTAGCATATATTCTCTTAGCTGCGCCTTCCTTACCATACTTCTTCTCAAGCATCTTCTTGAACACTCTGAAAGCTATAGCTGGCTCAGTAGTTGTACCAGACTTAGAGATGATATTAACAGAGAAATCCCTGTCACCTATAACATCTATGAGATTAGAGATATAGGTTGAGCTGATGCTGTTACCTACAAAGTATATCTCAGGAGTCTTCCTAACTTCCTTCGATACGCAGTTATAGAAGTTGTGTCTAAGAAACTCTATAGCCGCTCTTGCGCCAAGATAAGAACCGCCTATACCTATAACAAGCAATACTTCTGAATCAGACTGAATCCTTGCTGCCGCACTCTTGATCCTTGCGAATTCTTCCTTGTCATAATCCACAGGAAGATCTATCCAGCCAAGGAAATCGTTACCAGCGCCCTTACGCGAGAGCAAAAGAGCCTTAGCATCCTCAGCAATCTTCTTCACATAAGCCATCTCATGATCTCTTACAAATGCTTTGGCATTCTTGTAATCAAATGTAACCTTATTCTCCATGTTCAAACCTCCATGTTATCACTTATTTTGTTACTTTATAATCCTTGATTATCTCTTTGCTACTAAGTTCATCAAGTACAGCTATGACCTTATCATAAGTATCCTTGATAGCTCCGTCATCCTTAACTTCAAACTTAGCAGATGTAGCCTTCTTAGTAAGTACAGAAGCAAGATTTTCTACAGAAACCACTTCAGAGCCAACCTTGATCTCGTTGTCCTTAATCGATATCGTAACAGTCTCAGTCTTCTCGCCCTTGTTAGCATCATCCTTAACTGTAGCTTCCTTAGCGCTGTCCTTCTTACCTATGATATCGTCAAACATACCACTTGAATAACCATAACCGCCTCCAAGCGCAAGAAGTGCTACTACTATGGCAGCAGCTATACCACCGCCACTTACTTTTTTCTTCTTTTCCTTCTCTGCCATCTAAGTCCTTCTCCTTAAATCATAATGTGAGGTGAACCAATCACCTATCCCTTATTATAGCACTTTACATCACTTATCGCAAGCCAAACTTGCACTCACAAAAGCCTCTATACCCTTGACAATATCGGTATCTGGTTCCTCTTCACTGACGCACCAATCTACACGCTTATCAGTATTATTAAAGCCACCTTCTTCTATCGACGCATATTCCTTGCAAAGAGGAGACTTACCACCTAGGTTATCCATAAAACCTAAATCATCTATTATGGACACATTTCCCCAAACAGGATCAGCTTTTGCAATAACCGTTTTGTAAAACAGCACTTCAGAGGTCATACTCTGCCATGGTCTTCCAAAATATCCAGGCTTCGAACGATGATCCGAATCATTATCAACTTTAGGGATAGCGCTATCCACACGACACTTATAGAACACATAACCTCTGCCATAAAACTGTCTCGGTGCAGCTATATAAGCCTTATCATGCTTTCTCGAACTCGCACTTCGATCAGATGTATTCATAAGAAGCTGACACTTGTTAAACAAAGCCACCATGCCACCAAATATATAATCAACACTGCCCATAACGATGCATCTGTCGAATACAGCCTTGACGCCATCTCCGCCATAGAGAGTATCCTGTCTTCCAACAAAACGACAGTTTTCAAAGTATACATCACCTATACCATCACGAAGTGCCAGACAAGCCGCACGTTCTATATATTCACGCTCAGATACCTTCGTATCATACGCCTCCATAGCAGTTCTCGAAACCTCTCCCTCGTGCGCATTGCTCCTCTTCTTGATAACATCCTTCTTAGAAGCAGGACTTATATACTGGTTAAAGGAATTCTCAAATATTATTCCATATGCTTTAAAGCCCTTATTGAATACCCTGACGGTCGCATTCCACAGACTGTGCCATCCAGCACCAGGATTTTCCTCAGAAATCCTGTCGTTAAATCGATTTACTGCAAGTGCACTAGGCGAATAGCACAGATCTTCTCCCATACTATAATAATCATAACCATGACCGTAATACCATGTTATTCTTACAGCCCTATCTCCTATATGCGTGCCGCAGTCTCTAAGCGAGATATCAGGCTCACCACTATCATACAGGCTGTTTTTGAAGGTTATGTTATCAGTCTTGACTATTATATTCTCCTCATAATTACCCGGATCTATGAAGATAGTGACTCTCTCATCTTCTTTTCTGTCCATATGAGTAGCATGATCAAGAGCTTCTGTGACCGTTTTAAATTCCCTCTCAGGTCCAACCCTTAGTTCACTTCGATATGCAACACGCTTCTTCGCAGCGTTGATATACACATATACTGATTCATAAGGACAGCTATATGTCTCATCGCCAGACAGCTTCACGATATGTTTTTCGGTCCCTGCCTGATAATAATACATGTTGACCACATCCCCGACATGAAGATCCGTAAGAGTCAAGGAAGTACTAGAACCCATAGTTATACTGTATTCTTCACGCTCTACAACATTAAGTTCAAGTGTTACAGGCTTACCATCAACAACCAGATCATAATTGTCGCGAATCATAAGAGAAGGTTTAAAATCCAAGAGAGGATGAACTTCATACCTGCCGTTTCGAAGCAGGATCTTCTCGTCCTTCGAGAAGCCATATATCGCGCCATCCAAAACATTCTCAAAGGATAGACCGAAGTCTCTTTCACATGTAACCTCATAAGTCTTGCGTCTTTTGAACTTAAAGTCCCTTAAGGTGTTTTTTTCTATGCAAACTTCTGTTTCAAGATTCTCGATTTCATAATCCCACACCTTGTCAAAAACAAGCTCATATTCAATTCCCGGCTCGACATACACTTCATAAGAAGGACCACTACGCTTGACAACAGGCTTAAAAAGCCTATTAACATGATTATCCTTAAGCCTGCACTCAACTAAGAAGCCTTCTGGAAATGTATCTATATACAGACCTCCACACAGCTTTACCACCTTAACTCTGTCGATAACTATGACGTTGCCAGGGAATTCATAGGAGACCACAAAACCCATCAGCTCCTTTTCGTTGACGAATTCCACCTCGTAGTCATAACCTTCATAGAGTTCTATGTTGTAAGTATTCTCAGAAGGGTGAATCTTTGCGAAATACTCCTTTTTATTCGAAACATTTCTAAAGAGAAGCTTATAAGATGTCTCCGGGGTAACCCTGTATTCGATTGCGCCACTGTATCTTACCTTGTGATTGTTTATACGCATAATGCGCGAACAAACAATCTTCTCATCGACGCAGTAAAGCTTATAGTGACCAGCCTTGGCAACTGCAAAACGCGCCTCTTCACAGCCATACTCGCAGGTATACAGAAAACGGTCAACCTCGCAGTCATCTTCATCAAGAAGAATATACGTAGCTGGATTACCGTTAGAAGACAACACAAATACATAGGTCTGGCCTTCTTCCATCCAGATCTCGAATCTCGTGTCTATAAGCGCATAACTGTTTGAATATATGACACCCTGATAGGTCTTACCATTCTTGCCGACCTTGACGCCGTTATCATCCTTCCTTGTAACAAGAGGATTAGTAGTCCTTATACGATTATTGTCCTTGTTGCTGACAAAATCTATACATCTCTTACCTTCATGATCACAGAGTGAAAATGTACTGATATCCACGCCCGAAGTGCCACCTTCTATGCCCTCGTAGAAAGAGTTGATGACATCCGGGGTCAGGTTATTGTATACGCCGTCTTCTACCTCTGCTCCAAAATCCCATACATCTATATCTTTAATCATTTTACAATCTCCACTTTATCATCACCAAAGCTCTCACCCTCAGGAACATATATGATAAGATTTACCTTCTTTTGCTCCTTGTCACGCTTATCTATGCACTTATTACGATGTGTATAGCCTTCAAGCACAATCTCACCATCGAGAACCTTGTAGGTTCTTGATGGCTTCGGTCCGCAATAATCATACACTATCTCATACCTTGCATCGAGACTTGTCTGATATGTCACTTCTACATCAAGACCCACTATCCTGATGCGATTCAAAGAATCACAATAATAGAACTCCGAATTGCGATTCATGTTGTCATAGATAGTTGCATTGGCTATATCGAAGACATAATTCTTCGAAGCTCCCATAGCCCTAGAAACACTTGTAAAAACTATTCCAGAAAGCGCAAATACCAAGGCACACACGCACATGATCTTAAGTGCTACAGACTTATAGAATTCCTTTTTTTGCTTCTTTTTCACAGTAGAATATACGATAAGATTCACTGCGATAACTAATATACATATCACCAAAAGGACATATCCCGTACATCCCAAAAAGTATAAATCATATGAGTTGGTCTTCATATCACCCTCCAAAAAAGAGCCGTCCATTCACTAAGACGGCTCAGAAATCAGACAAAATCCTATTTTGCTTCCTCAAGTTTAGACGCGCTGCTATTAAGTGAATCTATAATCTTGCTTACAGCAGCAACAGTTTCGGCGTTAGTCTCACTGGTCTTATAGGTCTCAGTTGCATGCGCAGATACCTCTTCGGTAATGGCTGATATCGTCTGAATACTGTCAACAATGCTTTCGTTAGCATTCTGTAAAAGAGTAACAGCATCGCCAAGCTTTCCGGTAGAACTCTTGATATCGTCTGTTCTCTGGGATATATCCACAAATCCCTTAGCGGTATCATTAGCATATCTGTACTGAAGCTTATTGTCATCGATTACCAGATTAATAGTATCGGTTACGATAAGAAGTTCATCTGATACATCGTTGATGAGTTCTGTTATGTTCTCTGTAGCTTCTGTAGTCTGATTAGCAAGATTAGATATCTCTCCAGCAACAACTGCAAATCCCTTGCCGGCATCTCCCGCTCTCGCAGCCTCTATGGATGCGTTCAGAGCAAGAAGACTAGTCTGTGTCGTGATGTTGTTGATAACATCTATGATAGACTGCATCTTACTTGTATACTCGTTAAGCTTGCCAAGTTCGGCAGCAGCCTTCGTGTTGGCGTCATCTGTTATCTTAGCCTGCTCAATAAGATTATCTACGTTATTGCGTCCGGCTACGATTGCCTCTTCAGTTTTCGACATATCAAGCGCTATCTTGTTACTTAACTTATTCACACTATGGATATGTTCCTGTATCTCCTCAGTCTTGATGAGCTGAGTCTGAACAGAATTGGCAGTATCCTCAGCACCTGCACTTACCTCAGACATAGCGACCTTAGTCTGTTCTATAGTCTTCTCAAGCGTCTTGACCTGACGACTCGCAACAGCTACATCGGAAGACATACTTGAAGCTATCTTCATAACACTGTCAAGAAGATCTGATATACCAGTCTTCTCATCTGCGATAACCCTGTTATCCTCGTTGTTGAACTTACTTATGATACGAGTCGACAGAACACAATACATACCCATGAGGATCACAAGAAGAATCTGAGTCTCATATACAGCATCAGTCTGACTTGTCATATCAGCAAAACCATTGGCCGATGCAACAACATAAAGAGCATCGATTATGACTGTCACGATCGAAAATGCAAACGAAAACTTAATATCTGAATACAGTGTCAGAACAATAAACATCGGAAGCACATATGAAAATGTAAGCGGACTCACAGTGGTAAACAAAGTAAATACATACAATACTCCAAAGCCTGCTGATATATATACCTTAAAGTACGAGCTTCCCGGATTCATCCGATACAGGATATTGCATACGATCACAGGTATGATCGCGATAGCACATACGGCTCCAGAATAAGCCCATGATCTCGAATCATTCAACGCCTCTATGATGTATGCAAGCGCTATGATCACAGCCTCCACTTCATACATGATAAGTGCGAGCCGGTTGAGCTTCGCGCTTCTTGACATACTGCCAAGCTTCGCCTCTACGACTTGCTTAAGTCCTTCATTCATATCTGATACCTCCATATATTCAGATTATATCTTTGGCTTTCCTGATAGCATTCTTCTTAAAGATAACCTTCCAGTGTTCCCTTCTCTGCTCATAGATTCTTCTATCAACCCAATCAGTCTTAAAATGTTCACGAGCAACATGAAGGATCCTCTTCGCGTTATCACTATTATCCCCCGCTATAAAACAAGCCATAACAAATATCTTATTCTGCTGATCATAACACAATTCACAATCACGGATGTTCACATCCGATAATTCTCTTATCATGATCTCTAATTCAGACAGGTTATCCATGCCGATAAGCAGACACATATCAGCCTCTTTTTCCTGCTTTTCATGGGTTGCAGCCTCGACACCTTCGTCTTCAGTAAGAACATCATCACTACCTTCATCAAATTCGATAGAGACCTCATCCTCATCTTCATCCTCTTCAGACTCACCTTCATAATCTTCGGAAGTCTCATCCGCTTCACTATCCGCTGAAGCTTCTTTTGATTCTTGATTATTCACACCCGCTATGAGTGAAGAAACAGTATTCATAATACCTTCCACAATATTATTCAGGGTGAGTTCGGAACCGTCGCCTATGGTGATCACTACGCCGTTATCCTTAAAAGGTGTAATCTGAACAGTCATGAAGCCCGCTTCCTTAGGTTCAAATCCAACTTCCATAACTGCATGGTCTATCAGATACTTGATAAAGTTGCGGCTTTCTTCTTTGCTATTAACAAGATCTTCTATCGTGATATCGTTCTCGATAAGATCTTCTTCTGTCAGTATGCATCTGACAGTATGCTTTCCAACCTTCTTAAATTCCATAGTCACGTCCCCCTTTCCCTTTAGTTTTCTCTCTTCTTTTATAGTTATATTTTACCACAAATCCGTCAATTAGTAAATGTTTTCATATATGCGGTCCAAAAGCCTATAGAAGTGAAAATCCTCTGTGTTCCAGACCAATATGTCAGAAAGCGATTCATAACTGACAAGATATGTCTTGCTGTCGTGCCCCTTGAAACGATGATGCATGAACGATATGATTCCTGCCTTCCTGAAGTTATCATATATCTTAGTCGTGCTTCCAAGACGCTTTATGTTGTTAATAACTGTTGTGTTGCCGTTCATGAACTTAAGGAGTTCCTCATCATTAAGACAGCCAGCAACATTTGCCGCAGTCTCTGCATCCATAAGACTGTTACCACACTGATATATAAGCTTCTTATCATCGAGACAGTAAAGCCCTATGCGCTCTATGCCAAAACAATCGATCACATCGCCGAGAACCTTCTCTATGCTATACTCCTTACCTGTATATACAAAATCAAGTATCTTACATACCACGTCACTCTTAGAGCCTCCTTTTCTGGCTCCAAGTCCCATAGCGTCGCTGTCGCGTCTCTCGCTTACTATCTTCGATACAGGATCATGCTTCTCAGGATTGTACTTGATATAGCGATTCTTACCCTTATTCTTCGCGCGATACAAAAGAAAATCCGCCACTAAAAACAGATCTGTAAAGTTATCTACATCGATCGGATATGTAGCCGCACCTATGGAAGCAGATATATGAAATCCATCGTTCTCATCGGTATATGCGGAGAAGATATCGTTCTTAACGCTCCTTAAGATAGTCCTGATTCCCTCTTCATCCTCACTTTCCTCAAAGTTACCATGAGCTAAGACAATAAGGAATTCGTCTCCACCTATTCTGCCAACTCTGCCATAAGAACCCACTTCATTCTCCATGATGGAGGAGCACTTTCTTAAGACCTCATCGCCCTTCATGTGGCCAAATGTATCATTGACATCCTTGAAATTATCGATATCCACAATAGCTATGGTTGTAGGTTTCTTATCAACCTCTATAAGACTTCTTGCAAAAGCGGTTATATCATCCTTGAGCATAAGTCCGGTCAACTGGTCCTTGTTAACGGTCTTATAATTGATATCACTATCTGTTGCCGCTATATTGCCAACAGTCCTTACATGCTCACCATTCTCATAGATAGCGATACCCGACATCCTCACATCATCACCTGACAGTTCTTTTTCGAACAAATGCTTTGAAAGAGGGAAGGTAAAGGCACGACTGCCATTTCTCAAAGCGCTGACACAAGCTGCGTCATAATCAGATAATTCTGGCGAATCAATCTTCCTGTAATCTGGTGTATACTTAAAAAGCTCTAACTTATCACTGCTCTTTACGTAATCAAAGTAGATACAATCAAATTGAGAAAGAAGACAATGGTCATTATTAATCTCATCGCTTAAGCGAGACACACTTCTGTATAGGCTCTCCACGTCAATAAGACCCAAGACTCTCACATCCTCAGACTGAGTCTCAAGTACTGTACATGCAAAATCCGTTATCTTACCGTCATCCTCATACAATCTCAAAGTAAAATATGCGTTCAATTCTTTCTCAAAGATCTTATCACTTGCCGATGGAGCATCCTCCGCAGGCATAATCTTATCGAAAGTAGAATACAGCCTGTTACCCAAAAATCTGTAAAAGGACGTACTGGCCGTCAGAAAATCCAGATTGCGATTCACTTTTATCTCAAAATATCTATCACTATTCTGCATATTTCACCTCGTTTTAGTGATAATATTATAGCATAAATTCACTTTTTATGCTACCATATATTTATGACAAAACTAGAAAAACAGTGTAATTACAAGATGACAATCGCATATGACGGAACTGCCTATCACGGATATGAAGCAAAGCCCGACAACGAAAAGACTATAGAAGGGACACTAACAAGAACTCTTGCTTCCATAACAGGCGTAACCACCAGGATATACTGCTGCGGCAGAACCGACGCCGGAGTACATGCCCTTCGGATGGTCACAAGCTTTACTCACCCTGCGATATCAGAAGAAGAGCTCAAGGATAAGCTTAATCTAGCGCTTCCCGAGGATATAAGGGTTCTTGAGATCGTAAGGGCGCCCAAAGCATTTCACGCGAGATACTCTGCCCACCAGAAGGTGTATGAGTACAGGATATACATGGGCGACGCAAAGCCAGTATGGAACAGAAAGTACTGCTATGTACCGCCTAAGCGCCCGTCTGTAGACAAGATAAAAGAAGCCATACCTTACCTGACGGGAAGGCACGACTTCAGAAGCTTCTGCGGCGACTCAAAGTACGATAAATCAACTGTGAAAACCATAGAATCCATAGACTTAAAAATCACAGGCGATTACCTTATCATAACCTACACAGGCAACGGCTTTCTTCGCTACATGGTAAGGATCATGACCGGAACTCTCATAGATGTGGGAACAGGCAAGATAAAAGCCTCAGACCTGCCTTCTATCCTCGAAAAAAAGGACCGCCGGTATGCAGGTCACACTGCACCACCCGACGGACTGTTCTTAAAAGATGTGGTGTACTAAGATTACTGTTTTGCTCTTACGATATTCTTAGTTCGAACCATAATTCCAGCAACCGCAGGCACAAGAAGTACAAGTACGGTCACTATTCCTTCTGCATATATGTATAAACCATTGTAAACAAGCGGATATATCGCCTTGAGCGACTTAGGGAATTCTTCAGGCATAGATTCCATCCAGTAGAGATATCCTGCAAGTGAAGCAAAGACAAATCTCATGGTTATTCCTGCTATATATCCCTTTATGAGAGCGTGCTTCTTACAATTCGCAAAGAATCCAGCAACACCAAGTCCCATGAAAGCAAAGAGATAATCACAACAAACCTGCATAGGACTTAAGACATAAGAACCTCCATCCTGTATGAACTGAAGAACGCCATATGCCAAAGCACCTGCAAGACCCATCTTTGGTCCATAAAAATAAGCTATAAGACACACAAAAAGCATACTAAACATGGTGACGCTTCCGCCAAATGGCATAGATATCTTAACAAAAGAAACTGCATAAGCAAGTGCTATGAGCATCGCTGTGATAACAAGCTCCTTAGTACTGTGCTTAACACTGTTTCTATCAAAGATGAATGCAGCGATAACTATAAGAGCTACCATGATAAGTGCAAACACTATACTGCCGCCCTTAGTAAGTGTGTAGAAGCCGTCATCGGCTTCAAAAAAGAAGTTAGAAAACATAAAAAAATCCTCCAAGAGATTATTCTTAGGGGATACTCTTACTACATATGGGGTTATATGATAATCATACGCTTCCTTACGTCGGCATTAACCGAATCAAGTAATAAGGGTAAACTCTCAGCCACTAAGGCTCCCCTAGCGATGATTATTCTATAACTTTTCCCCACTTATGTCAATCGATTTTTTGCTCTTTTTCAGGTACATCTGCCTGTTCTTCCACAGCAGCATTCTCAAGGTCCTCTGCCGTAACATGTATATGAGTAGTCAGATGCTCTTCGCAGTACTCATACTCACCTACACAGCGGCTACAGAATCTGAACACGCCATCATAATCCTTCTCGGTTCTTCCGCAGACTGCACACTTATGCACAGGACCAGCCATAGGTCTTGCCTTAACCTTATACTCCTTCTGGACTTTCTTGTTGATGTGGCCTGCAAAGTAGTACATCTTACGTCTTGCACCCCGAGTTAGGATGAAGAATATTATAAAGTTCAGCATGACGCAGAACACAAGCACCGCATACCATATAACAGCTGGTATACCAAGGCTAAAGAGGAAAGCATAGAACTTTGGAGCCACCGGAATTAAGAAAGGCGACAAGAATCCAAACACTATGATACTTCCGTATATAGTAGCCTCAAAGTTGGCAAGCCACTTCATTTTCACTGGTATGATGAAGAATATATAGATCATCGACTCCGGGAATATGTAAGCATAGGCCATAAAAAGCGACGCGTTGAGGAAATCAACTGTTATGAAGTTCGCGTTAAAGCCAAACACAAAGTAACATATGAAGCCTGCAACTATGTGTCCTAAGATTCCGAATACATAGTAGAGATCAAACCACAGGCTTCCCCACAGTGTCTCTAAGGACCTTGCAAACATATAGTAGATATATATGGCAAGAAGCTCAAAGAATATATAATCCGCACCAGGTATAGCTATAAAAGAAATCAGTCTCCACACTTCGCCCTTAAGTATAAGCTCAACATCAAAAGCAAGGAAATCACGGGTTGCCGGTTCAAAGTGGATCATGAAGAATCCAACTAACTGAATCACAAGGACATAATTCATAAGATGCTTGATCGCATACTTTCCATACTTTTTCTGTACCTTATCAAAAATACTCATATCATAACCCTTTCAAATATAGTGTGTAAAAATGCACATCACAACTATTATATAACCTCATCTCACTTTTTTCAAGTTAAACTTGTTTTTAGTGTTTTTTTGTTATATAATGGAAAGAGTGCCATACGAAAGGACTGTATAAACGTGAATAAAACATATAAATTAGGAATAGATATAGGCTCAACCACTGTCAAGATAGCTATACTTGACATGGAAGATCATATCATGTTTTCGGATTATGAAAGACATTATGCCAATATACAGGAGACCCTCGCTTCACTTCTAAGAAAAGCCACCGGAAAGTTGCTTGACTTCCAGGTTTATCCTGTCATAACAGGTTCCGGCGGACTTACACTTGCTAAGCACCTCGGAATCCCTTTTAACCAGGAAGTAGTATCTGTATCTACTGCCTTGAGTCACTATGCTCCTCACTGTGATGTGGCCATAGAATTAGGCGGCGAGGATGCCAAGATCATATACTTCACAGGTGGTATTGACCAGCGTATGAACGGTATCTGCGCCGGTGGTACAGGTTCATTCATCGACCAGATGGCGAGTCTTCTTCAGACTGACGCCACAGGTCTTAACGAATATGCCAAGAATTACAAGACTATATATCCTATCGCCGCAAGATGTGGTGTGTTCGCCAAGACGGACATACAGCCACTCATCAACGAAGGCGCTACCAAAGAAGACCTCTCAGCATCTATATTCCAGGCTGTTGTCAATCAGACCATAAGTGGTCTTGCCTGCGGTAAGCCTATCCGTGGCAATGTTGCTTTCCTCGGCGGTCCTCTTCACTTCTTAAGTGAACTAAGAGAATCCTTCATAAGAACTCTGAATCTTACAGGAGACGCTATCATCGCACCGGACAACTCGCACCTCTTTGCAGCTATAGGCTCTGCCATGAGCTACAAAAGTGACGTTCTTATGCCGGTCGTTGACATCATAGAGAGACTCTCTTCGAACATCAAGATGGAGTTCGAGGTTGCCCGTATGGAGCCTCTGTTCGAAAACCAGAAGGCATACGATACATTTACCGAAAGGCATAATCATGCTTCTGTCAGAAAGGGTGATCTCGCCTCTTATAAGGGCGATGCTTTCTTAGGTATCGACGCAGGTTCAACAACCACAAAGGTTGCGCTTGTAGGTGAAAGCGGCGAGCTTCTGTACTCGTTCTACAGCAACAACAACGGTAACCCGCTCAAGACTGCCATCGGCTCTATCAAGGAGATCTACGAGAAGCTCCCAGAGGGCGTAACTATCAAGCGTTCATGCTCGACAGGTTATGGCGAAGCGCTCATCAAGGCTGCCCTTCTTCTTGACGAAGGAGAGGTAGAGACCGTGTCTCACTACTATGCTGCGGCTTTCTTCGACCCTGATGTAGACTGTATCATCGATATCGGTGGACAGGATATGAAATGTATCAAGATCAAGAACAACACTGTCGACAGCGTTATGCTCAACGAAGCCTGTTCATCTGGCTGTGGCTCATTTATCGAGACTTTCGCAAAGTCACTTAACTACAGCGTTAAGGATTTTGCTAAGGCTGCCCTCTTTGCAGAGCATCCTATAGACCTAGGTACAAGATGCACCGTATTCATGAACTCGAAGGTTAAGCAGGCTCAGAAGGAAGGTGCCGATGTATCAGACATCTCTGCAGGTCTTGCTTACTCAGTTATAAAGAACGCATTATACAAGGTTATCAAGATATCAGACCCTAAGGATCTCGGTTCTCACATAGTCGTACAGGGTGGTACTTTCTACAACGACGCTGTACTAAGAAGCTTTGAGAAGGTTACAGGTGTAGAGGCCATAAGACCTGATATCGCAGGTATCATGGGTGCCTTCGGTGCTGCTCTTATCGCAAGAGAGAGATACGAAGGTCAGGATTCTACCATGCTTCCGATCGACAAGATCGAGAGCCTCACATATGAAACAAGAACTGCAAGGTGTAAGGGCTGTACTAACAACTGTCACTTAACTATAAACCGTTTCTCTGGAAACAGGCAGTTCATAACAGGTAACCGTTGCGAAAGAGGTCTTGGAAAAGAGAAGAACAAGGACAACATCCCTAACCTCTTCGAGTATAAGAATAAGAGACTCTTTAACTACGAGCCACTCTCAGCTGATAAGGCTTACAGGGGCGAAGTAGGTATAGCCAGAGTTCTGAATATGTACGAGAACTATCCGTTCTGGTTTACATTTTTCACAGAACTCGGCTATAAGGTTGTGCTCTCGCCTGAATCTAACAGGAAGATATATGAGCTCGGCATCGAGTCCATACCTAGCGAATCAGAGTGCTACCCTGCGAAGATTGTTCACGGCCACATAACATGGCTCATAAAGCAGGGCGTGAAGTATATCTTCTACCCTTGCATACCTTATGAGCGTAAGGAACTTCAGAGCACTAACAATCACTATAACTGCCCTATCGTTACTTCTTACGCTGAGAATATCAAGAATAATGTAGAAGAACTCAAGCAGGAGTCCGTTGATTTCGAGAATCCTTTCTTCTCCTTCGAGAACGAGAAGATCCTCTCTAAGAGACTTGTAGAGGTATTCAAAAACAAAATCCCTGAGAAGGATATCAAGAAGGCTGCGCTTCATGCATGGCAGGAGCTCTTAAGAGCTAAGCACGACATAGAACAAAAAGGTGAAGAGACTCTTCGCTACATGAAGGAAACCGGCAGACGCGGTATAGTTCTAGCTGGTCGTCCATATCATGTGGACCCTGAGATCAACCACGGTATACCGGAGCTCATCAACTCATACGGTATAGCTGTACTCACAGAAGACAGCATCTCTCATCTTGGCAATGTAGAGCGTCCTCTCATAGTCATGGATCAGTGGATGTACCACTCAAGACTCTATGCGGCAGCAAGCTTCGTTAAGACTCAAGAGAACTTAGACCTCATACAGCTCAACTCCTTCGGTTGTGGTCTTGACGCTGTAACAACTGACGCTGTCAACGATATCCTCTCAAGCGCCGGCAAGATATATACAGTCCTTAAGATAGACGAGGTTAATAACCTCGGCGCAGCAAGAATCCGTATCAGATCTCTCATATCTGCCCTAAGAGTAAGAGAGAAGAACAACTATGTAAGAAAAGTAGAAAGCAGCGCGTACAAGCGTGTTGAATACACCAAAGCGATGAATGACGCAGGTTATACCATACTCTGTCCTCAGATGTCGCCTATACACTTTGACATACTTCAGCCAGCCCTTCGCTCATGTGGCTACAATATCGTCGTTCTCAACAACGACGGCAGAACTGCTGTAGATGTAGGTCTTAAGTATGTAAACAACGATGCATGCTATCCTTCACTCATGGTAGTAGGACAGATCATGAGCGCCATAACTTCAGGCGAATACGATCTTACCAAAACCGCTGTCATGATAACACAAACTGGTGGTGGCTGTCGTGCTTCTAACTACATAGGCTTCATACGTCGTGCACTTATAAAATGTGGGCATCCAGAAATCCCTGTAATATCTATCTCTGCACAGGGACTCGAGGTGAATGAGGGACTTAAGTACAACTTAACCATGCTCAAGAAGATCGGTATGGCTATCGTCTACGGCGATGTATTCATGAATGTTGTGTACAGAACACGTCCTTATGAAGTTAACAAGGGCGAGATCAACGCTCTTCACGATAAGTGGAAGAAGGTTGCTATAGAGCAGGTATCAAAGCCTAAGGTAAACATGAAGGAATTCAACTCTAACCTCAAGGCTATCATAAGAGAATTCGACGAGATCCCACTCCTTGACATCAAGAAGCCAAGGGTAGGTATCGTAGGAGAGATCCTTGTTAAGTTCTTACCTTCAGCTAATAACTATATCGTAGACCTTCTCGAGTCAGAAGGCGCTGAAGCTGTAGTACCGGATCTTATCGGATTCATGCTCTACTCAGCAGAAAACAGCAACTTCAAGCATGAAAACCTCGGAACATCTGGTATGTCTGCTTTCAAGTCAAACATGCTCATAACGATCATAGAGAACTTCAGGAAGACTGCAGTGACAGAACTTAAGAAGTCAAAGCGCTTCACAGCGCCTTCTTCTATCAAGGAAACTGCAAAGCTTGCCAAGGAATTCGTCTCACTCGGTAACCAGACCGGTGAAGGTTGGCTCTTAACAGGCGAGATGATAGAATTAATCCACATGGGAGCTTCTAACATCGTATGCTGTCAGCCATTTGCCTGCCTTCCAAACCACATAGTAGGTAAGGGCGTAATAAAAGAACTCCGCCTTGCACACCCTGAAGCTAACATAATCGCAGTCGATTATGATCCGGGTGCCAGCGAAGTTAATCAGTTAAACAGAATCAAACTGATGCTCTCTACAGCACAGAAGAATCTGAAGTAAAGAAGGGGCTGTAAAAAAAGGGCTGTAAAAAAACTATCACTAGGACGAAATCTTGCGAATCATCCTCGTGATAGTTTTTTACAGCCTTTCATATTGGCTAACATCATAGCAATAACAATATCCCTACTCCGAAAACAACGGTGTCGAATAATATCTCTCCGCTGTATCAGGAAGTATAGTCACTACTGTTTTTCCAGGACCAAGCTTTTTTGCAAGCTTAAGAGCCGCCGCTACATTCGTTCCACTCGAGATTCCACACATAAGACCCTCTTCACGTGCTAAACGCTTAGAAGTCTCTATGGCTTCTGCATCGGTAACTACGTATATATCATCATATATCTCACGATTTAGGATGTCAGGTATGATACCGTCACCTATACCCATCTGCATATGTGTACCTATGGTTCCACCCGCAAGTATAGCTGCATTTTCCGGCTCAACAGCCCATATAGTGATATGTGGATTATGTTCCTTGAGAACCTCTCCGATACCAGTAAGTGTGCCACCAGTTCCTATGCCGCTGCAGAAACCGTCTATAGGACCGTCTACATCTGCAAGAATCTCAGGTGCAGTGTAAAGCCTGTGCGCCATAGTGTTGTTCTCGTTAGTAAACTGCTGTGGAACATATACCTTCGGATTCTTCGCCTTCATATTCATGGCAGCCTGAAGGCACTCGTCGATACATCTACCTATATCTCCATGATCGTGTATGAGCTTAACTTCCGCACCATAGTGCCTTATGAGCTTGCGCCTCTCTTCGCTTACAGAATCAGGCATGATTATGATAGTCCTATAGCCCTTAACAGCGCCTACAAGAGCAAGTCCTATTCCCTGATTGCCACTTGTTGGCTCAACTATGATTGTGTCTTCCTTGATAAGTCCGTCTTTTTCTGCCTGCTCGATCATGTTAAGCGCTGTTCTTATCTTCACGCAGCCGCCTACATTGAGCGGTTCTAACTTAACAAGCACATCAGCACTGTCACTGTCTGTCATCCTCTGTAGCTTAACCATAGGAGTATGTCCTACAGCCTGTAGTATATTATCGTAGATCATATATATGTCCTTTCAAGTTTGCAATTCACATGCAGCCTTGACAATTGTACCATATAATACGTGAAAATGCAATGAATCAGGCTTACACAAAAAAACTGCCAACAAAAGCCATACGCTTTTTGGCAGTTTTTCTTGATGATCAATATCCCTTGTTTATCTTCTTCCAGCCTTTGTCAGGATTCTGGGTGTCGTAGACGTAGAAGTACGACATAGTACTATAATCGATATTTGTAAAATAATATCTACCGTCATATGCTGCTATCCAATCAATTAAACTAAAATCCTTAGGTAAATATACTTGATCCACAAAGTTACCATCATAATCATATACCTTGACTTCAGCATCAGGTATGACACAATTTTCATCAATGCTTTTTATCTGTCTCAAAATAGTATTAATTGCATAAATCCTGTTATTATCATAAAAAGAAACATCCCAACCTTCACCCTCAAGGCGTATTGTCTTATCACCATCATATAACATAAGACCTTCATTTGTCATGGCAGAATACCTTCCGTTAGGAAGTATTAGTAAATCAATAGCATCTTCAACGGTTATAAAGTTCTTTTCTTTCTGATCATATAATCTAATATCATAATACTTTCTTGAACCTATGATTCTCGCTGTTTCAGGTACATCTACTGCAAACCTCTTTTCATCTATAGATAACATATGTACAGCATCAGCTTCTTCACACAAGAAAACCTCTTCAGAATAAGCTTTATCACTATCAATATTGCTGACATCATACTTTATAACACGTAATCTTTCTTTGTATTCCCATCCCAAATCACTTTTAAAATCAACACCAGAATTATAAGATAGATATATGTTTCCATCTGCAATATCAAGATATATCCACGGATCTATACCATATATATCATCGGTTATGTCTAGGACTCTTTTTCTATTGTTGCCATCAAAATCGCAATAACCAAGAAAATATCTTTTATTATCTTCATTCTCCACAAAAATCCAATGATCATTGTAATATGTTACACAATTATATTTTGTAACAGGAAAACAAGCTGGACATTCATCACTTAGATGATCACATGCAGGGTCATCACAAGCCGGCCGATATCCGGCCGACTTGTAATCCCACTTAAATATCATACCATCACCAAATATATACATTCCGTCATCTTTCTTTACGAACTTTTTCCATGATGCTATATTCTTTTCTCGAGGAGTCATATCTATGTCCCATGTAGATAAGATCTTAGCATTGGTCTTATTATTAAATATTGATTTGCCCTTATTTTTGAACAATATAAAAACACATACCACAACCAATACTATAAGTACAGATATAAATCCGACTTTTACTTTTTTATTCTTATTCAACATGTTCACTCCTACATCAATACTTTATCGCCCATGTACCAATCCTTCATCGCAGGATACAACTTCTTATACTTCTCATAACCGATATCATACTTTTCGACCAGTTCACCATCAGGCACATAAGTCTCACATACAGACACCAGCTTATCAACTGCCTCATATACATCCCTATACTCGCCACACGAAACCATCGCAAGGATTGCCGCGCCATATGAAGGACCCTCCTCAACAGCTGGGATTTCAAGCGTTATTCCCAGTACATTTGTAAGGATTCTACGCCATATATCGCTTCTTGCACCGCCTCCGCAGAGTGTCGCACTCTCAATCGATATGCCAAGTCCTCTGACCTTCTCGATACTATCTCTAAGTCCATAAGCTACGCCCTCAAGAACAGCCTGGTACATGTCCTCGCGCTTAGTATCCATCGAAAGCCCCACAAATGCCCCACGAACAAAAGGATCGTTGTGAGGAGAACGCTCACCGCTTAAGTAAGGCATGAAGTAAACACTGTTGCTTCCAAGCCTCTGTATGCAAGCCTGTTCCTTCTCATAATCAGAAGAGCGAAGAATCTCATCCATCCACCACTTGTTGCATGAAGCAGCACTAAGCATGCAGCCCATAAGGTGGTACCTTCCGCTTGCGTGCGCAAAGCTATGAATCGCTCCGTTAGGATCAACAGCGTAATTATCAGACGCTATAAAAACAGTGCCCGAGGTTCCAAGGCTTATGTTGCACTTTCCGTGCGCAACAGTTCCTGTACCTATAGCTGCAGCCGCATTGTCCCCTGCGCCCGCGCACACCTTCACATCAGCGCCAAGTCCAAGTCGTAAGGCAACTACAGGAAGAAGACATCCAACAGTATCATAACTTTCATACAGCTTCGGAAGCCACTCTTTCTTAACATGACATATAGAGAGCATGCGCTCACTGTAGCACTTATTCTTCACGTCTAGAAGAAGCATACCTGAAGCATCCGAATAATCGGTAGCATGTACGCCGCACAGCCTGTATACCAGGTAATCCTTAGGAAGCATGATCTTACTTATCCTGTCAAAATGTTCCCTCTCATGGTTATACATCCAAAGCAGCTTAGAAGCCGTAAATCCCGTGAAGGAGATATTGCCTGTGAGAGAAGAAAGGACATCCTTACCAATCTCATTATTAAGATAATCATTCTCCTCATAGGTTCTGTTATCGTTCCAGAGTATCGCTGGTCTTATGACTTCATCTTCAGAATCCAAGACAACAAGACCATGCATCTGACCGCCTATACCTATACCAGCCACCTTAGTCCGGTCAGTCCCATCAAGAAGCTCATCTATCCCCTCATACATGGCGCCAAGCCAATCTAAAGGCTCCTGCTCGCTGAAACCATCTTGTGGCATATAGAGTGGATAAGCCTTCGCAACAGACTTAAGTATAATGCCCTTATTATCTACTAGTAATATCTTCATCGCTGAAGTTCCAAGATCTATACCTATATAATTCATAACCTTCTCCTTATGTAACATACTACAACACATTTTCCTATCACCAACTATGAAAGGAAGACTACTCATCAAAAGATTTACAAATATCCTCTATCCACTCACTATCCCCATTCTCAAATAGCTTTATGAATCTGCCAAAATTACTACTTCCGCAAACAGAGTCATCCGAAACTAATTCACCCACTCTTTTGCACATATCTGCATAATTCTCCGTAGCGATGCATTCCATAATCCTTTTAATCTGATCCAATCTTCCTTTGTAGTTTTCCACTCCTGTATACTTTTCTATCAAAGGAGCATTGACCTTCTTTGCTGGTGATTTGATGTTCTCATCAGTCCAATGCTTAATTATAACTTGCATAGTACACGGGTTAGCGAATATCACAACCCTATCCGCCGCATCATCTACACCATGAAACTCATTAATCTTACGTTTTATATCCACATATTGCTCATGGGGTTTCTTTTCAGTATCACAAAATACAATTACTATCTCATATGTACCATTCTGATAAGAATCTTGATATCTAGCAGGAATGTTTCCATTTCCTTTTGCGTTGACTAGTGCGATATCATATTGCTCATTCCATACTTTAAGTTCTTTCAAGCGATTCAGATACTCATATTCCTCATTACCCTCACAGATAACACAGATTTTGTGCTTGTGAAGTCTCACACGACTGAAGTCGCGTGCTTCTCATAAATACAACCATAAGTTATACATAGTCTCTTTAGGAGACGAGAACTACATTTCTACAAATACAGTTTAGACTCAGATACTTAAGCTGTTAAAGA
>JAEEGL010562330.1_pt1 | contig 21286 bp, 12 predicted proteins | sample 9134231 | NCBI WGS metagenome assembly JAEEGL01 (sample SAMN16246548, study PRJNA631951) | gut metagenome | biome: gut microbiome; feature: rumen; material: fiber-attached | host: Bos | place: Iran: Karaj | collected 2018-10
GGGAAGCAGATGATGCGGCGGTGGCCGATGGTGGTCAGCCCGTCGCCGTCCTCCGCCAGTTCATCTTTCAGGGGAATCCATTTCCCGTCGACACGGGCTTCGAGCGCGAATCTCTTCACGCGCTGGCCGTGGCGGATGTCCTCCTCGGCGACGAAGCGGTTGAAGGCCGTGGGATGCCGGAAGTCGATGACGGTCTCGAGGCCGCGGGCCCTGACCTTGGCCTTGGCGGCCAGGTCGGTCTTGAACGCTTCCCGGACCATCCGGCCGAATTCGACGCCCCGGAGGCTGTCGGCGGGATGGATCCGGCCGTTCGGGGCGACAGGGAAGTTGAGCAGCAGGGTGGAGTTCCGGCCCACGCTCTTGTAATAGGTGTCCATCAGTTTCGACAGGCTCTTCACCATCCCGTCCTCCGAGGCGTGGTAAAACCATCCGGGGCGGATGCTCGTGTTCGTTTCGCCGGGTACCCAGGTGTCCCCGTTTTCCAGGCCGTAGTGCAACTGTTCGTAAGGGACGTCGCCGACGGCGTTCAGCAGGCTCCAGTTGGTCTCGCCCACGAAGCCGGCTTCCGTGCCCACCCAGCGCAGGTCGCCCCGGTCGCCGCCGTCGTTCCAGATGAGGCATCCGGGCTGCAGTTCGCGGACCATCCGGTATGTCTCGGGCCAGCCGTAGTAGGTCGTGCGGTCGATCTGCCTGCGTTCGTTCGCTCCGCCGTACCAGCCGTCGCCGCCGTTGGCCCCGTCGAACCAGACCTCGAAGATGTCGCCGTAACCCGTGAGCAGTTCACGCAGTTGGTTGCGGAAGTAGGTGACGTATTCCGGCTTGCCGTAGTCGGGATGGTTCCGGTCCCAGGGCGAAAGATACACGGCGAACTTCAGGCCCTCTTCCCGGCAGGCGTCGGCCAGTTCCCGCACCACGTCGCCCTTGCCCTGTTTCCAGGGCGCGTTTTTCACCGAGTATTCCGTGTAGGCGCTCGGCCACATGCAGAAGCCGCAGTGGTGCTTGGCGGTGAAGATGATGCCCTTCATCCCGGCCTGCCTGCACACGCGCGCCCATTGCCGGCAATCCAGGTCGGAGGGGTTGAACAGGGCCGAGGCCTCGTTGCCGAAGCCCCATTCCTGGTCGGTGTAAGTGTTCAGTGAATAGTGGATGAAGGCATACGTCTCCATGTCCTGCCAGCGCAACTGGTTTTCCGTCGGTACGGGTCCGCAGGATGCGGTTTGGGGCGCCTGATTCTTCCGTTCCAATTCGAAGCGGAAGGGCTTGTCAAAATGGCGGCGGGAGTAGTAGGTGACGGCCGGGCTGGTCAGGTCCATGACCATGGTCCAGGCCGTGCCGAGCCGGTCTCCCTGTGCCGGCGGCTGGGATACGGAGGCGATGGCCGTCGTCAGCCCCCGCAGGTCCATGGTGCCGCCCGCCTCGTCATATCGACCGCACAGGAAATCGTATCGGCGGTCTCCCTCATACAGTCCGACGTTCCGTTTCTCCGCGCACAGGTAGTGATTGGTGCAGGCGGGGGAATCCACGACCACGAACTCGTTGTCGACATATTCCACCACCACGCCCTTGCCGGAGGCGTCGGAGATGGCGTAATGATGGGCGGAGCCGATGTCCGAGTGCATGTCGATTCCCCGCAGCAGTTCCAGCGCCTCGTCCACGGTGGCGGCGTTCTTCAGCAGGTAACAGATGGCCGAAGTCGTCGTCAAGGCGGGTTTTCCCGTGTCCTGGTGCGTCACCGCGTCATCACCGGCCATCAGGTCCGCGATGGCGAGGCCCTTCTCGTTGATTCCGTCCAGCGCGAAGAACAGGCCGCTCAGGGCCATGTACTGGTTGGCGAAACCTTCCGGCAGCCAGTCTTTGCCGAAGCCGAAGAATTCCACGTTGAAGGTGGTGACCGTCTCGTAACCGTGCTTGGGGACGGTATGCAGGATCACCCCGGTCGCGGAGGAGAAATCGAAGTTCCTGCCCATCAGGACGCCGTTTTCCGGTGTGCGGACCGTCAGCGAGGAGCAGCCGTACTGCGGCGGGTCGGGCGTGACCGGGGGATTGTAGAAGCCCTTCGACAGGAAGTTCATCGCGAACTTGGCCAGTTCGGCGGAATTGCGCCCGCCGCCTCCGGCCATGAGTTCGTCGAAGCCGTCGTCGCCCCTGTACTCCATGTAATACAGGCCCTCGTCCAGTTTTTGGACGGACAGGGCGCCTTTGACCAGCGGCCGGAACTTCACCCACGTGCCGACCCCGAAGAGGATCACCAGGGCGAGCAGGCACCACAATACGGTCTTGACAATCTTTTTCATTTTCATTTGCTTGCTGAAAGGTATTCTCGAAGGGCGTCGACATAGCCTCGGAAAGCCTCCTGGCCGGCCGGGGTGATCTTGCAGGCGGTGCGGGGCATCTTTCCCTTGAAGCCTTTCTCCACGGTGATGTAACCGGCGGCGGCGAGTTTGTCGATCTGCACGCTGAGGTTTCCGGAAGTGGCTCCCGTCTGCTTCTTGAGGTAGGTGAAGTCCGCCTCGTCCACGCCGGCGAGGATGGACATCACCGCCAGCCTGAGTTCCGAATGGAGAATCGGATCTAACTTGGGAAACATGGTTACTTGTTCTGGAGTTTCATGATGAATCCGGTGATGAGCAGGAGAACGCCGCCCAGGGTGAAGATGAGCAGTTGCGCTTCGCTCTTGACCAGCATGGCGACGATGGCTCCGCAGACGCCCAGGAGGAAGCCGCAGACGATGACGGGCCAGTTCTTGAGGAGGACGCCGGACATGCATTCGGCCAGGCCCATGATGATGACGATGATGAGCGACACGTTCATGGGAACCAGGCAGATGGCGATGGCGCTGAGCGTGATGGCGAACGTGCCGAAGACGCGCCACACGCCGCTGAGCATCTTGCTCACCTCGTTCTGGGGAACGTCGACGTCGTATTTGCCCATCAGCGCGGCGACGGGGTAGCCGATGACCGGCATCGCGAACCACAGGAAGTTCCATTGCGGCATCCCGGTAAAGTGCCACAACAGGTAGATGACAAGGGAAGTGACGGTGAGCAGCGCACCCCAGAGCATGAAGTATTTTGCGCTGTTCCGGATGATGCCTTTGCGGCTCCTGTTGAAAGAATCGGTGATGACTTGAAGGCTTTGCTGAGCGGTCATTTCGTTGTTTTGTTCCATTGTATCAAGCATTTAACTGGTTTGTGAGATGCGGCGCGGCTGCGCAGTCCGCCCGGATCTCGATGCAAATATAAACAAGTTTACATTATAAACCAAATTTATTTGAAGATTTTTTTGAGGAGGGGGCGGTTTTTCACGCAATTATACCCTCCGCGCTGCCGCGTAAAGCGCTGACACTCATCGGCTTAACGCAAAGCCTTTGTCCTTTTCGGGACAAAGGCATGAAGGTAAAGCGTTGTCGGTCAGCCGGTTGCGTCGCAGGAATTCTGCGGGGGAAAGCAGGCCGTTGCATAAGCCAGGCGGCCTGACCCTCAGTGAAGGGCCAGGCCGTCGGACAGTCATGTATGGAACCTTTATTTGCGCAGGTTCTCTATTACCTGTCGTGCGGGACGGTCGGGGTCGTTCATGGCGACGCACTCGTCGTCCAGCACCATCACTTCGCCGTTCTCCGGCGTATATTTGGGCCAGGTGGGAAGCGACTTGCAATTCGGGTCGCCCGTGCGCATGAACGCCACCAGGGCGTCCGACATCTTGTCGGAAAGGGCACGGGGACGGGCGCCTCCACCCGTATGCGTGAGCATCAGGTCCGTGTTGTGCAGCCAGAAGCAGATGTCCAGGCAGTGGAAGGAGCGCAGCCGGCCGTCGAACAGCGGCGGCTGCCATCCGAACCAGGCGACATAGACGGGCGCACCCTGTTCGTACTTCCTGTTGGCCGAACGGACGATATTGGTGCGGACTCCGGTCAGGAGGGCCCAGATCTCGATGGGACGGCACTCCGGGAATGTCTTGGCATAGGCCTCGACGACGGCCCGGGCGTTGTCTCCGTAGTTCGGCGTCATCCTCGTGATGACGTCTTCCAGGGTGACGTTCTCCAATTCGGGATTGTTCCGGTTGGGATTGCTCTCGTGCTTGACCGAGCAGAACAGCATGGGAATGTTCGGGATGGTGTTGTCAGCAGGGTCATAGAACAGGCCTTCCGGGATGTCCAGGCCGTCTCCGACCGGACTGAATCCCCATCCGCGCCGGCCGCCTGCGCCGTTCATCCGGCTGAATTTGGCCGAAGCGCGGTTGGCCAGTTCATAGTACTCCTCCCAGGGCATCTGCTGGAGTTTGTCGATTTCGGAAGGCTTCAGCCCGGCCTCCTTGAGGACGAATTCGCCGAGGGCTTCCGCGTTCGCCTTGTCGGCGGCACTGATGGAGTTGCCGCTGAGCGCGACGGCCTTGTGGACCAGGCCCTTCGCGGCGGGCATGGCCGCGACGATGCTCACTTTGGCGCCGCCGCCGGACTGTCCCATGATCGTCACGTTGCCGGGGTCACCGCCGAAGTTGGTGATGTTGTTGTGGACCCACTTCAGGGCGGCGATGAGGTCCAGGATGCCGACGTTGCCGGAATGGGCGTATTTCTCCCCGCCCACCTTGGCGAAGTCCGTGAATCCGAAGGAGTTGAGCCGGTGGTTCACGGAGCAGACGACGACATCGCCGTAGGCGGCCAGGCCCTCTCCGCTGTAACCGTCCTGTTCGATGGCGCTTCCGTTGAAGAAGCCGCCGCCGTGGAAGTAGACCAGGACGGGACGTTTCTTTCCGTCCAGGCCCGGCGTCCAGACATTGAGCCGCAGGCAGTCTTCACTGGAATTGAAGAAGTTCCAGTTGTCGACGAAGCCGGCCGCGGATTCGGGACTCCGGTCGTAGATGATGGCCTGGGGGGCCATGTCGCCGTAGTTGAGGGCCAGGCGGACCCCCTCCCACGGTTCGGGTTCCTTCGGAGGCATGAAGCGGTTCTCTCCGGTCGTATTGGCGCCGTAGGGGATTCCCTTGAACTGGTACAGGTCGTGGAGAATATAGCCCCTGACCTTGCCGTACTGCGTATTGGCGACGGCGATGTTCTCACCGATGAACAGTTGCTGCTTGTCCGCATCGGCGGTCTTTTTGTTGCCGGAGCAGCCACAGGCGAGGAGCAGGCCTCCTCCGATGGCCGCAAGAATGAACAGTCGATTCATATGATTCGCGATTATGGATGGAACTACCTGGCTCTGAATGAGATCTCGTCGCTGCGAAGGCCGTCGGCTTCGGCCTTGACGGTGACCGTCCCCGCCTTGTCGGCGGCGAGGATGGCAAGCGCCATGCCGCACCAGGTGTCACGCTCCGAGGTCTTCGTGGAGGAAAGGTCGCGCATGTTTCCGTTCTCCATGCCGATGACTTCAGCGCCGTTGACGGTGAGTTTGACGCGGTTGGAGGCGTTCTGGCAGAGGTTGCCGTCCTTGTCAAGGATTTCGACGGTCACGTGGGCGACATCGTCCGGATCGGTCGTGAATTCCGGTCGGTCGACGCTGAGGCGGATCCGGGACGGCTCGCCGAAGGTGCGGATGACGTCGGTGTATTCCTTGCCGTTCTTGACACCGACGACCTTGATCTCACCCGGCTGGTACTCGACGTCCCACTCCAGGTGGAGTTCCGACGTCGTACCCCGGTAGTTCCGGCCGTTTCCGAGGCCCCAGCCGAGGGTCAGGCCCAGGCGGGGGAACTCGATGCCCTTCTTGCCGTAGGACTTCCCGTTGACGAAGAGTTCGACGCTCTCGCAGTTGGTGTAGCAGCCCAGGCGCATGATTTCTCCTTCGTGACCCTCCCAGTTCCAGTAAGGAAGCAAGTGGAGCACGGGCTCGTCGGTCCAGATGCTCTTGAAGAACCAGTATCCGTCCTTCTTGAAACCGCAGTTGTCGATGTAACCGGAACCGAAACCCTTGGACGGCCATCTCGACTCTCCGTAGTAATCGATGCCGGTCCACATGAAATCTCCGATCACGAAATCGTGGATGATGGTGTATTTCCACCTTTCTTCCGTGTCGACGCTGCCGAATCCGCCGCCGAAGCGGCCGGTCCCGGCCCACATGTAGGAGCCGCGGCTACCGCCGTTGCCTCCGGCCTCGGTGGTGACGACGCGCCTGCCCGGGAAGGCGGCCTTGTCGATGTCGAACATCAGTTCCCTCCTTTCGCGCCAGCGGTCCGGATAGTTGTAGCCGACGATGTCGTTTTCGAAGGCGGCGAGGTATTCCGGCGTGGCCGGGGTGTTGGAGGCGATTTCATCGTTTCCGGCCGTCACGAGGCGGGTGGGGTCGAGTTTGTGGCATTGGGCGATCAGTTCCCTGGCGATGGCGGGGCCGACGTCCGTGTATTGGTCCTTGATTTCGTTGCCGATGCTCCACATCACCACGGACGGGTGGTTGCGGTCACGCTCCACCATCGCGGCCAGGTCGCGTTCGTGCCAGTCGTAGAAATACAGGTTGTAGTCATAGGTGTTCTTGGGCGCCACCCACTGGTCGAAGGCTTCGTCCATGACCAGGAAACCGAGCCGGTCGCAAAGGTCGAGGAATCCCGGATCCGGTGCGTTGTGGGCGGTCCGGATGGCGTTGCAGCCGCTGCTCTTGAGGATTTCGAGCCTTCTTTCCCAGACGCGGAGCGGAACGGCCGCACCCACGGCGCCGCCGTCGTGGTGGACGTTGACGCCATACATCTTGACATGCTTTCCGTTGAGGTGGAAACCCTTGTCCACGTCATACTCGATGGTCCGGACGCCGAGGACGTTGTCCACGCAGTCCAGTTCCTTGTTCCCGTCCAGGATGTAGGAGCGGAGCGTATAGAGGTAAGGCTCTTCCAGCGTCCAGAGGCGGGGGTTGTCGATCGTGACGGTCTGGACGACGGGATGCGTGGTCCCGGCCAGGATTTCGACGACGACCGAAGATTCGGCCACTTCCTTGCCGGAGGCGTCGAGCACCACGTGCCTGACGGTTCCGTTCATCCGGGACTTGAGTTCGTTGGTGACGGACGAGTTGACCTGGATGACGGCTTTCCCGTCCTGGATTTCCTTCGTGTAGTTGAACACGCCCCATTTGTCGAAACGGGTCTTGCCCGTGGCGACCAGGCGGACGTGGCGGTAGATGCCGGATCCGCTGTACCAGCGGGAGTTCGGCTGCAGGGAGTTGTCCACCTTGACGGCGATGACGTTGCCGCTGGCCTTGAGATAAGGTGTCAGGTCATACGAGAAACTGGAATAGCCATAGGGCCATGTCCCGAGATTGTGCCCGTTGATCCAGACGGTGCTGTTCATGTATACGCCGTCGAATTCGATCGAGTAATCGAGGTCTTTGCTGTACCCGGGAACGTTGAACGTCTTGCGGTACCACCCGATTCCCGTAGGATAGTAACCGACGCTTCCGCCGCCGGGGTTGCTCTCTTTGATCTCTCCTTCGATGCTCCAGTCGTGCGGAACGTCGAGTTGACGCCAGGACTTGTCGTTGAAACCGGCATTCTGTGCGTTGGGCTGGTCGCCCAACTTGAATTTCCAGTCCGAGTCCAGATTCGTGATCTGCCTGGATTGTGCGGCTGCCGAAAGGCAGGTGGCCAGGCAGAGGATGGAAATGGAAAGTATTCTCTTTAACATATGATAAATGTTTAGTTATGCGGAGGTTCAGAACAGGGTGGGGACGAATTCCTTCAGGCATCGGCGCCAGGTCAGCCATTCGTGCGCGGTTCCGGGGGATACGTAGTATTGGTTCCGGATTCCGTAGGAAGTGAAGGCGTCGCTCAGGCGTTTCAGGCCCTCGCCTTCTTCGCCGCCCACGCCGATGAAGAAGGCGTGCACCCGCTTGTTGAAGTCCGCCGGATTGGCGAACACGCCGCCATGGATGGTGGGGAGTTCATTTCCGCGGAGGAACAGGGCGCCGCTGAACGTGCCGATCCAGGCGAACTTGTCCAGGTTGGGGAGCGTGGTCTCCAGCGTCTGGTGTCCGCCCCAGGAAAGACCGGCCATGGCCCGGTGTTCCCGGTCGGCAAGGGTGCGGAACTCCTTGTCAATGAAGGGAATGATATCCTGGATGAGGATCTTCGGGAACGTGGCGCCGAAGGCCTCCCGGGCCTTGCCGGGATCCTCGCCCTTCTTCGGGCGGAACGGGATGCCGCAGTCGCCGCTGTCCATGACCACGATCATCGGCTTGCACTTGCCCGCCGCGATGAGGTTGTCCATGATATGGTTGGCTTTTCCCTGCCGGGCCCATCCGGTCTCGTCCTCGCACATGCCGTGCTGGAGATAGAGGACGGGGTAGCGCGTGGTCAGGGAACGCTCGTATCCGGCGGGCGTGTAGACCATGCAGCGGCGGTACTCTCCGGAGAAGGAAGAGTAGTAGACCACGGAGCGGATCTGCCCGTGCGGGACGTCGTGCGGACGATAGTAGTCGCCTTCCGGTCCTTCGGGGATTTCGACGGCGCTGGAGCGCCCGTAACTGCCGCAGAAGGTGTCGCTGTCCGGATCGGTCACCGTTGCCCCGTCGACGACGAAGTTGTAGAAATGGAAGCCGACCGCGAGCGGTTCGGTACGGCCGTACCACCAACCGTCGGAATCCTTTTCCATGTCATAGACGGCCCGGCAGTCGACTTTCACTTCCGTGGCCCGGGGGGCGTAGAGCCGGAAGTAAGCCCTGCGCTGGGCGTCCACGCGCGGATATTCCCGCTGGAACAGCGCGGTCTCGGAGACCTGCGTCCCTTCGGGCAGAGGACGCTCCTGGGCGGCGGCCCCGAGGCAGAGACCGCCGGCCAGAAGCAAGGAAAGTGTTTTGTGGAAGGTTCCCATAAGGTTCAAGATCAGGTTTATTTGAACAGGAGCGGGACCATCTCGTTGAGGAAGATCCTCCAGTTGCTCCAGGTATGTCCGCCGTCCTTGGTGTAGAAGGTGTGCGGCATGCCGTTGTCGTTCATGATCTTGTCCAGGGTGCTGGCTCCGGGATAGGCGAAGTCGGCGGTGCCTGCGGCAAGCCAGTAGAGTTTGTAACCGGATTTCTTGATGCCCAGGAGGCCGTTCAGGAATTCGGGATCGTTCTCGCGGGCTCCGCAGCCCATCGGGCAGATGTAGTCGAACGTGTCCGGATAGGCGGCCGTGACGGCCAGGGTATGGCCGCCGCCCATGGACAGGCCGGAGACGGCCCGGCCGGCCTTCTTCCTGATGACCCGGTAATGGGATTCGACATAGGGGATGATGTCCTTCACCAGCGAATTGACATAAGCGTTGCGCACGCCGCGGAGTTCCGCCGCCTTCTCCGGAGCGGGAATCTGCATGAACGGGGAGGAGGACTGGGTCGGGTTGCCGTTCGGCATGACGACGATCATCGGGACGGCCTTCCCCTTCTGGATGAGGTTGTCCATGATGGCGGTGACGCGGCCCATGGATTCCCAGGTATCCTCGTCGCAGCCGCCGCCGTGCAGCAGGTACAGCACCGGATAATTGACCTTCCTGTTCTTGGCATCCTCATAGCCGTACGGCGTATACACGTACATGCGGCGTTCGAAACCCAGGGTCGGGGAGTCGTACCAGACCATCTGGACATTGCCGTGCCGGGTGGCACCCTCGTAGTTCTCGGACACCTTGCCCGGGACGATCAGGACGCTCAGGAGCCTCATTCCGTCCCGCTGGATGAGCGGGTTGGCCGTATCGGTGGAATAGACCCCGTCGATGTAGAAGTTGTAGGTCCAGAGTTCGGATGCGGGCGTGTCGATGGTGACGGACCAGACGCCGTCCGCACCGCGGGTCAGGGGAATGACCTGGGTTTCAGCCGTCTGCACGAGCGGGCCGTAGCAGTTGTCGTCTGTGTTCATCCACGATCCGTGGAGACTGACGTTGATCGCCTGCGGGGCGGCGATGCGGAAGGTGGTCTTGCCGTCCTTCATCTCCGGGGATACGATCCGTGCGGGAGCGGGGACGACGCTGACGTTCGACAGGTTCCGCTGGGCGGAGGCGATGCTGCCGGAAAGGAGTGCCGCAGTAAGCAGCACAAGACACTTCGATGCGGTTTTCATTGCTTTAGGGCGTTAGTCGATGTGTACGGTCGTGGAAACGGAATTGGATTCGACGGAGCGGTAGGTGCTTCCGACGGTGCAGGTGAGTTTGAAACTGACCGTGACATCCTTTCCTGTCGGAATGCCGAGGTCGGTGAACTTGGGAACGAGTTCCTCATAGGCCGGTTCATGGCTCTTGCCGATGATGTTGTCGAAGAGGACCGAGGTTTTCCCGGCATACTCGATGTGGATGGTATAGACGATCTCGACAGGCTGTCCGAAATCGGCGGGCGTCCACTGGAAAGTGCAGGGACTCTTGAGGTTGTCCGCAGTGATGTGGATGGGGGAAACGGCCTGGAGTTGCGGGGCGGTGGGATCCGCCTTGAGTTGCAGGCGATCCAGGTCGGACGTGCAGGAAGCGATGGTGAACAGCGCCGTCAGTCCCGCGAGCAAAAGTATGATCTTTTTCATGTTGATACTCCTTTTTGTTTGTTATTAGTTCCCGGTGACGTAGCCCGGATTCTGGACCAACTTCTTGTTGCTGCTGATCTCGGACGGGGGAATCGCGAAGATCTTGCGGTATTCAGGGATGCTTTGTCCGTTGTAACTGCCGCCCTTGTACTTCCAAAGGTACGTACCGGAAGTGAATTTCCCAAACCGGATGAGGTCCACCCGGCGCAGGGCCTCCCAGAAGAGTTCCCTGCTCCGTTCCTCCAGCAGCCAGTCTGCGTCATAGTCGGAGACGGTGGACGCGTGGGCGCGCGTGCGGAGTTTGTTCAGGTAAGGGAGGGCTGCATCCTTCTGGTTCAGGTGCATGCACGCTTCCGCATAGTTCAGGTACACTTCGGCCAGGCGCATGATCGGGAAATCGATGCTGGAGAAGTTCCGCGTCGCGGCGATGTCCTTGAACTGCTCGGGCGTCTGGTCGTGCGGGGTGTTGTTGTACTTGAACACTGACCAGCCCTGGGTGAAGACGGAGATGTCCTTCATCTCTTCCTCGCGTCCCTTGATGTAGAAGAGTTTGCCGCGGTCGTCGGGGCAGTCGTAGGTGCCGGTTTCGTAATTCTGGTTCGAGACGGAGAACTTGTCCCTGGCGAATTCGAACGGAGCCCGGATGGAGGCCCAGTGGTCGCGGAGTCCGATGCAGAACAGGCCGTTCTCGTCGTCGAGTTTCTGGCTCGCGCCGATGCTCAGGTAGTTGGTGCCGCCCCACTTCCAGGTGGACTTCACGCCGTCATAGTACACGGCGAACATGATCTCCTTGCGGGATTCGGGATTCTCTCCGTTGTCCCCGCGGAACAGCCAGGCATATTCCGGGCACAGGTCATAGCCCAGTTTGAAGACCTCTTCGCAGGCTGCCTTGGCATCGGCCCAGCGGTTGGTTCCGGTATAGACCTCGGCATTGACGTACAGGCGGGAAAGCATGCCCCAGGCCGTGCCTTTGTCCACACGGGGATAGTTGCTTCCGGCGGCGGGGGTGGCGGCATTCTCGGTGACTTCCTTGAGTTCCGTCACGACATAGTCGAACACGTCGGCCCGTTTGGCCTGTTCCGGGACATAGGTGCCGAATTCGGAGTCCTCCGTCACGAACGGAACGTCTCCGAAGGTGTCGAGCATGACCCAGAACATGTAGGCCCGGATGATGCGGGCTTCCTGGCGCATGCCCTGGATCTTCTGGGACAGCGAACTGTCGACCCCGCGTTCGGCGAGGACGTCGTCCGCGGTCTGGCGGAGGAATTCATTGACATAGGAGATGGCGTGCATGCAGCGGGCGTACACCGCATAGGTGGCGGCGTTCTCGGCGCTGGTCCAGCCGTTCTCGTTGATGTCCTTGACCCAGGAGTCCATCTGCATGGCGCTCTTGGCCTCGTCGGTGCTGCACTCGTTGATGTTCCACAGGGCGCGGATCAACTCGGAGGATCCCATGTCCGCGACCTGGAGGTCCCACTGGTTGATGAAGCAGTAATAGATCTTGGCCAGGCCCGAGATGTAGTTGCCTTCTTCGTTGCCATAGGCGACGTCGGAAGTGAAGTCGGTCTCGTTGAGCGGCTTGGTATCCAGCGATTTCAGGCAGGAAGTAGCGCACAGGCAGGCTGCGGCGATGATGATTCCTATCTTTTTCATGGTGTTGTTCGGATTAGTTGAAGTTGATGCTCACGCGGAGGGAATAAACCCGCGGACGGGGCCAGAAGATGATGTTGGACATGGTGGAACCCAGCGTCTGGGTGTCGATGCCCTTCTCGTCGATCGCTTCCGGATCCATGCCCGAGTAGTTGGTGATGACGAAGGCGTTCTGGACGCTGAAGGCGAAGCGGTAGGACATGCGGCTTCCCTTCGGGCGCAGGGAATAGCCCAGGTTGATGTCGTCCATCCGGAAGAAGGACGCATCCTCCAGGAACATGTCGGAGAACGACTGGCGAGGCTCGTTCGCCACGCGCCAGTCATGCTGGAGGACATAGCGGTTGTAGTTCGGAATGAAACTGAAACCGAAGTCGGTCGCCGAGGTTGAACTGAATCCGTGTATGTCGTTGAACAGGTAGTTTCCGATGGATCCGTGTCCGTTGAAGCCGAAGTCCCAGTTCTTGTAGGAAGCCTTGAAGGAGATGCCGCCGAAGAAGTCGGGAGACGGCTTCTTGTCGGTCATGTAGCGGTCGGCATCCGTGATCTGTCCGTCCTTGTTGCGGTCGATGACGGCGTTCTGGATGGGAACTCCCTTCTCGTCATAAGCCTGCTGGTAGCAGAAGAACATGTACGGCGCATAGCCGACCATGTGCTGGGACAGGTGTCCTTCCTTGCTGGCCGCGATCTGTCCGACCGGGATGCTGTAAGTGGGATCGTCGGTATTGGTGAGTTGGGTGAAGACGGTCTTCTGGAAGGTCCCGTTCAGGCCGATGTTCACGTTCCAGTCCCGGGTGCTCACGGGCGTCCAGGACAACGCCGCCTCGAAGCCCCGGTTGTTGATGGAACCGATGTTGGTGAGCAGCGTATTGTTGAAGTTGGAGCCCAGCGGGATGAATACGTTGTTGAGCAGGTCCTTCGTATCCCGGTCATAATAGTCGAGCGAGAGGGTGAGCCTGTCGTTGAGGACGCCCAGGTCCAGACCGATGTTCTTGGTCGTCGTCTCCTCCCACTTGATGTTCGGGTCATAGGCGAGCGGCGACAGTTGGAAGGCATCTCCCGCCGAGCCCATGTCGTACAGGTCGGTCACGCTGGTCGTGATCTTGTAACGCGGGATGTACGGGTAGTTCTGGCCGATGTCCTGCTGGCCGGTGACGCCCCAGCCGGCGCGGATCTTCATCTGGGAGAACAGGCCGAGATCCTTGATGAAATTCTCTTCGGCGAGATTCCAGGCGAGGGCGGCCGACGGGAACAGGCCCCAGCGGGTCTTCGGGGAGAAGCGCGAGGACGCATCGTCGCGAAGGGTGAAGGTCACCAGATAGCGTCCCTTGAAGGAATAGTTGAGCCGTCCGTAGAAGGAGATCAGGACATATTCCTGGTCGTCGGTCGTCGGGTTGCCGAACACGTCGTCCTTCTTGTTCTCCTTATAATTGTCATTGAAGCGGGTCTCCGAGTAGGAGTGCGTGAAGACGCGGTTCCAGGTGTAACCGGCCATGGCGTCCAACCGGTGTCCGCTGAAGTCGTGGTTGTAATTGGCATATGCCTCGAACAGGGTGTTGTTCCTGTTCCATTCGCGGAAGGAATAGGTGCCGATCCAGGGCGCGTCGGTGCTGCTCACGGCGCTGAAGGAGCCGATGTTGGCACCGCTGGTCCGCTTGCCGAAGTTGTTCTCGTACGCCAGGGTGGCGTTGAGGGCCAGGTCCTCGAAACCATGGATCTTGTATTGGACCTTGGCGTTGCTGATCGTCCGGTAGGTGGGGCCTGAATGATGGTTGTCATAGGCCGACCCGAGCGGGTTCTGGGCGTTCTGGTAGGAGACTTGCGGGTTGGGGATGAAATCCTTGCCCCGGCCGGTTCCGTAGTTGAAATAGCCGTTGGTGGTGGTATAGTCGATGCTGCCGTCCGGATTCCTCCAATAGACGGGCATCGTCGGGTTGAACGACGCCGCCGGGCTCAGGACGTTTGCGTTGTAACTGTCCGTGATGCCGCCGGTGAAGGCCAACTGGATGGTCAGGTGCTTGTCCAGGAGGGACGGAGCGATGGAGGCGGACAGGTTGCCCCGGTTGAAATACGAGGCGACGAGCGTGCCGCCCTGGTGCGTATAACCGCCGGAAACGCGCCAGGGAAGGGTTTCCGTCCGGTTGTTGCCGGAGAGGCTGAGCGTGTGCGTGGTCGTCTGTCCCAGGCGGGTCACTTCCTTCTGCCAGTCCGTATTGGCATCACCGATGACGGCCTCGGCATTGTCCGGATACCGTTCCCGGAGGAAGGACCGGAACTCGTCGGCGCTCATCATGTCCAGGAAGGCGGTGTTCTGGTTGATGCTGTAGGTGCCGTTGTACGCGACCTTGATGCCCCGTCCGCTGCCTTTCTTCGTGGTGATGAGGATGACGCCGTTGGACGCGCGGGAACCGTAGATGGCCGTGGCGGAGGCATCCTTGAGGATGGTGAAATTCTTGATGTCGTCCGGATTGATCATGGACATGTCGTTCTGGGCGAGGGTGACGCCGTCGACCACGATGAGCGGATTGTTGGAGGCGTTGAGGGAGGCCGCACCGCGGATGCGGATGGTCGCGCCGGAACCCGGGGCGCCGTTGCCGGGGATGATCTGGACGCCCGGGGACTTGCCTCGGAGCAGTTCATAGGAATCGGCCACGGAACCGCGGTTGATCTCTTCCGCCGAGACGACGGAAACCGATCCGGTCAGGTCTTCCTTCTTGACGCCGCCGTAGCCGATGACCACGACGTCGTCGATCAGTTCCGAGTCTTCTTCGAGGACGACCGTGGACAACTTTGCCAGTTCGCCGGCGGACATCGTGACGGTCTTGTAACCGATGCAACTGATGATCACGTTGGAGGAGGCGTTCTTCACGGTCAGGCGGTAATGTCCGTCCAAATCGGTGGACATTCCGTTCATCGTGCCCTGCTCCACGATGCTTACACCGGGAAGCGGCTGGGAGGTCCCGTCGACGACTGTGCCGCTGACGGTCACGTTCTGCGCCTGCATCGCCCACGGCAAAGCCGTGAGGAGCAGAAGAACAAGTTTAAGTGCTGAATGTCTCATAAGCAAATGAGCGTTTGGTTAGTGTTTGAGACAAATATAGAGGATTGCCTCAGCAAGCATTTTTTGATTTCGGACAAAAGATGACACAAATCGGACAGACCTGCGAAAAGTGGTTGAAAATCGCTATCTTTAGAAAAAAGTTCCTCCTCATGAGATTCAAGATAATAGCCGCCGTCCTTTCCCTTTCGGCCGCCGTCTTCCCCCTCCGGGCCGCCGATCCGGAGACCTGGCACCGCTTTGACGGGATCACCAGCCTGCTGTCCGTCCACAGTCTCTGCCAGGACGACGAAGGGACCATCTGGTTCGGGACCGACCGCTCCCTGTACAGTTTCGACGGATATGAGTTGCGCGCGCATGCCTATGAAGGAGGGAACATCTTGATCAATTCCGTCCGGGTGTTCGGGAACGACGTGTATATGGGGACGAATTCCGGGCTTTACCGGTTCGACTGCCTGACGGGGCGGACGGAATCGACGGAAGAACTTGCCGGGAAGGTCGTCCGCGCGCTCGAGGCAAGCAGGGATACATTGTGGATCGGGACCGAGGACGGACTGTATGCCCGGGTGGCAGGAGAGGCCCGGACGCCCCGGCTGGCAGCCGGAATGGACATCTATTCACTGGCTTTGTCGGGGGACTGTCTGTATATGGGGCTCAGGAATGAACTGGTCGCATTCCGTCCTTCCTCCGGGATGACGGTTTCCGTTCTGCAGGGGGGACGTTCCATTCCCGGCCAGCGTATCCGTCTGGTTACCTGTATCCTGCCCCGGGGCGAAGGCGGCCTGTGGTTCGGGACTCCTACTTCCCTGTTTTTCTTCGACAGTTCCTCCGGGGTCGTGGAGGAACTGTCCGCTTTCCCCATTCCCAAGTCACTTTGCCGGGATAGAAATGTGCTGCTGGTCGGAACGGACGGCGGACTCTTCCGGTATGATCTGGTTTCCGGAACGGCGGAAAAAGAGACGGCGGATGCCGTATGGGCCCTGATGAAGGACCGCCAGCAAGGTTTCTGGATGGGGTCGGACAGTGGCCTCGGCCGTCGGGTGGAACCTTCCGTCTTCGTTTCGCTGGAAGGCCTTCCGGAAGTGGACGGCTTCCGGTATGAATCCTTGCTGAAGGACGGGAAAGGCCGGATTTGGCTGGGCGGGAACCGCGGTATCGTCCTGATCGAGGGTGGGAAGCCTACCTATTTCCATGTGGGCAGTCCTGCGCATCCGATCCAGCACAACAAGATCAACAGCATCACGGAAGATCCCGGTACCGGAGCAGTCTATGTCGGAACGGACATAGGTTATCTCCTCTATAATGACAGGACCCGCCAGTTCGAAAGACACGGTATCCCGGGTACGAACAACTGGATCTACGATATTCTTGCAGACGGAGACGACCTGTGGTTCGCCACCTATGACGGGCTGGTCCAGATGCGGGACGGCAGGGTCGTCCGGACTTGTACCAGGGAGAACGGGTTGTATGACGAAGATGTCGTCCGGGTCGTCAAGGCGGCATCGGGCGACCTGGTGTTCCTGACCAGGGACCAGCGTCTTTGGAAATACAAGGTGGACACGGGGAGGCTGGAAGAATGTGATTTCTCCGGCATCCTGGATGTCCCCTTGGTGGACAATGTCCTGTCCGACACGGACGGAACGGTATGGCTTCGTTCCCGGAACAGGCTGCTGAGCCTCGGTCCGTCCGGGCCGGTCGTGAAAGCGGACCTGGTGCTGGACGATCCTGTATCCGTCCAGTCGATGACCGACATCGGAGACCGGATCCTCCTCTGTACGACCGAGGGCGTTTTCACCGTAGGCAAGGAAAACGGGTCCATCCTGTGCGTTGATGCAGAGCGCAGATATGCCGGGGCCATGTATGACGAACGGACTCGGGAACTCCTGTTCGGCGGCCTGGAGACTGCCGAGACTGTTCAAGTGGATGCGCTGGATGCGGAAATGGAAAGGCCCCTCCTTCCGGCCCGTCTTACGGGAATCGTCGTCAATGGGGAAGAGGAAGTCCCCAGGAATGAACTTCTTTCCCGGAAGGTTTCCCTGGGATACCGCGAAAACAACCTGATCGTCCGATTCTCGGATTACAATTACGACCGGGAAGCCCGCAGGCGGTTCCTTTTCCGGTTGGAAGGCCGCCATTCCGGATGGTCCCGCATGGTCTCTGACCAGTCGATATCCGTTTCCGGTCTTTCTCCCGGACTGTACAGGATCACCATCGGTCCGGGAGACGGAACCGTCACCGACAGCCTGCGGCTTCGGATTCGGAGACCGTTTTACCTGTCCTGGGGCATGATGGCGGTGTATCTGGCCTTCCTCATCGCCCTGGTGATCTGGATCATTTCATATTTCCTCATGCGCAAGGAGTACAAGGTCGAGCAGAAGAAGCGGGACCTGCTGGCCGAGCAGTCCCGGCAGAAGTCGGATTTCTTCATGCGTATCGCCCACGAATTGAAAACGCCGCTCAGCATGGTAATCGCCCCCCTGTCCAAGGCCGAGACGGACTGCCCGAAGGGCTCTGTCCATGAACTGGTGTCCCTGGCAAAGGAGAATGCGATGAAGATCAGTTCGCTCCTTCACGTGACCATGGACATTTACGGCAACCGGAAGGAGATCGCCGGCAGCCTGATTCTGACGGACGTGGAATTCGTGGAATTCGCCCGGAACATCCTGGAGACTTTCCGGAGGAATTATCCCGACCGGGAGTTCGTGTTCAGCAGCGCCGACGAGCGGATGTTCGTCAATGTGGACATCATCAAGATGGAAACCTGCCTGAACAACCTGCTTTCGAACGCATGCAAGTACACGATGGAGGACGGGTCCATCATCCTGACCCTCGACTGGAATCCTTCCGGGGATTTGGTCATCAAGGTGTCGGACACGGGCATCGGCATCCCCAAGAAGGACCTGCCTTTCGTCTTCCAGCGGTTCTTCCAGTCTTCCCGGACCCAGGGCGGGGGCTTTGACAGCACGGGTGTCGGACTTTCGATCCTCCAGGAGTACGTGGAACTGCACGGAGGTGCCGTTTCCGCCGACTCGGACGAGAACGGAACGACGTTCGTGGTGACCGTCCCTTCCCGGAAGGAGAGCCTGGAATCGGAGAACTCCCAGCCCGAATCGGCCCCGGAAACAGCCGGTATGCCCCTGGTGGCGATCGTCGAGGACAACATCCAGGTCTGTTCCTTCCTCGAGAAAGTCCTGGGCTCCCGGTATCGCTGCGTGTCCGTCCATAACGGGAGGAGCGGATTGAAACTGTGCCGCGACATCCTGCCCGACCTGATCGTCTCGGATGTGCTCATGCCCGTCATGGACGGGTTGGAGATGTGCCGTCAAATCCGCGCATTCCGCCCCTTGGCGACGGTCCCGATCATTCTCCTGACGGCGAAGGGTGATTCCCGGACGGAGAAGGAGAGCATCAATCTGGGGATCGACGCTTTCATCCCGAAGCCGTTCGACTTGTCGGTCCTCCTTTCCAAGGTCGACCAGTTGCTGGATTCACACAAGCGGATGGAACAGTCCGTCCGACTGGAGTTGTTCACTGCGCCGGACCCGTCGGTGGAACTCTCCTATGACGAAAAACTGCTGAAAAAGGTCACGGGACTGATCGAGGAGCACCTGGACGACCATGAACTGTCGGTGACGGAACTGTGCCGGCTTGGCGGTTACAACGAGAAGCAACTGTATCGGAAACTCAAGCAGATGACCGGTATGTCGACGGTGGAGTACATCCGCTCGATCCGCCTGAAGAAAGCCGCGCTGATGCTTCAGAACGGGGGATTCACGGTCTCGGAAGTCATGTATTCCGTCGGCTTTTCGAACATGTCCTATTTTTCGCGCGCCTTTTTCGCGCAATTCCACCAGACTCCGTCCGAATACATGAAAAGCCATCGGCCGGCTACCTCGTGACGGGAAGCGTCCGCCTGGAACCGGCATTCCGGTCATGCCGGAGGCTATTGCCCCCGGAACGTCGTCGTTTTCAATGGAAATAACCTATATTTACAAGAAAACGAAACAGCCATGCCCATGAACCAGATCCATCTCAAGCAGGAGGCCGTCCGGTGTCTGCTTTGCGAGAACGCCCCTTGTACCGCCGCCTGCCGCCGGGGGGATCCCGCCCGGGCCGTACGGGCCGTCCACTTTGACAACGACGTCCTGGGCGCCCGCCTGTTCGCGGCGTGCAGCGAAAAGGACCTGGAGGCCGCCGAGAAGGCCTGCATCCATTACGACAGGCCTGTCCGTCTGCGGGATATCGCCAAGGCGCTGCCAAAACCGGCTCCCGAAACGGACCGGCCTTCCCTGGAGGTCGATTTCTGCGGCCTGCATTGCGAGAATCCCTTCTTCCTGGCGTCTTCCGCCGTCTGTACGAACTACGAGATGGTGGCTGCTGCCCTGGAAGCGGGTTGGGCGGGGGTCTTCTACAAGACCATCTGCCTGCAGGACATCGACGAGGTCTCTCCCCGTTTCGACGCTCTGAAACGGGCCGACGGCATCTCCGCCATCAACACCGTCAAGTCCGTGACGATGGGGGCCGACGTGGACGGCCGCCGGATCGTCTCGGGCTACTCCGGCTCGGCGGTCAAGCCCATCGCCCTCCGCTTCATCATGGAGATGGCGAAGAACCCGATCATGCCGGGCCTACAACTGTCAGGCATCGGCGGCGTCACCACCTGGAAGGACGCGCTGGATTTCATCCGGCTGGGATGCCGGAACGTGCAGGTATGCACGGCCGTCATGCAGTACGGCTACCGGATTGTCGACGATCTCATCGACGGCCTGCAGAACTATATGGCCTCCCGGGGCGTTTCCCGCGTGGAGGATATGGTGGGAGAGGCGCTTTCCGGCTTCGTCCGCGCCGCGGACCTGGACCGCACGACGGTCGTCTACCCGGTCATTGACCGGAACGCCTGCATCGGCTGCGGCCGCTGCTACGTCTCCTGTCGGGACGGCGGGCACCAGGCCATCACCTTCGGCGATGACCGCCAGCCGCGCATCGTGGGAAGCAAGTGCGTCGGCTGCCACCTGTGCCACCTGGTGTGCCCGACCGGCGCCATCGGCCTTTCCAAGCGCGTCCCCAAGCGGAAGTGATTCCCGTTACAGGCTGATTTCCCCGGAACCGGTGGTCTTGGTGCTGATGCTGGTGTAAGTGAGGTTTCCGGAGATGTCGCCCGAGCCGGAGGTTATGGCGGTGACGCCGCGGCAGGAGCCGTTGACGGAGATGTCGCCCGAACCGCTGGTGCTCAGGCCCATGTCCCCGTCGACGGCCACCTCGCCCAGGCGGATGTCGCCGCTGCCGGAAACCCGGGCCGAGGCGTTCCCTTTCGCAAGGATCGTGTCGACGAAGAAGTCGCCGGATCCGCTGACGGAGGCCTCGAAGCCATCGCAGGAGACACTGCCCATGCTCAGGATCCCGGAGCCGTTGGTCGATCCGTCGAAACCGTTGCAGGAGAGCCCCTCGACGCGGATGTCTCCGCTGCCGCTGCACCGCGCGCTGAAATCCTTGCTGTCGACGCTTCCCACCTGCATGTCGCCGCTGCCGGAAACTTTCAGGACGAGGTCGCCCGAAGCGTGCAGGACGCCCTCATGGAACAGACTGCCGCTGCCGCTGACCTTCAGGCCCTCGATGTCGGGGGAGGACACGACCACGCGGAGAATCAACTTGGAATACCGGCCGGGCTCGAGTTTGAGGGACAGTTTTCCGTCCTCGACCACGGTCAATACTTTGGGTGCGAATTCCTCGGTGGTTTCCACGCGCACCTCCTGTTTGTCAGCCTGGACATAGTATACATTGGCGGGGAGACTGGACGACAGGGCGCTGAAATGTCCTACCTCGCGCACCTCGACATGGTCGATTCCGTCTTCCGTGCAGTCGCCCACCCAAGTGACGCCGTTCCCATTGATATTGATGATGCAGGACACCGCCGTCGATGCCGCTATAAGGCCTGCAGCCAGGAAAAGCAAGGATTTCTTCATCGTTCGTATCATTTATCGAGTTCAAAGATACGGTTTTTTGGGGAATCGCCGAAAGCCGGTGCCCGCACAGGGCCATCGGCGGGACCCATGCAAGCAAAAATGGCCGAAAACGCCCGCATGGGTCCATGACTTGGACCTATACAAGCACTGGTGATGTAAAAAA
>JAEEGL012170842.1_pt1 | contig 21286 bp, 18 predicted proteins | sample 9134231 | NCBI WGS metagenome assembly JAEEGL01 (sample SAMN16246548, study PRJNA631951) | gut metagenome | biome: gut microbiome; feature: rumen; material: fiber-attached | host: Bos | place: Iran: Karaj | collected 2018-10
CGGGAACCGCGCTCTCGGTGAGCTTATGCGTTCGGTGGACTTTTTTATGCGCCGGAGATATAAGTTCAGATTCAGACTCGGCGGCTGTTCGGCTTCACCGGAGACCGGCAGGCTGATCGAAGCCGCCATGGACAGGCTCGACGAGGCGAAAAAGCGCGCACGGGCAGCAAAGATAGAAATAGACGTGACGAAGCTCGGCGGCATACGCAGGTCTGCCGATATCATACGCGATAAACTGATAGTTGACGAAGAAGAAACGGAAGCGCCGGAATCTCTAGCAGTGCCGGAGCCTGCCGCATCCGGGGAAACGGAGTGCAGTGAACTGCCGCTGGGCGCCGGCGAGCTCGGTTTTCTTCGCTGTCTGCTGTACGGCGGTAATGCAGACGCCGCGGCAAAGTCCGCGGGCAGTATGCCCTCACTGCTGGCAGATGCGATAAACGAGAAGCTCTTCGATCTGTTTGCGGATACGGTCATAGACCTTTCCGGCGGAGAGCCGCGGGTCATTGAGGATTACACGGAAGAACTGAAAGGAATGATAACGGAATGAAGATACCGAAGCGCATAGCCTCGGCTGTGATAAACTCCCTGAAAGGCGGCGTTGTGCCGCGCACGGGGCTTGCTTACATAACCGTGGGCAGGGAGACCGAGATAAATGCTCTGCTCCACGATGTTGACATAATTGCTGACGGCGGTGCGTCCTTCCGCTTCATCGTCGGCAAGTACGGAAGCGGTAAGAGCTTCCTGCTTCAGACTGTACGAAGCCATGTCATGGACAGGAATTTCGTTGTGGTGGACGCAGACCTGTCTCCGGAGAGGAGACTTCAGGGTACGAAGGGGCAGGGACTTGCGACATACAAGGAACTTATCCGTAATATGTCCACTAAGACCTGCCCGGACGGCGGTGCGCTGACGCTGATACTTGACCGCTGGATAAGCGGAGTGCAGACAGAGACCGCAGCGGAGAGCGGGCTTGACACAGGTTCGCCGGAGTTTGAGAAAGCGGTGGAGAAGAAAATATACGCCGTGATAAGCTCCCTTAACGAAATGGTGCACGGTTTCGATTTTGCGAGACTGCTGACAGTCTATTACCGCGCCTGTGTTGACGGGAACGACGAGGATAAAGCGAAGGTCGCGAAATGGTTCCGCGGTGAGTATGCTGTAAAGAGCGATGCAAAGGCAGAGCTTGGCGTTAATATCATCATTACGGATGACGATTGGTATGAGTATATAAAACTGTTCGCGGCATTCCTGAAAATGGCAGGCTACAACGGCCTGCTGGTGCTGATAGATGAGCTTGTGAACATCTATAAGATACCGAATTCCATAACCCGCCAGTACAACTACGAGAAGATACTGACGATGTACAACGATACCCTGCAGGGCAAAGCGAAGCACCTCGGCATCATTATGGGCGGCACTCCCCAGTGCATTGAGGATACCCGCCGCGGCGTGTACAGCTATGAAGCGCTGCGTTCCCGCCTTGCCGAGGGCCGCTTCGGCCGCGAGGGAATAAAGGATATGCTTGCTCCTGTGATACATCTTGTCCCGCTTACTTATGAGGAAATGCTGGTACTGACGGAGAAGCTCGCCGACATCCACGCACAGCTTTTCGGGTACGAACAGCGTATCGCGCAGGACGATATGATAGCTTTCATAAAGACCGAGTTCGGCCGCATCGGCGCGGATTCTCACATTACCCCGCGTGAGGTCATACGCGATTTCATCGAGCTGCTGGATATCGTTTATCAGAATCCGGATATCAGTATTTCGGAATTCATCAACTCCGGCGGTATGCAGTTCTCCGCGCCCGGAGGCGGAGACGATGACGGTGAGTTCGCGGAATTCGAGGTTTAAGGAGCCGCTGATGTCCGGATCCGGGAAAAAACTTTCAACAGCGTTGCTTTAAAATAAGAGAATTATCTGCGTTATTTGAAAAGATTGGATAATATATGAGTATATTTGAACGCTATGCCCCTTTCGTGCAGGACTTCATTTACAGGAACAACTGGGAATCACTGCGGGCGATACAGACTGCCGCCGGCGACGGGATCTTCAATACCGATGATAATGTGCTGCTGTCGGCATCGACGGCTTCCGGCAAGACCGAAGCCGCCTTTTTCCCCATTCTTACACTGTTCTCCGAGGATATGCCGAAGTCTGTGGGCGCAATTTACATCGGCCCGCTGAAAGCGCTGATAAACGACCAGTTTGCGCGTCTCAGCGACCTGTGCGCGGAAGCGGATATCCCGGTATGGCACTGGCATGGCGATGTCTCGCAGTCCCACAAGGCGAAGCTGATGAAAAAGCCTTCGGGTATTTTACAGATAACACCGGAGTCGCTGGAAGCTATGCTTATACGAAAGCACTCTGCAATACCGAAACTGTTCGGAGATCTGCGCTTCATCGTCATCGACGAGATACACTCTCTTATGCGCGGTGACCGCGGAGGGCAGACTATATGCCTCATCGAGCGCCTGTCAAAGCTTGCGGGAGTGAATCCGCGCCGTATAGGTCTGTCGGCTACCATAGGAGACCTTGAAGCCGCAGGAGAATTCCTGTCCTACGGCTCGGGGCGCAGAACATTCATCCCCCGCATCGAAGCAAAGGGCATGAAGTGGCGACTCTCAATGGAGCATTTCTATATCTCCGATGTTCAGGCCTCCGAGGGCAAGGAAACGCCCGACGCTCTCCCGCTGCCGGAGGAGCCCACTGATACCGCCCCGAAACACGCCGATCCCGGAATGGGCTACATATTCGAACATACAAAGGACAGAAAGTGTCTTGTCTTTGTCAATTCCCGTGAAGAGTGCGAAGCTGTCACGACTACCCTGCGTTCCTACTGCGAGGCAAATCATGAGCGCGACAGGTTTCTGATACACCACGGCAATCTGTCCGTTTCATACCGTGAGACTGCCGAAGCCGCCATGAAAGACGAAGACGTGTTCATGACCACCGTGACCACAGCTACCCTTGAACTCGGCATAGACATCGGGAGGCTGGAAAGAGCGTTCCAGATAGACGCACCGTTCACGGTATCGTCGTTTCTGCAGCGAATGGGCCGTACCGGACGCCGGGAACTCCCTCCGGAGATGTGGTTCGTTATCCGTGAGGAAATGCCCGAACCCCGGACCATGATGCCCGAAACTGTACCGTGGAAGCTGATCCAGGGCATAGCTCTGATACAGTGCTACCTGGAGGAACGCTGGGTAGAGCCGCCGAGGCTGGACAGACTGCCGTACAGCCTGCTGTATCATCAGACTATGAGTACCCTTGCTTCCTGCGGTGAACTCACGGCGGCCGAGCTGGCAAAACGCGTGCTGACGCTGAAGTACTTCCACAGGATAACGCAGGACGATTACATAATAATGCTGCGGCATCTGATAGACAGCGACCACATACAGCGCACGGAGGAGGGCGGCCTTATTGTCGGGCTCGCCGGAGAGCGCATAGTAAATCAGTTCCGTTTCTACGCAGTATTCCAGGAGAATGAGGAATTTACCGTTCGCTGTGAGTCGCAGGAGCTGGGTACTCTGGTAATGCCGCCGCCTGTGGGCGAGAAGATAGCCATAGCCGGTCATGTCTGGATAGTCACCGAGCTTGACCGCAAGCGGCATCTCGTTTACTGCGAGCCTGTCAAGGGCAGGGTCCCCGCTTATTTCGGAGACTGCCCCGGCGACATAAATACGAAGATACTTCTGCGTATGCGCGAGGTGCTTCGTGAGGACAAAAGCTATCCGTATCTGATGAAGAACGCAGTTCAGCGGCTCGCGCAGGCAAGGGCTTCGGCACGCAGCTCCGGAGTCACCGGACTGCCGCTGATAAATCTCGGCGGCAATATGTGGGCGTTGTTTCCGTGGCTCGGAACATACGCTTTCCTCGCAATGGAACGTTTTCTGAAGATACGCTGCGGTGACAGGCTGGGGCTGAAAGGCCTTGACCCGTCGCGGCCTTACTTCATGCAGTTCACAATGAAAGCAGGGGAGAGGGAGTTCTTCGCGATACTTGCGGAGGAAGCGAAAAAACCGCTCGATCCTATGGAGCTGGTCTATCCGGACGAAGTGCCGGTATTCGAGAAGTACGATGAGTTCGTGCCGCCGGAGCTTGTGAAGAAGGGCTTTGCCTACGGTGTCCTCGGCATTGACGAGATGCTTGCCCGTGTCCTTGAATGGGGCAGCGCTTTTGCCGGAATATGAAAAATGACCCCCGGAATGGTTTCCGGGGGCTGTTATATCTCAGGGTACAAGTCTTTCGAGCGTTCTTAACAGTTCGTTCGTATCGGCGGGTTTGGAGAAGTGCGCGTTCATGCCGGTAGAGGCGGCTTTCTTCGCGTCGAACTCCACATCATTGGCAGTGAGTGCGATTATCGGAATATTCCTTGCATCTCCGCGCGGCAAGGCTCTTATCGTTTTTGTCGCCTGGATACCGTCCATTATCGGCATATGGATATCCGTGATTATCGCGTCATAATCGCCGTCAGCGCTGGCCTCGAACATTTCGACAGCCTGCTGACCGTTTGTTGCCACATCTGCAGTAGCTCCCACTGCGGCGAGCATCTGCCGCAGCATCTCCGCGCCGATGATGACATCTTCCGCAATGAGGATATGTTTTCTGTAAAGCTTTGAGTGTCCCGAAGCGTCGGAGCTTCCGGGTACAGCGAGGATGCTGAGCTCTGCCTTTACGTTGCCCATGCTGCGGCGTATATCCTCGGTCGTCGAGGACATCTCGGTCGTTGCTTCGGCCAGATTATTCGTAAGTCCGCTTACTGCCGAGACTTCGGTAGCGAGCTGTTCCGCGCCCTTGATTATATTCAGGGCAGACTCGCCTATGCGGTTCTGGTTCTCGTTGCTGTTATTAGCGGTCTGCCCGGAGCTTGCCGCGAGATTCTTTATCTCCGAAGCCACTACCGCGAAGCTCTTGCCTGCATCGCCGGCACGCGCCGCTTCGATGGATGCGTTGAGCGCCAGCAGATTGGTGTGGCTTGCTATGCTGACAACTTCTCTGTTGTTCTCTCCGAGCTTATCTATAAGCCCGCGTATCTCATTCATGGATGCTTCGAGGTTTTCGGTGAAGTCTGAAACACCCTGTATCTTCTGTGCGATGTTATTGCTGTCGGCGGCATTGTGGCTGTTGCGTTCCGCCAGATCGTCGATCGCCTTGTAGATATCCTCGAATTCGTTCTCCATACGTTCTATCGAGTTCAGGAGCTTCTGATGCTCACCGGTCGCCTGAGCACGCTGGCGCTCGACTTCCTTTGCGAGACATTCCGCATGATCCATTTCCTGCTGGAGATGTTCCTTCTGATAGTGTATGCAGTTTTCCTTGACATTGAATCCGTTGTGTATCGCGGTAGCCATCTGCTGACAGGTCTCATATCCGCAGCAGGTGCAGTTGATCTCTCTCTGCTGCTTTGTCAGCTTGCGCATTGAGCGGAATATGGAATCGAGCTCGGCAGAGGAGGGGATCCTGTACGCGGTATCGCGTGAACGGTCGGTATATTTACGGATATAATCCTCGAGCCGCAGATGCCTGAACTGCCTGTTCAGAGCGGCAAGGCGCATCTTCGGCGAAGCGTGCTTCGTCCATGCGCTGGCGGGACGGTTCTTTTTCGATTTTTCCTTTATTTTCAGCAAGTTGTACAGCGCGTCGTCTGTCTCCGACATCTTCGGATCGACCGCCGTACCGCAGATGCAGCCGTTTTCGCAGTTCAGGGCGTCAATGAACACGAACGGTGTTGTGCCGTCCTTTATTCGTTTAGCATTCTTCCTGAGCCATTCGTACATTCTCTTTTCGCCTTCGATCTGGCGTATAGCCACATCGTCGCCGAGGAACCAGAACGCGTTCTCCTTGAGTCCGCCGGGTGTGGGGTAGATTGAACCGAGGCCGTACTCTATCTCGTCGGTGGCGTTCGGACCGCTGATGCGGTTTTCCTTCACATACTTCATCAGGTGATCGAAGGTGACATTGTATTGTATGAGACCTTCATTGTTGGGGTCGTCTATCTCCATTTTCTTGGCTATACACGGCGAGATAAACGCAAGCTTGTCCGTCATATTCAGTGTCTTTCGGCAGTAGACCGCAGTACACATCATCGGGCTGTGTATCGGGAACAGCTTGGGCAGAAGCTCCGGCACATAGTCCTCGATATACCTTACTACCGCGGGGCAGGGCTGTGAGATGCCGCCGAGGTAATTATACTTCTTTATATAATTTATATAGCCCCATGTGCAGATATCCGCGCCGAATGAAACGGAAATTATCCTGTTCACGCCGAGCTGTTTCAGGCCGCCGAGCACGGAGCCGTACTGAGTAGGGTAATTGGCAAGGAACGCGGGAGCCAGAAGCAGAGATATCTTCTGGCCGGCTTTAAGGTCGGCGAAGAAACGCTCCGTATCATCGTTGAACTCACGGGCGCCGTGTACGCAGGCGTCCATGCACGCGCCGCAGGAAATGCAGTATGTACCGTTGACCGCTATGCGGCGTTTGTTTCCGTCCACATCAACTGATGTGCAGGCACCCATTGCAGGACATACGTTAATACATTTGTTGCATCCGATACATCTGTCATTTGTGTAGACGAGTGATCCGACGTTACCCATTACCGCAGTACCTCCTGTATGTATGATTACAACGCCTTATTATACCACATTTTATACAACTTGTAAAGTGTTTGCCGGCATTTTTTATTTATTCCGGTGCAGGAAAAACTCCCGGATCTGTGTGTACATTTCCGGGAGTGCAGCTGTGTTTTTATTGATTTTAGCAGGGCATTTCCAGTCCGGCCAATACTTTTTTAAGCGCGTCCGCCGATTTACGGAGGGCGTCCTTTTCCTCAGCTGAGAGGCTTATCGGCACAGAAGCTTCGATGCCGTCCTTACCGACTATTGCGGGCATACTCAGCGCGACGCCGTCGGTGTCCGGAGCCCCGTGCTGGATGTATGACACGGGCAGCACAGACTTCTGGTCGAGGATTATTGCCTCGCAGATACGGCGCACGGACATTGCTATGCCGTAGTAGGTAGCCTTCTTCTTCTCGATTATCTCATAGGCACTGTTCTTTACGCTTTCCGCTATCTCGCGCATTGCTGTCTCGTGGTCATGGTGACCGCGCATCTCGCAGAAATCGTGCAGCGGCACACCCGAGACATTGGCGCTGCTCCATGCGGCTATCTCGCTGTCGCCGTGCTCGCCGAGTATGAATGCGTGGACGCTGCGGCTGTCAACACCGAGATGTTCTCCCAGGATATACTTCAGTCTTGCGGTATCCAGCACCGTACCCGAGCCGAATACTCTGTTCTCGGGGAGTCCGCTTATCTTTGCCGCCGCGTAAGTCAGTATATCCACAGGGTTTGCCACGATGAGCAGGATCCCGCCGAAGTCTCTTTTCGCTATCTCTGGGATTATCTTGCAGAATATCCCGACGTTCTTCTTCACGAGATCGAGACGGGTCTCTCCGGGCTTCTGACCTGCGCCGGCAGTTACTATGACGATGTTCGCGTCGGCTATGTCGTCATAATTCCCGGCATAGATCTGCATAGGCTTTGCAAAGGGCAGACCGTGGCTTATATCGAGAGCTTCGCCCTCTGCCTTTTCAGGATCCGCGTCTATCAGCACCATTTCCGAGAACAGACCGCTCTGCATCAGCGCGAAGGCCGACGCCGAACCCACAAATCCGCAGCCTATGACGGCTGCCTTGCGAATGTTAACTTTTTCCATTTTCAATACCTCACTTTTCTGTTATTATGGACGTATCATATTCAGAATACTTCCGGGTTTCTGTAAGTATAGTTTGTACTGCGTGTATGGTCGCATTTCTTCCACCACAGATCCATTATTGCAAGCGTCAGCGCGACACCGAATATGAATATCAGAATACCGATAAAACCCGAGATAACTACCGGCAGCCCGAGACCGTGCGCGGTAAGATCGACATGCGGAAGAACTACTGTCTCCATTGCCATTACAAACATCGGTATAAGATAGAATATTTCGAGCTTCGGCTTGCCGATGCAAGCGACCGCGAGACAAATTATAAAGCTGTTGACAGGCGCAATTATCAGAATATCCGAAAGAGCCTGTTCGCACCAGCAGAACGCAGCTATAGTTACTGCTATGCAGTCGTAGATAAGTGAAAATGTCGCCGCGCAGGCCACCGGAACGACTGTGACCAGTGTCTTCGCGAACGGCAGAGCGGCATAGTATTTATATCTCAGGCCGGAAACGCTTCCCATAAGACAGAAAACAGCTATACCGAACTGCCCGAAGCCGACCGACCCTAACATCGACATATAGTCTTCGCTGTCCGGAGTCTCCGGCGAGACAGCCGCCATGATGAGCAGCACAGCCATAATAAATACGCCAAGGACTGTCGTTATCGGGTTAAATATCACTTTCAGATAGAGTTTCAGCGCTTTTCCAAAGTTTTTCATTTGTCTCTCCGTTCTCAGTCCGTGAGCTTCACAGGCTTGTCGGTCAGCTTAAATCCGAATACCGCCCCGCACTTCCTGCACGCGAGCGCGGATATGTATGAGCTTTTCTTGATAAGCCCGTTCTCACCTTCGGGTATGAATACAAGACCGCCTGTGCTTTCAAGCTTTCCGTTTATTATACTTTCGTTTCCGCAGAAAGGGCATTTGTTCTCCATATTTGTATCCTCCTGTCAATTCCAGATGTGTTTTTTGTAATGTGAGAAATATGCTTTCGTCGATACCGCGATGAGCGCCGCTCCGAGAATACCGATGTAAAGATGCGGCAGAAGGCTGTCCGTCAGCATAGGAAGCAGAACCGTGCAGCTGCCTGTTACCGCAAACATCACAAGTACGGAAGTAATTCCGAGCACTGCTTCATTCTTTATCAACAGCATGAATGTCACAACTCCCATGGCAGCCATTGATGAAACTACTACCGCTATCACCGCAGATACTCCGCCGTGAAGTCCGATAAGGCCGAAAAGAGCAAACAGCAGCATAACTCCGCCGTATATTATAATTGACAGAAGCATTGAAATATATGCTCCCGTGCGATAGCTCACAAATGTGTCAAATCCGCCCTTAACTGTACGGAACAGCTTTCCTCCGGGCTTATCCTTGTTGTACTGCGAAAGAAGGATAATGACGTTTATAATTGCCGGGGCGAATACCATGATACAGTCTCCGGCGGGCGTTTCCGATATATTCCTGACTGCCTCCGGGTATGAGATGCCTTCACCGAGCATTATCATAAGCGTCATGCAGACAGATGCGCTTATGTAGAATATAAGGTCATAAGCTGCAAGCCCGAGTATCGTTTCCGCAAGTCCCGTTCCGGTGTAGAGCTTCATAGCCTGCGATACAGTAAGTTTACTTTCCCGCATTTTCCTCCGCCTTTCTCAGAATGCCGACGCTGAGCTGCTGCAATGTCGGACGTTCGGTCACAGCGCCGACAGCTTGTAGATTTGCGCTGTAGTCCGCAAGCGCTATTCCCTCGAAGTTTGTGTTGTTTACGGTGTATGAGAGCATGAGCGGTCTGGCTTTTTTGCCGTCCTGAGCCTCGCCGTGAACGAGTATGTACTTCTCTTTGAGGTCTTCCACGAAGCCCTGTTCGACGACTTTTCCGTGCGCCATGAATATTGCGTAGTCGGTGGCAAATTCCATATCTGCGATGTTGTGTGTAGAGAACAGTATCGTGCGCTCTCCGTCTTTAGCAGCGAGGTATTCACGGAACATCCCGCAGAGCTGATCTCTTGCCAGCGGGTCGAGCGAGCTTGCCGGCTCGTCAAGTACAAGCAGGTCGGTGTCCCTTGCAAAAACTGCCGCAAGTGCTGCTCTCACACGGTTGCCGTCCGACATCTTCATAATATTCTTCTGCTTCTTGTCGTCAGGACTGCCGAGGCTCCACCTGCCGCAAAGCTCGGTGAAACGCGCTCTGTCGAAATTATCGTAGCCTATCGCCATACATTCGGCTATCGTTTTCAGCTTCCAGTCGAATGGGAAGAAATTCGTCGCGGAACAATACCCTATCCTGTTACGGAGCACATCATCATCGGTATCTGTCATATTTCCGAAATAAACAGCCTCACCGCCGCTTTTCGCGGTAACTCCGCAGAGCGTGTCTATAAGAGTGGTCTTGCCCGCGCCGTTCGCTCCTATAAGCGCAGTCGCAAAGCCTTTCGGAATGACCGCGCTGACATCGAGCGTAAAGTCTTTGTATTTCTTTGTGAGTTCTTTTATCTCAACTGCGTTTTCCATATCGGCTCCTTATACTATGACGGCTTTTTTCTTGCCGTTCTTGTTTCTCGGGTATTCCTGTATGCGGCTTATATAGTCGGTGTTGAGTATCTGAGTGCCATATTTATCTTCCAACTCGACCCAGTTTTCTTCGATCTTTGTTATTGTTCCGTTAACTCCGCTGGAATTGCCTGCCCATACTATAACTTCTTTTCCGATGTAGCTTTTTACAAGTTCATTCATTACGTTTTCTCCTTTTCTGCGTTTTACTCTGTTTCGTTTTGATACCATGATCTGTCTGTGCTGCAATGCCCTTTTCGCGGGAATTACGAACAGCAGTATAAAGATCAGGATCCACCAGAACCAGGGATGCATCTTTATCCTCCTTATCCCGCGTCGAGCGCCCATAAAGCACTCAGTGTTTCCTGCACCTCATCGAGGGACATTCCTGCGATCTTCGCCGAACGTATCGCTTCGGTCAGATTTTCCTCGACCCGTCGCAGGTGCTGTTCCGCAAGCAGCCGCATATCCTGCGCGTTGACGAAGTAGCCTTTGCCCTGTGCAGATGTGACCAGACCCTCGGAAGCAAGTTCCTCATACGCTTTCATCGTGGTTATCACGCTGATCTTCAGGTCTGCCGCGAGAGCCCTTATTGACGGGAGCGCGTCGCCGCCCTTGAGCTTTCCGGAAAGTATCTGATCCCGAAGCTGTGAAGCAATCTGCTTATATATGGGCTCGGTTGAATTTTGAAGTATCTTCATCTGTTCACCTCCGTTAACTGTTTATCTGTGATATAAACAGTATATAACACAATAACGGTTTTGTCAATCGTTATATTGCACAAAAAGAGATAAATATATCATACAGCGCGCAGCAATATCTCCAAAAGCACTATTCGTTGACATATCGCTGCTTTTATGATATAATAAGGTAGTAAGTTACTGCGAAAAGGGAAAGGAGTATGAAAATGGCACGAAGAGGCGCTTTTGGAATGAATGAGAAACAGTTCGCCCAGCTTTGTGGATTCTACAGTACCCTCGGGTACAGCAGCGAGCAGATCAGACGGCTTTCGGAGAACTGCTTCGGTTATATAGTGAAAGTCGATGATAATATCGGATATTCGGCTGACTGGACGTTCTATCCGCAGTACGAACCGTCGGGTTTTATGCAGGCAGGCGGAATGTCAGGCGGAATGGCAGGCAATGCGTTTATGGGAGGAGCAATGATGGCTCAGCCTATGATGGCGCAGCCGATGATGGGTATGGCTATGGCGGCGCCTATGGGTAAGGGCATGGCTGCTCCTATGCCCATGATGAAGAGCTTGGAGAACGCTCCGCCCCCGGAATTCAGCACCGCCGAAACAAAGAACCCTACCGAGAACGAGCCGCAGAGCCCTATGGATTCCCCGGCGGCGATATTCTCCGCCAATGTCAACACCGGTTCCTGGTCGTATCTGCGTAATATGTTAAGCTGCAGACGAGGCATTGACAAGAGCTTCATACGCATCGAAGAAATACTCAATTCTTATCCGTATAAGCTCGACCCACCCGAAAACGATGACCTTTTCAGAGTTAGCACGGAGTATGCTCCCTGCCCGTGGGACAAGGAAAAAGACCTCCTCCTTGTTGAAATGAAAGCGAAGAAGGCCGACACCTCCGTCAGACAGAACCTTGTGTTCCTTATAGATGTTTCCGGAAGTATGACGGACAACTGGGTAATAGTCCAGATGTCTGCGGCTGCGATAATGAGTAAGCTCAAGGCCGGTGATACGCTCTCGATAATATCCTACAGCGACGATACCCGGACGGTTGTGAAGCAGATCGACTGCGGTGACAGGGACAAGTGCGTTGATGCCCTGCTTGAAGTGGACGGCATAGGTGGCTGCACCAACGGGAGCGACGGTCTTGAAAATGCGTACAGGTACCTTGCAGAGACCTATGATAAAGATGCCAACAATCGTGTATTCATCTTCACGGACGGCGATTTCAATTTCGGCGTGACCTCCGAGGGCGGCCTGACCGATTTCATCCGCAAGAAGCGCGAGACAGGTATCTATCTGTCTATCGTCGGCTACGGAAGGCAGAATTTCAAGGATAACAAAATGGAAGCCCTGGCCATGAACGGCAACGGCAATTACACCTTCGTGGCCAATCCTGCGGATATACTCGACAATCTGTGGAACAAGCTCGTTTCCAACCTCATAACTGTGGCGAAGGACGTAAAGATATCGGTGGAGCTGAATCCGGCTTATGTCAGCGAATACCGGCTCATAGGCTACGATGCGCGCAGGCTTACGCAGAAGGAATTCAATGATACGGAAAAGGCCGTCGACGGCATAGGCTCGGAACACAATGTTGTGGCGCTTATCTCCCTGAAACGCGGTGAGGCGAAGCAGCAGTACTCGTCAAGATACGTCACGGCTGCTGCGGCAGACAACAAGGACGAATTCGCATTCATCGAAGTGCATTATAAGTCCCCCGAAGGCGAGGATCTCGTTTATACAAAGGCCGTTACCGTTGCGGAAATTGAGAACTCCGGAAAGACGAACATCGGAACAGCTTCGATTCTGGCGGTGTTCGGGCTGCTGGTGAAGGATTCCGTATACAAGGCAGACGCATCCCGGGAGCTGCTGGAAAGGCTGCTCGACGAGGCCGGAACGAACGGAGAGGCAGAGGAGCCGTACGGACATTTCGACATAATAAGAAAGTATCTGAAAAAAAGATAACAGATAAGACGAGGCGGTATAAAACAGCTTTTATACCGCCCTGAATTTTATAACGGAGGAGCAGATGAGCAACCTGTTTGAAAAGACCGCAAGCCTCAGCACACCGATAGAGTGCTTCGTGTTTGATGCGGCGGAGGAGGAATTTCCGGTAAAGCCGCACTGGCACTATTTTGCGGAGTTCATATATATGCTGCGCGGAACGGCTTCGATGACCGCCGACGGCGACAGCTTCACTGCAAAGGCCGGTGAGCTCGTTATATTTCCGCCGTCCTGTGTACATTCGATATCCCCGGCAGGCGGTGAGATGCCCGTATATTCGGTGCTGAAATTCGATCTCGGGAAATTTCCGAGCATATCTTCATATTCGCCCTCTCCGGCGGCAATGTTCCGCTATGCACGCGAAAAAGGTATGCCCATATACTTCGGTGCGGAGACTGCCGCGGAAATGGAGTGTGCTGCGGTATTCGGGGACTGCATTGAAGAAATGGAAAATTTCCGCTACGGCTACGATGTTATGCTGCGTTCACAGATTTACCGGCTGATATACAGAATGATCCGGCACTGGGAAAAAGAGGGCCTTAATATCTGGGACTGCCCTTCAAATACGGAAAGTGACAGCAGCATCGACAACATCACCGAATATATCGACCGCCGCCTCGGTGAGAATATCCGTGTCGCCGATCTTGCCGGAGCGTGTCACCTGAGCTATTCGGCGTTCGCAGCAAAGTTCCGCGCCCGTTACGGAATGACCTGCAAGGAGTACATCGAGCGTATGCGTATCTTCAAGGCCGAAGAATATCTGCTGTTTACCGATCTGGATATAGATTATATAGGCCGGGAAACGGGTTTTTCGGATTGCAGTCACTTCATCAAGAGCTTCCGGAAGTACCGCGGAGTCACGCCGAAAAGGTTCCGTGACTCAAAACGCAGCTGATATGAAAAATATTGTTAAAAATTGTAAAATTCTATTTTATTTCTGTTTTGCAATTGATTTGCACGATGTATCATGATATAATCAATACAGTATATAAACCATACTTGCCGAAAACATAAGGAGGATAGCATAATGGAAAATTTCAATTTTTACAGCCCCACAGAATTCGTATTCGGAAAGGGCAGAGCAGCCGAGACAGGTATCTATGTCAGGAAGTACGGCGGCACAAAAGTTCTGATGCACTACGGCGGAGGCTCGGCTGTCAGGTCCGGTCTCATAGACACTGTCAGAAAGTCTCTTGCCTATGCGGGCATCGCTTACTGCGAGCTGGGCGGAGTTCAGCCTAACCCGCGTGACACACTGGTTTACAAGGGCATTGAGCTTTGCAGGAACGAGGGTATCGATTTCATTCTCGCAGTTGGCGGCGGTTCGGTCATCGACTCGTCAAAAGCCATTGCACTGGGCGTTCCTTACGCCGGAGATTTCTGGGATATGTACAGCGGCAAGCCTGTTGAAAAGGCTCTGCCCGTGGGAACCGTGCTTACTATCGCGGCTGCGGGCAGTGAAGGCTCCGGCGACTCTGTAATCACCAAAGAGGACGGTATGCTGAAGCGCGGCACAGGCTCCGAACATCTGAGACCGAAATTCTCGGTAATGGATCCCGCGCTGACACAGACTCTTCCCGCGTATCAGACTGCCTGCGGAGCCACAGATATCATGGCGCACGTTTTCGAGCGCTATTTCACCAACACGAAGGAAGTCGAAATAACCGACCGCCTCTGCGAAGCTGTTCTGCTCACAATGGTCCGGGAAACTCCCCGTGTCATAGCCGACCCGGACAATTATGAGGCGCGTGCGAATATCATGTGGGCCGGAACGGTTGCTCACACAAATCTCTGTGGAGTGGGCAGGGAGCAGGACTGGAACAGCCACGGTCTCGAGCACGAACTCTCCGGGCTTTATGATGTGGCTCACGGAGCAGGTCTTGCGGTGATTATGCCCGCGTGGATGGAATTTGTACACAACCACAATGTTATGCGGTTCTGTCAGATGGCGACCAGGGTCTTCGGATGCCAGATGAATTATGAGGATCCCGAAGCTACCGCATTGGAAGGCATACGCTGCTTCCGCTCGTTCCTGAAAAGCATCGGTATGCCGATAAACTTCGCGGAGCTGGGCGCAAAGGAAGAAGATATACCCACACTCGTTGAGAAGTTCGGAGTGGGCGACGGCAGGACCGGCGGATTCGTAAAGCTCAGCGCTGCCGATGTGACTGAGATCTATAAGATCGCGGCGCACGCTGCGCTGTAAGGAGGCAGTTATGAAAATTCTTTTTATCGGCGGCACAGGAACAATAAGCATGGCGATAACACGCCTGCTGGCAGAGCGCGGTGACGAGCTGTATCTGCTCAATCGCGGCAATCGCAACGCCGGACTGCCGGATAATATCAGATTCATCAGCTGTGACATAAACGACGAGAAAGCCGCAGCAGAAAAGCTGGCGGACATGGAATTCGACTGTGTGGGCGAGTTTATCGGATTTGTTCCTGCTCAGCTCGAACGTGACTTCCGGCTGTTCAGTGGCAAGACAAAGCAGTTCATCTACATAAGCTCCGCATCAGCTTACAGAAAGCCGATGCAGGGCTATACGATAACCGAGGAAACGCCCCTTGAAAACCCGTACTGGGAGTATTCGCGCAATAAGAAAGCCTGCGAGGAGTATCTGTTTGAGCGTTACAGAAAGGACGGATTCCCGGTGACGATAGTGCGCCCGAGTCACACCTATGACGAGCGAAGCGTACCGCTGGGCGTACATGGCAGCAACGGAAGCTGGCAGGTAGTGAAGCGCATCATGGAAGGCAAGCCGGTGATCATACACGGTGACGGAACCTCTCTCTGGACGATTACTCACAACAGCGATTTTGCGAAGGCGTATGCAGGACTTATCGGAAACCCTGCTGCCATAGGTGAAGCGTTCCATATCACGACGGACGAGAGCGTAAGCTGGAATGAGATATACGGCTATATTGCCGACGCACTCGGCGCAGAACTCAGGCCGTACTACGTTTCCTCGGAAACACTGGCGGCACTGGGACCGAAGTACGACTATACCGGAAGCCTTATCGGCGATAAAGCCTGCTCGGTGGTATTTGACAATTCTAAGGTGAAGAAGCTCGTTCCGGATTTCAGAGCGACAGTCACTGCCCGCGAAGGCATCCGACGCACGGTGGAATATGTCCTTGCTCACCCGGAATATCAGAACGGTGACGAGGAGTTCGACAACTGGTGTGACAGAGTGATCGCAGCGACAGAGAAAATGAAGGAGAATTTCAATGGTTGACGTAAAAGGTAAATGGGCGCTCATAACGGGCGCGGCAAGGGGCATAGGTTACGGCGCGGCAAAGTTCATGGCGGAACGCGGCTGCAATCTGATACTTCACGGAAGAACGGCTGAGCACTGCGCGAAGGTGCTGGGCGAAGTCAAGGCTATCGGCGTTCAGGCTTATGCGGTAGGTGCCGAATTTTCCGATCTGCGGCAGGTGGAGCGTATGCTGGCGGAGATAGACGCGTTGGGAAATCCCGTGGAAATCGTGCTGAACAACGCGGGCATACAGGTCGCATACCGGACAGAATATCTGAAAACCCCTGCCGAGGATTACGAAAAGAGCTTCCTGATCAACACCATAGCTCCGATGATGATAGTGTATCACTTCCTGCCGAAGATGCAGGAACGCGGCTTCGGACGCATTGTGAATACCACCAGCGGTATAAGGCTTGAACCCGAGCAGGCGGGTTATTCCGCCAGCAAGGCAGCCCTCGACAAGGTGACGATGGATCTTGCATCAAAGTACGACGGCACTGATATTATGATAAACATAACCGATCCCGGCTGGTGCAGAACTGACCTTGGCGGTCAACACGCTCCCAACGCCCCCGAAAGCTCTCTGCCCGGCGTAGTTGTCGGTGCCTTCGTTGACGATAAGAGATCCGGCCGCAACTTCGGAGCCGGCAATTTCTACGGCATGACACTCGAACAGGCTGTCCTTCACGCCGAGAACAATATCCCTAAGTACACCGGCTCTATCGGCTGATCTGATTTTGGCTGCTCTGCGCGTGACTCTTTGTAAAACTATAACTGCTGCGCTGCTGAATAAAAAAGAAATCTGCTCCTGTTGTAAGTTAACAGGAGCAGATATTTTTATGTTCTTGGTTACTGCTTCACCCCGAAAAGTCGTACTACTTACCGAGTCTGCAAGGCGGCGGAGTACCTCCGCTGTCAATCCGTCTGTTAAATTCTGCTTTTTTAATTCTCTGCCTCGCAGTCCGGAGTATGTCAAAGGGGGTACTGCTGACCGAATCTGCAAGGCGAAGCGATTTAAGTTTAGGCCAAGCCCTTTTTAAAGGGCGTCATACTTGAGCGCAAGCGACTTCTTACCCCCGTTCTCGAGCGCCAGCGACTGCTTGTTCCCGTCCTCAAACGCAGTTTTATCTGTTGATACGGAATCTGGAAACCTGATCCTTGAGGAGCTTGGACTGACCGGAGAGCTCTTCGCAGGAAGCAGCAGTTTCTTCGGCTGTTGCGGAGTTGGTCTGGATAACCTGCGAGATCTGCTCGATACCGCTGGTGATCTGGTTTATGGACTCGTTCTGTTCCGCGCTTGCAGTAGCTATCTCGGTTATGAGCTGAGCAGTCTGCGAAGACATATCCTTTACTTCCTTCATCGACTCGGCAGTCGAGAGAGCTATCTTAGAGCCCTTGTCTACAGCCTCGATCGAAGCGGTAATGAGCGATGATGTGCTCTTTGCAGCTTCTGCGGACTTGCTGGCGAGGTTTCTTACTTCGTCGGCTACGACTGCGAAGCCCTTGCCTGCGTCACCTGCGCGGGCAGCCTCAACAGCAGCGTTGAGCGCAAGGATATTTGTCTGGAATGCGATATCGTCTATTGTCTTGATGATCTTTTCGATCTCCTTGGAAGTATCGCTGATCTCGTTCATCGCGGAAACCATGGACTGTATCTCTGCATCCTGCATATTGACCTTGTCCTGTGTCTGTCTGGAGAGATCGCCTGCCTGTGCGGCATTCTGGGCTGTATTGGCTATCTGGGTCGAAACTTCCGCGATAGTGGCGGAGATCTCCTCAATAGCGGAAGCCTGCTTTGTTGTGCCGTCGGCAAGGGACTGCGAGCCTTCAGCCATCTGGTTGGAGCCTGTGAGCACCTCGTCGGAAGAAGTGTTCATATTGCTGAGTGTAACACCGAGATCGTCCTCGATCTTGAGTATGTTCTTCTCGATATCCTCGAACTCGCCGGGGTATCTGACGCTGGGAGTTTCTGTGAAGTCGCCGTCAGCCATGGCAGCGAGTATTCTCGAGGAGTCGCTTACCACGCCGTTCATGCCCTGCTTTGCGCTGCGCAGTACTTCAACGAAGTTGCCCACTTCATCGTCAGCGAACTTGAAGTTCACGTTGGTTGTGGATAGCTGACCCGCGAGCATTTCGTTCGCGTATTCCTCAGCGTACTTGAGCGGAACGGAAACTCTTCTCTGGCAGAAGATGAAGATGAACAGTGCAATGGCGATAGCTCCGACAACGCCTATGATTATCGCGACTGCCGTTACAGCTCCGAACTCAGCGTCAGCCTCACGGGCGTCCGCACCTGCCCAGTATGCACCGATGATCTTGCCGTCGTAATCCTTCATTGTATGATAGGATACATAATAGTGTCTGTCAACAACGTCATGCTGACCTTCATATTTGCCGTCCTTCTGGAGTACGGCTTCCTGTACGTCCGCGTTGAGATCCGTGCCGGTAGCGCGTTCGCCGTTGTCACGCTTGAGCGTTGTGGCAAAACGGATATCCCAGTTCCATACTGTAGCGTCGCAGTTGGATATCTTCATTACTTCATCAAGCCATTCATAGGATCTCATATCAAGACCGAGACAGAGCAGGAATTCCTGGCCGTCCTGATCTATCACATAGCTTGCGTACATAGCAACAAGCTCGCCGTCGCATCTTGCAATACCCTTTATGGTCTTGCCGGCTCCGACAGGAGCGTAATCGAATGTTTTCAGCGGATATTTTTCGGACTGGTATGTAATTTTACCGCTTTTGTCCCCGACTATCATATAATAGTATTCACCGGGCAGCTTTCTCTGAAGATAGTCCTTCAGAACAGGCACATTTGCTGCAACTGCAGCATCGCGGAAGTCACCGTCTTCCCTCATCATGGAATAGGCGTCTTCAAGATCGCCCAATACATTTTCAACCTTATCCTCAAGCACCTGCATACCTACAACTGCTCTCTGGAGCATGATACTGTCATTGTAGTTCCTGAATGAGATAACGCTTACCGTCAGCATTACTGCGATGACTACAACTACTATCGCAATCGTGGAAATAACGATTTGCAGACCAAGTTTCTTAAACATCTTTTTTCCTCCGTGATCTGATATCTGAATGAAAGATTTTCGGCATAATATACACCGTTACACATTTTATTATAATTATTTTGTCACAATATGTCAATAGATTTGCTAATTGTTGCAAAATTAAACGAAAATGAGAAATATTGAATGATTTTGCGCGATTTATCTTTGCCATATGAATAGTTTTCAGCTCGTCAATGGTATCAGGAGCCCGGTCAGATAAGCAGCTGCCGAAGCCGACAGGGCAACCACAATGAGCGGCAGCCCGAAATATGCCAGTACTACCGCGGCGACAGTTCCGACTGCTGCCGTGATAAGGTCGCCTGTGCTGAAGAACACCGCGGGTATGGTCATGGCACTGAGTACCGCGTAGGGAATATAATACAGCATATCGTTCACGAAGCGGGACTTTATCTTCCTGCGGAATACAGTGAAAGGCACCATTCTTATAATGTAGGTGACCGCGGCCATTACCGCGATATAGAGCCATACATTGATGTTCATGCCGCGCCACCGTCCTCTCCGTCCGTGCTCTCGCTGCGCGGAAACAGAAGCGCGCAGACAGCTGCAACGGAAACACCGCATATCATTACCGAGAAGCCGCCGGAAATGAACGGCAGCAAGAAATATATAGCAGTGCTCATTGCCGCCGCAATCAGTACGGCCGCGAGTATGCCACGCTCCTTTTTTGAGGGAGGTATCACTATGGCGATGAACATTCCGTAGAGCACAATGCCCAGCGCGTCGGAGACTTCCGCGGGGAGTATGCTGCCGGCTGCCGCACCGAGGAATGTCCCGAGACACCAGCCGATCGTCGATATCAGTATCATGCCGTACATATACCAGGGCGTTACGGTTCCGGGCTGTCCTGAGGCTAAGGCGAATATCTCGTCGGTCATGCCGTATGCTGCGGCGAGCCTGTGCGGCGTTGTAAAGCTCTTGTCCAGCTTCCGGGACAGTGACAGGGACATCAGAGAATAGCGTATGTTTATGGTGAGCTGGGCAAGTATCATCTCGGTTATTGAGCCGCCCGCCGCAATTATGCCTACGCCTGCGGCCTGTCCTGCCGAAGTGAGGTTGAACAGGGACATCCCAACGGCTTCAAATGCCGACAGCCCTGATCTTACCGCCATTATACCGAACCCGAATGACACGGACAGGTAGCCGAGAAATATGGGTATGCCATGTATCAGACCTTTAAGAAAGTGCTTGCTTTTCAACTTGTTTCCTCTTTTTGCTGTGTAATTTAAAACATTATTATATCATAAATCTCCCTGCCGGTCAAGAGCTGCTGACAGCATAAAGATACCCCGGCAGATTTCGTTCCGCCGGGGTATTCATTATCTTTTCTGTTTCAGGGATTCTGCCAGAGAGCTTATTACTTTCGCGTCTTCGGTATCCTTGACGGTACAGCTGCTTCTTGAATAGAAATTATCGGTCACATCCCAGAGAACAGGCACGAATCCGTGTTCTGTGATCTTTTCAAGCACGATTTCCAGACATTCGGAAGACTCTGTGTACTTCGCGTCTCCCGCAAAATTGCTCTTGGGATATCTCGATGTGGTCTCGCCGAGGAACACGGGTATCCCCTTGCTGCCAAAGGCATTGTCCAGCAGAGCGAGCTGGCTGTCGGTGTAGTCGAGCCATTTCTGCGAGCCTATCCGGTTCGACCAGTACATTGCGTTGTCAACATAATGCACAGACACCATTAATCTGTCGGCGGTCTTGTCGGTCGGTACAAGGAACCGGTCTGAAGTCGTGTTGTCGATGTTCGTCCAGTAACCGGAAACTATGAGCGTTCTTTCGCTGTTATTGCCGCCGGTGGCTCTTACGGCATCTACGAATATCTGATTGAGCGTATTCGTGGAGAGATATGCGTCGTCCGGTTTCTGCTTCACCAGCTCACCGCTTTCGTTGAAACGGTCACCGCCGAGGTACTCGTTGAAGCCCTCGAAAACGAGTTTTGACGGATAGTCTTTGAAATAGTCGGCTATCTGAGTC
>JAEEGL017389964.1_pt1 | contig 21286 bp, 11 predicted proteins | sample 9134231 | NCBI WGS metagenome assembly JAEEGL01 (sample SAMN16246548, study PRJNA631951) | gut metagenome | biome: gut microbiome; feature: rumen; material: fiber-attached | host: Bos | place: Iran: Karaj | collected 2018-10
AAACTATGGAAATGATGAAAAAGTATGTAATGATGATGCTGCTGGCTTGCTGTCAGCTGCTGTCTGTGGCCGAGAATTATCCCTATCGCAGCGACGGGCTGTGGGTTACTGTGCCTGACCATGGCGACTGGCTCTACAAGACGGGCGCGAAGGCGAGGGTAGAGGTGGGGTTCTATCTCTATGGCATGCCGCAGGATGTGGAGGTGACGTATGAGATTGGTCCTGACATGATGCCAGCCACCTCGAAAGGACGGGTGATGCTGAAGAACGGACGTGCCACCATCGACATGGGTACGATGAAGAAGCCGGGGTTCCTGGATTTGCGACTGACAGCCGTGGTGGGCGACAAGACTGCACGTCATCATGTGAAGGTGGGTTTTTCGCCAGAACTGCTGAAGCCATATACGAAGAATCCTGCCGATTTCGACGCTTTCTGGAAGGCAAATGTCGACAAAGCCCGCCAAGAAGTGAAAAACGACAAGATGGAAGTGAAAAGGGAGAAGGTGGACAAGTACTCTACCGATGATTTCGACTGTTATCTGCTGAAGCTGAAGGTGGACAGTCGCCATGCCGTCTATGGCTACCTGACCATGCCAAAAGCTGACAGCCAAAAGCCAACAGCCAAATACCCCGTGGTGCTCTGTCCACCGGGTGCCGGCATCAAGACTATCAAGGAGCCTATGCGTAATACTTTCTATGCCAAGAACGGTTTCATTCGCTTGGAGATGGAAATCCATGGTCTGAATCCTGAGATGACCGACGAGCAGTTCAAGGAGATAACGTCAGCCTTCGACTATGAGAACGGCTATCTGGCCAACGGTATCGACGATAAGGACAACTATTATATGAAGCATGTGTACGTTGCATGCGTACGTGCGATGGACTATCTCTGCTCCCTGCCTGAATGGGACGGCACGAACGTCTTCGTGCAGGGCGGCAGTCAGGGTGGTGCCCTGTCGCTGATTACTGCAGCCCTCGACCCGCGTGTGACGGCCTGCGTGGCCAACCATCCCGCACTGTCGGACATGGCGGGTTATCTCGACAACCGTGCCGGCGGCTACCCCCACTTCAACCGTCAGAACAGGATGCTGACGCCTGAGAAGGTGGAGACGCTGAGCTATTACGACGTGGTGAACTTCGCCAGCCGTATCACGTGCCCAGTCTATCTGACGTGGGGCTACAATGACGACGTCTGTCCGCCAATCACCAGCTACATCGTCTGGAATCTCATCACGGCCCCTAAGACGTCGCTGATTACTCCCGTCAACGAACATTGGACCAGCAGCGATACGAACTATGGCCAGATGCTTTGGCTGAAGAAACAGGTGAAAAGTCTTTTGTAATTTTGCACCCAATATTGGAAAACTATAAATGAGAGAATAGATATGATACATGTTAATGCTGTGCGCCGCCGTTTGCCTTAATATATATATAAAGGTGGGGGTAGAAGAACGATGAGATAGTCCGCATCGTCCGCGACCTGCAGCACCGTTTCACGGTCATCGACTTTTCTGCACGCGACATCGATGCCGCTCTTGTCGAAAACGGTGGCGACATTGAGGACAATGTGCAGTACGTGCTGGCGCGGAAACAAAAGTGCAACGTCATCATCACGAACAACTTCAAGGACTACCGCCTATTCTTCAACATTCGCGTTATCAAGCCAGAGCGCGTAAGATCTATTTCACAGTAAATCATTCCCCCTTCATGCCTCCCCTCACCTACATACACGCTTCTGAGGCTGCCCGCACGACGGCGGGCGGCAGGGGTGTAGGAGGCAGCAAAATCCCCCCAGAACGTCCGAGAACTCCGTTTCCAGAGGAATTCCGGTCTAATTATGGCTATTAACGAAGCCATATAAAGGCTTTAGATGCAGGGCGGTTTTCTTCTCTAATATTTTTTTTGTTTTAAAAATAGGACATATCATCATAATCCGTACTAAACATCTGTATATCTGTTGATTATACTGTATGATGTTGATATTCAAAACGTCATATTTTTATAGTGATTTGGATAAATATCTGCAAAGCTCTTACATTTTCCTTAAAAATTTAGTATCTTTGCGGTAGACCGCAAAACTTGGCGGCACCTCGGCAATTAAAGTACACTTTATTGCTCTCGGCTTGCACGAGCTTTGCAATCAAAGACTACATAAAAATGTAAAACAAGTTGTTTTACTATCAATAAAGGTACGCTTTAATACTGAAGAAACGACCTTTAAATATGTAAAACAAGTTGTTTTACTTTAAGAAAAACGTTATGACGTTTATGAAACAAACATCATATCATTTAAACAACTATAAAACAGTAAGTTAGATAGAATTATGATGTTAAATTGAAATAAGCGTTGATAAAAGAAGGGAGTTTAATATCCGTCGCCACATTTTTCTGTTGTACACTTTTTTATAATGGACGGATTTCCCTAACCCATTATTTTTACAGCTACGGCGTGGAGCTGCTGCCAACCAGCTCGGTCGGTGAGTCGGATCATGAAGTGATAGTCACCGGGATCGATGTCGGCGGGAATCTGAATGTCGACTCGTGCATCGTACTGTCGCAGACCGGCAGGGATGGTGTAGTCGCGGTTAAATACCCAGGGGTTCTGGGGCTGTTTCTGCGCTTCCATCGTACATTCGACAGCCGTCGTGCTGTGGGTGTGATGGTCGAAGTTGTTGTGTATCTCAATGTTGAAGGCACCAAGTTCCTGATTGTCGGTCATGATGTAGTGGAACGGGATGACGCTGCCACGCTGGTACACCTGACAGTCGATGGGGTTGGCTGTGATACCTTGGTCGCTGATGACGGGCTGTTGCAAGTCTTTCTGCTCCTCGTCATCGCTGCCGCTGCACGCGCAGAGTGCGCACAGCAGCATGATGGAATAGATAATGTTTCTTTTCATATCGTTTACTTTCTTATTCGTGATGGTGATGCTCGTCCTCGTCATCGTCGTCTTCCTCGGCAGTGATGTCTTTCTGCGCAGTAACAGTCTGTCCTTCGGCATCAGTGATGGTCATCTTGAGCAGGTCGCCCTCCTCAATATTTTTGCCTGCAATGTCAACATGCACGTGGAACCCGTCGATGTTGAGGACACCGATGTATTTGCTGTCGGTCACGGGATGAGTAACCTTGACGGCGCCGTCCTTGCCGGTAACGGTCAGCAGGATGGCGGCTGTGCGGCCCTTGGCCACGACATCAGCCTGGACACATAGAATATCGCCCTCGATGTTAGCCTCGTTGAGGGTAATCTGTGGTGCGGGCTGCTTGTTGTCGTCATCGTCGTTGCCGCAAGCAGTGAAACTAAGTGTAAGTATAGTCATGAGAGCCATCATAAGGCTCATATTGATAATCTTTTTCATTGTTGTCTAAATATTAATTATGATTTATGCATTATGAATTGTTTAAAACTCCAGCCCCACCATCAGCGATGCGTTACGCCCGGGTTCGGGCACGTCAATGAGGCGGTAATAGCTGGTGTGGTCGTAGTATCGGCGGTCGAGCAGGTTGTCGACATGCAGGGCGATGTTTAACGTTGAACGTTGAGCATTGGACGTTGAACGGTGACGTCGCAGGGGAATCTGCTTGCCTGCCGAGAGATTCAGCGTCCAGTGACCGTCGGTAGGTTTTTCTGGAGGAACAATCTCGTGTTGTGCTCCTACGATGCGGGCGTTCAGACCCACGAAGGTGTTGCCGTGCCACTGGAACGAGTATTTTGCACTTGCATCCACCGACCATGGCGTGCTGAAGGGCAGCGTGTAGCCTTTCTTGTCACCAGACAGCTGTTCGGCATAGAGATACTCGCCCTTCAGTTCGGTCTCCCAATGGCGGTCGATGACCCACGTGGCCTGTGCCTCTACGCCGTAGCGCAGCACACGGGCCTGTGTGTAATGGTAGAGCTGCAGCCCCTCTACATACTGAGCCGTGGGGTTCAGGTAGATATAATTTGGGAAGTAGTTCACGTAAGGGTCTAACTGCACGCACACCACGTCGTTGTCCCAGTGGATGCCCATGTCTAACTGGTAGCTCTCCTCCGGGTCAAGATTGGTGTTGCCGCGTTCGTAACGGAAGATGTGATAGTTCACACCGTCGGCACCAAGTTCCTTGGGGATGGGCACGCGGAAGCTCTTGCCCATGTTGGCTTTCAGCACCCAGTGGCCTGATGCGTAGTTGACGCCTGCCGACCAGGTGACACTGGTGAAATTGCGGTTCACGTCAGCCGAACGCTCCTTGTAGACGGAGCCGCCGTCGGCCGTCGGTGTGAGGAACCAGTCGTGATAGCTGCTGATGTGGGTATGTGCATGGTCCAGTCGGATGCCGGCGTTCAGCTTCAGCCGTTCGTTCACGGTGTAGCTGTCCATGACGTATGCACCGATGCTGGCCGTCTCGAAGTCGGGGATGATAAATCCCCAGCCGCCGCGACGGTTATGCTGATACTCTCCGTTCAGGCCGGTGCTCAGCGCGTGACGCTCACCCAATGCGAGATGCAGGGCGAGGTTAGCCGTCAGCGTGTTTTTCACGAATCGGCGTTCCAGTGTCCCGTCGGGCTTGGGCATGTAGCCGTGACTCACGGGCTCGCTCAGCTCCTCGCGGTGGTTGTTCTGCCATGCCAGATTGGCTTCGGCACGCAGGCGGTTGCCCTGCCACGAGGTATGGCTGAGCACCTTCAGGTGGTTCACCCACTGGTAAGGCAGGTCTATGTCGCGCCGCGAATGGTCGTAGTCGATGTCCGACAGCCGAACCTCCAAACCATGGGCGTTGGCAAAGAAACCGCTCTTCGAGTAGCTGTCGCTAATGCGCAGGTCGGTGTGGAACCGATAGCCGGCATAGCCCAGCATCACGCTTCCGTCGCGCTCGCACCCGGCGGTGTTGCGCAGACGCTGGTCCTTCAGCCGGATCCAGTAGCTGTAATACTGTATGCTGTCCGTCGGCACGCGGTAGTCGGCATAGTCGATGAGCGTGGCACCAACGCGGTAGAACCAGCTGCCGTGCCGACCGCCCAACTTTGCCGTCAGTCCGACTTGCTCATTGTTCGAGCGTCCGAATATCTGCATGCTGCCGCTCAGCGGCTCGGTGGGCACGTGGTTGGTGTAGAGGCTCAGCACGCCACCGATGGCATCGCTGCCGTAGAGCAGAGCCGCAGGACCCTTGATAACCTCGGCGCGGTCTACCGCAAACTGGTCAATCTCTAACCCGTGGTCGTCGCCCCACTGCTGTCCCTCGTGCTTGATACCGTCTTCGCTCACCACCATGCGGTTGAAGCCCAGACCGCGTATTGTCGGCTTCGACTGCCCGGAACCTATGGCCATAGCCTTCACGCCGGGGATGCCCTCTAAGGTCTGCATCAGCGAACCCGAGAAATGCTGTTGCAAGTAGTCGTGGCTCACCTGCACCGCCGACTGCGACATGCGCATCTGGAAGTCGCGCTGTCGCTGTCCGCTCACAGTCACTCCCTTTAGCACGATAGTTGTATCATCGGGCACTACATCTTCAGTATTGCCAGCCACTAACGCCATCAGCGCAACAGCCAGAATAGATGTTGTCATGATTCTGTCTCCATTTACTGTTTGATAAATACGTAACTACTGCCGACATCCATACACGGATGCCAGCCTCCCTGATGTTAAATGGAGAAAACGGGAGGAGCACGCAGGCCAACGATGCCGCTATGGGCGACACAGACATTGCGCCGTTGGGCATCAATCCTGCTACTGGCCACTTTATTTATTGTAATAAAAGCGACAGCAGCAGTGGCCACAAATGTAAGGGTCAGAAACTGGCACAGCAAGCAGTCGTGCGTCCACGTGGCCATCTGTGTCAGGTGGCCGTGACAACTGTGATGAACGCAGTCGGCACATTGCGTCTCCGCTGTCGTAACACCGTCCTGATGTACATGAAGCGACGAGAAAACCACCATTGGCACAAACACCGCCAATAGCAACCACGATGCAATATGTCGCCTGTTATCCGGTTTCACGGCTGCAAAAGTACAACAATTATGCCAAATATGATTCCAGTTTCCCTAAATAATAACTTTTTTTAAAATAATGTCCTGCCTATTTCCATGTGGCACCCTGACGGAGTATGAATCTGATGTTGGATTTCTTAGGCAGCTGGGGCTTGTCCCACTCGCCACCAAGAATCTGGATGGTGACCTCGGCCTTGGAAGACGCCTTGGCTGCTGCAACGGCCTCGTCGAGTGAGAGGTACTGGCCGCGACCATTGCGGTCGACGGTGAAGTCGGCATTCGTACGGTACTTCTTCAGTACGGGAATCTCGTCGCAGAGGGCATCGGCCAGGAGACGGGCCACCACATGGCTGCCGTAGACGCTATAGTGCGTGTTGTCCTGCTTACCTTTCGGCTCACTGGGCTCAGTGCCGGGCAGGAACCACATGTGGAGCCGCTTCGAGCCCTCGGTACCCAGTCCCTGCTCCAGGTCGTGGGTTATCTGGTTGGCATCGACAAAGTGTACGTTCATCCGCTTGGCAACGTCGCGCGGTGCCACACGGTAGAGCCCGTGGGTGTCGATGAGCGAGTCGCCCTCCACCATCTTCACACCGTCTTTGAAGGTCTGTGTGCGCAGTTTCTCGTCGTCGTCGTTTTCCGGCACCTTGACGAAGAAGTTGCGACGCACGACGCAGTTCATCAGTACGGGGATGCCGCCATGTTCGCGCGTCTCGCGGACAAACTTCGCCAGATTGTAGTCGAAAGTGGAACCGGGATCTGTGTGGCGGTCGGCCTTGGGCTTCTCGTCGTTATGGCCGAACTGGATGATGACATAGTCGCCGGGCTTCATGCTCTGCAGCACCTTGTCCCAATGGCCTTCGTTGATGAACGAGCGCGTCGAGCGACCGTTCAGCGCACGGTTGTCGACACGGATGTTGTCGTCGAAATAACTCTGTAGCACCATGCCCCATCCGCGTTCCTGCTTGCCCCCGGATATGTCTTTGTTGGCAGCCGTCGAGTCGCCGATGACGAAGATGGTCGTGGTCTTGTCGGGCATGGCCGATAAGAGCAGTAGCAATGCTGAAGCAGCAAATAGTAGTCTGAATCGTTTCATAGTTTGTTTACCTGATGTAGTTTGTTGTAATTAATTGCGTGTGCAAAGGTACTAAAAAAAATCGTAATTCGTCATCCGTTATCCGGAATTCGTATTTCGGAATTCGTAATTATTATGTTTTGGCATTAAATTCTACCCTTTTGAAATTATATTCCACCTCCGTTCTTGATATTCGTCGTATCTTTGCACCGGAGATTTATTAATAACCAAAAACAAAACGTATGAGAAAGATTTTAACCCTTATTGGTGCCGCACTCATCAGTATGAATGTTGCTGCACAGAAGATTGACTTTGACGCCGCCGGAAAAAGAGGTGACGCCAAGCACACAGAACAAGGATTCTGGGGATGGGACGTGGCGCGGTCAGCAGCCGACACCCTGCCTAAGATGAAGGACGGCGTGCCTCAGTGGCAACCGAACAGCGTAGGCGGTGAAAAGCTGCCAGACGGCATGCAGATCGTCGTGACCAATGCCAGCTACCATGCCGCGACGGCTGCCGACGGCTACTATGGCGTGGCCGGTACGTGGGGCGGTGGCAAGAAGGTGGAGAGCAATCCCAAGTCGAAGATTCCCGATGACTTCGTGTGTACGACGTGGATTGATGCCAACAACAACATGCAGGAACCCGAGGATTTCACCTCGTTGCGCATGATTATCAAGGGCATGAAGTCCGGTGCCCACACACTGCTGTCGTACCATAGCGCCTCGAACCACAGCACTCAGCCCCCCATGGTGAAGGTGCAGGTGAACGGTGTGGATGCCTGTGAGCCTGTTCAGATTTCTACGTTTGACGGCACCAACTGGCAGGGGGTAGACGATATTGCCCAGACGTTCGTCAGCTTTACCGCCGTCGAAGGTCAGGATGTGGTCATTGAATACGTACCTGTACATGTGGACGGGGTGGAATACTCCACCAAGCGCGTCTACCTGAATGGTATCGTATTCGACGCTGTCGACCCGAACATGAAGGTCACCAACATGAGTCCGCTTAACAGCAGCTTGCATTTGGATGCACCTGACAAGAGCGTGACTCTGTCGTGGAAAGGCTCAGCATCGGCTGTCAGCCACCGCGTCATGTTCGGTACAAGTGCCGACGCTTTGCAGGAAGTCCAGAATACGACTGCCGAGAGCTATACGGCTACAGGTCTGACGCCACTCAACGTCTACTATTGGCGCGTGGATGAAGTGCCTGCTGCAGGGAATCCTATAGAGGGCGAGGTGTTCACGTTCCGTATCAACCAGCTGGCCTTCCCCGGTGCCGAGGGTTATGGCCGCTATGCTTACGGTGGTCGTGGCGGTCAGGTGGTTCATGTCACTTCATTAGAGGATGACGGCACAGAGGGTACGCTGCGCTGGGCTTTGGAAACCGTCACAGGTCCGCGTACCGTGGTATTCGACGTTTCGGGTATCATTGCATTGACCAAGCCTGTCACCGTCAACGAGTCGTACGTCACCATTGCCGGCCAGACGGCTCCTGGCGACGGTATCATGATTCGTGGCGGCTATCTGTATTTAGGTGGCGAGAGCATCACCCGCTTCATCCGTCACCGTATGGGTAGCGTCATCAATCCTGAGAAGGGTACCGGCTATTCGGGCGTAACCATCCAGGGACGCAACAATGCCATCGTTGACCACGCATCAGTAGGATGGGCTACGGCAGAGACCTTCAAGGCTGCAGGCGGCTACACAGAGGCAATCACCATTCAGAACACTATCATTGCCGAGGCATTGACCAATGGCATGCCCGGTGAGGACAACTTCGGATATGGCTTTGAGGCTGGCGGCGAGACAGGTTCCTTCCACCACAACCTGATGGCTCACAACTTCTATGGCAACCCCACCATCTCTGGCGGCATGAACCCCGCACTACAGTGGTTGGGACAGGAGGAGTATTATAATAATGTGGCCTACAACTGGGGCAGCGGTGCGGCAGCAGGTGCCGCCACCAAGGTGAACTTCGCCGGCAACTACTACAAGGCCGGTCCTGCCACCAAAGCAGAGACCACCAAGATTCTGAACATCAATGTGCCCAAGAACGGTACGGGTACGATGGACTACTATGTCAACGGCAACGTGCTGGAGAAGGACGGTACGCAGATGACTGACGACCTCTACAACATCAATTTAGTGAAGGACGAAGACACAGGTGAACCCAAGGAGGGCGGCTACGTTCCGAATGTTTCGACAGACACCAAGGTTGTTGACAATGGTGCCGTCTATGAGGATGCTAAGACGGCATACGCCAAGGTGTTGAGTCAGGCTGGTGCTTCGCTGAAACGCGACAAGACCGACAAGCGTATCGTCAGCGAGGTGATGAACGGCACAGCCACCTTTGACACCAGCGAGAATGGTATGATACCTTCTATAGAGGAAGGTGACTATGACATCTTCGAGATTGTAAGGCGTGCCGACGACTTCGACGCCAACCAGAACGGTATTGCCGACTGGTATGAGACGGCTACAGGCAAGACCGATCCGTCAGCAGACCCCGACGGCGACGGCTATACCAACCTGGAGGACTATCTGAACTACATGGCTACGCCTAATGCCATTGCCGACAAGGGACAGACCGTCACCTTCGACCTCAGCAACTATTTTGCAGGCTTCCCCGCAGGCGTCACCTTCGAAGTGGCAGGAAAGGGCACCGTCAGCGGTACTACGCTGAGCATAACACCTACCGATGCCGACGCTGGTATCCTGCAGAATGCCGTGACAGCTAAAAGCGGTGAGGTCAGCGTGACACGCCAGTTCAACGTCTACGTCAACGGTACGCTGACCGGCATTCAGACCGTCAGCACCGCCAACACTAAGGTCGAGAGCTTCGAATTGTACAATGCCGCTGGTGTGATGGTAGCTCAGGGTGAGGCCAAGGGTGCTACAGCCGACCGTCTGCCTTTGAAAGGCCATCATGCAGGTGTCTATATCCTGAAAGTGAAAGATACTGAGGGATGCAACCGCAGTTTCTCTGTATTGATTCGATAGGTAAAACATGAAGAATGAAGTAATTAAGTTTTTATTTAATTAAGGTGAAAAGAGTAAGGATAATATTATTGGTTGGTATGCTGCTGTCAGCCGTGACGGCAGCATACACCCAATATCCGCAGGTAACGAAGGAAGCACAGCATTATGCCGACTCCTTGGGACATATAGCCAGAGTCCATCGCGATTCGGCATGGGCAGTGGCTTTCCCCATTGTGGTGAAGGAGGTTAAGGAGGGACGGCCTTATGTGCCATGGGCATCACGCCCGTATGACCTGCGACAGGCCAAGATTCCCGCTTTTCCTGGTGCTGAGGGTGGAGGCATGTTCACCTTCGGCGGTCGTGGCGGACGGGTGCTGACCGTCACCAACCTGAACGACTCGGGTCCCGGTTCGTTCCGCTGGGCCTGTGAGCAGGGCGGGGCACGTATCGTGGTGTTCAACGTGAGCGGCATCATCTGGCTGAAGTCACCTGTTGACGTCATGGCGCCCTATATCACCATTGCCGGACAGACGGCCCCTGGAGAGGGTGTCTGCATTGCCGGTGAGACGTTTAACATCAATACACACGACGTCATCGTACGTCACATGCGTTTCCGCCGTGGCAAGACGTCGGTGTGGAGTCGCGACGATGCGTTTGGCGGCAATCCCGTGGGCAACATCATGATTGACCACTGTTCGTGCGAGTGGGGACTGGACGAGAATATCTCGTTCTACCGTCACATGCTGGACATGAAGGACGGCAAGGAACGCCAAAAGATGCCAACCGTAAATGTCACCATTCAGAATACTATTTCGGCCAAGGCATTGGACAACTGGAACCACTCGTTCGGCTCGACCATCGGAGGCGAGAATACCACCTTTATGCGGAACCTGTGGGCATCGAACACAGGACGTAACCCGTCGATAGGCTGGGGCGGCATCTTTAACTTCATCAATAACGTTGTCTTTAACTGGCAGCACCGCACGGCTGACGGCGGCGACTTCATGATGATGTGTAACTTCATCAACAACTATTATAAGCCTGGTCCCATTACGCCTAAGGACAAGCCTATTGCCTACCGTATTGTCAACCCCGAGGGACGGAGTGGCAAGATGTTGCCTTGGCGACAGTTTGGACGTGTCTATGCCGCAGGCAACATCGTGGAGGGTAACGAGACGGTGACGCGTGACAACTGGGCCGGTGGCATACAGCTGACCGACAAGGACGGCTATCGGGGAACGAGTGACGACATGGTGATGATGCGCAGCGACGAACCCTTCGAGATGGCTCCCCTGAAGGTGATGGGTGCCGAGGAGACCCTGCCCTGGGTGTTGCAGCATGTCGGGGCCACCCTGCCGTGTCGTGACATCGTGGACCAGCGCGCCATAGAAGAAGTGCGTATAGGCGTACCATATTATATAAAGGACTATGAGAAGAAGGTCAAGAACCAGCCCTACGGTGACATGTGGGGCCTTCATCCCAACTCGCAGAACGAGCAGGGACTGTTCCGGCACCGCCATCTGCCCAACGACTCATATAAAGTGGGCATCATCACCGACCCGCGTCAGATGGGCGGCTATCCGGAGTACAAGGCATGGACGCCCTATCAGGACACCGATATGGACGGTATGCCCGACGATTGGGAACGGCGATTCGGTTTGAATCCCTACGACCCGACAGACGCCAATGGCGACTTGAATGGCGACGGCTACACCAATATCGAGAAATACATCAACGGCATAGACCCTAAGACGAAGACTGATTGGCGTGATTTGAGCAACAATTACGACACGTTAGAGGCAAATTATGCTATAATGAAACAATAATCACCCTATTTGACATTTTTTTCCACCTCATATATGAAAAAAATGTTTATCTTTGCAAACGAAAATACTAAATCAAATTCAAATAACAACAAATTACTAACTCACAATGAAAAAACAAACTAATGCTTTTGGGCTTTTAGCAATCAGCTGTTTGGTGTTGGCGGGTTGTGCTGAAGGTTACGAGACATCCAGTATATCCGATCTGGGTGTTCGTAACACGCAGATGGAGCCCCCCATCCAGGACAGTATCTCGTTCAAGGTGAGCACCGACGGCAAGACAGCCACTGTATCGTGGCCAACTGTTGGCGGTGCCGGCGGACATGAAGTGACGTTCATGAACGTTGACGACCCTGACAATCCTGTCATTATCGACGGCTTCGACAAGAAGATTGTCGACGGTTCGAAGTTTACCGTCAGCGTAACAGAAGACTCAAAGTACAAGATGCTGATGCGCACCTTGGGCAACAAGGACTTTGGCAACAAGGACGATGAGGAGACTCACGCTTTCGAGTTCTCGACACTGGTGCCCTCTGTGGCAACGATACCCAGTGGCAGTGACATTTATGCGTTCTTCCAGGAGCATCCGTTAGACTCCAACAAGGTGGAAGTGGCTGTGGAACTGGAAGCCGGTGGCGAATACATCATGACAGGCTTGGTGGACTTCTGCCATCACAAGCTGACGTTCCGTGGCGACAAGGTACGCCGTCCTGTGGTACACATGATTGGCGACGGCCATTTCGAGACCTATTCCACGCTGAAGGTGAAGTACATCAACTTTGATATGACTGAGTCGACGGCAGGCGGCTTCATCGCCATGTCGAAAGACAACCTGCCCGACAGCATCAAGACTGAGAATCGTGGAACTTATTGGCGTGGCTCCTCACAGATCAACGGTATCTACATGGTGGAAGACCCCATCTACGTTGCCAACTGCTGGTTCAAGAACCTGCCTCATGCCATGCTCTACCACAATAACGTGAACTGTGCCTTCTGGTACTTCACGCTGAGCAACTGTATCGTGCAGATGAACAATGTGACCAAGTCGAACATCGGTTTCATCAACCTCTACGACTCGGGAGCCAACGGCAAGAGCGTGAAGAACATCACGATAGAGAAGAGCACCATCTACAATATCGCCGACAATGGTTCGGCATGTTTCATCCGCTATGGCAATGAGTCGAACTCCAATCCTGAGAAGGTGTTCGGCAATATCTCAGCCGACTATTGCAGTCACAAATGGGTGTTCACGCGGTCGACACTGGCCAAGTGCTACTACGATGACACGTCGCACAGCGGCTGGCGCTTCTGTAACAATGTACGCATTTCATCCTACTTTACGCTGAACATCGACCACACCATCTTCTACAACTGTGCACAGCTGTACCGCATGAACGGTGGTTCGAAGACGTTCCGCTTCAACTTCTTCTGGAACGACGGGTCGGATGACAAGAGCCGTAACAACAGTATCAAGGATTCGGGTAATGCCCCCTTTGCATCGGAGTATGATCCTATGTTTGGCGGTGACAATGCAGCCCAGATTGCCAAGGAGCTGGACTTCTCGCAGCCCAACGGCGGTGTAAACTTTACGCCCACCGAGTATGAGATTGTCGTGAATCGTGGCGGTGACCCGCGCTGGTTGCCCAATGCCGAAGATCAAGAGTAAAAAGGTAAAAAAGTAAAAAGGTAAAAAAATAAAGAAGATGAAACACAAAATCTACAATATATGCTTGGTCGTGCTGATGGCATTCTTCGCTTTGCCTGCCCTGGCGCAAAACGTGACCGTGAAAGGTAAGGTGCTCGACAAGAGCAACGAGCCGATTATCGGAGCTACCGTGACGGTGAACGGAAACAACAAGATAGGTACCGTGACCGACATTGACGGAAACTTCACCCTGCAGATTCCTGCTGGCAAGAAAATCAAGGTCAGCTACATAGGCTACCAGTCGCAGGTGGTCGGTAAGCTTGACAATCCGACAATCGTGTTACAGGAAGACGAGACTGCATTAGACGATGTCGTCGTGGTGGGTTACGGCTCGCTGAAGCAGAAGAATGTGACGGGTGCCGTCGAGGTCATCAACCCCGAGGAACTGAAGGACCTCAACGTCAGCTCGCTCTCGGAGGCGCTGATTGGTTTGTCGCCCTCGCTGCATGTGACGATGCCGTCGACGGGTCGTCCCGGTGAGAATGCCACCATCACCATCCGTTCAGCCCGTGACGCTGTGGCTCTGATCCCGACCACGGATATGACGGGTGCTGCTGTCGGTGCCAACATCGACCCTCGTCCGCTGTACGTCATCGACGACTTCGTGTATCAGGACGGTGACAAGGGTGAAGAGGAATTTAATAACCTGGACGTGGACGAGGTAGAGAGCATCACCATCCTGAAGGATGCCGAGGCGGCTGTCTATGGTGCCTACGGTGCCTACGGTGTCATCCTGGTCAAGACCAAGCGCGGTAAGGCCGGAAAGCCTCGCATCTCGTATCAGACCCAGTTGGGTTGGGTGGATGCCGTGATGCATGCCGAGATGCTGGACGGCTACAACTACGGCCGTATCTACAATGCTGCCAAGGTTGCCAATGCCTTGCAGAACCCCGACAAGACTATAGACCGCCGCATCGACCTGTTCCAGGCTGACGAATTGGAGGCCATGAAGCAGACGAACTACAACCTGCTGGACGACTACTGGAGTGCCAGCCTCTCGCAGCGTCACTCGATTAACGTGAACGGCGGTAACGAGAAGGCTACCTATTTTGCCGGTGTCACCTACCAGACGCAGGACGGTAATATCGGTAAGCTGGACTACAACCGCTGGAACTACCGTGCCGGTATCACGGCTACAATCAATGACTATGTCAAGGCTACCCTCTCGGTCAGTGGCGACGACTCTCGCAAGAACATGCACATGACAAGTAACTCAGGTGGCGGCAATCAGGAGGACTACCTCTACATGATGAAGAACCCCTCGTACGTGCCCGACAATATCAATGGCTACCCCATCTACCACTCGGGTATGGAGAACGACCCCTCGTTCAAGAACTACTATAACTACAAGTCGCTATACAACTCGATCAACAACCGCGAGCAAAACTCGAACTCGATGTCGATCCAGGGTACCTTGGAGGCCGACTTCGGTTTCATCAAGCCGCTGAAGGGCCTGCGTGCCAAGCTGACCTACTCGCGCAATGTGGGTAACAACCACGACAACCGCATTCGTATGGAGAACATCGTCTATCGTGTCAAGAACCGTGGCGGTTCGGGTAACCACCTCTACATCACCGATCCCAACGCCATCATCGACAACGACCCGTCAGTGGACTACGACGAGACTTCGCTCGAGGGCTTCCGCTATACGTCGTTCGAAAACTTGGAGAAGCGCGTGCTGAACGACGGACAGAACTCGTACATCCAGAACACCATGACCCGCAATACCAGCTATCAGCTGAACTTCATGCTGATGTACGGACGCAAGTTCGGCAAGCACGACGTCAGCGGTACCTTCTCCATAGAGCGTGGCGAGAACGAGAGCTTCAACCAGTACACTGATGCCACCCACCCGCTGCCCTTCACCGACGGTACCAGCAACTCGCTGGCCGACGACACGCAGAAGGAAGCCACTTGGGGCAAGACCGACGGTGGTAACCTGGCCTATATCGGACGTCTGAACTATTCGTATGCCGACAAGTACCTGTTCCAGTTCCTCATACGCTCGCAGGCCTCTGCCGCCAAGTTTGCCCCCGAGAACTATTGGGGTGCCTTCCCGTCGTTCTCAGCCGGATGGGTGGTCTCGGAAGAGCCTTGGTTTCCCAAGGAGAAACTGAAGATTGACTTCCTGAAGTTGCGTGCCTCATGGGGTATCATGGGACGCGACAATGTGGAGGCCTGGCGCTGGCTGCAGCTATATGCCTACAACTCGACGCGCAGCCAGATATTCGGTACCGACATCACCAAGGAGTCGGCACGTGCCTTCCAGTTGCCGGAGAAGAGCGGTACCAACCGCGACCTGCACTGGGACAAGAATACGAAGTCGAACATCGGTATCGACATGCGTATGCTGGACGGACGCCTCAGCGTGTCGTTCGACTACTACTACGACAAACAGCGCGAGATGTTTGCCACGCCAAATGCCAACTACATGCCTGGTACCGTAGGAACCTATCCAGCACCTGAGAACTATTCGGAGATGGACCTTTGGGGTTACGAGGCCATCGTTGGCTGGCGCCATCGCATCAATAAGGATATGTACGTCAGTGCCCGCTTAGGTTTCAGCTATGACGACAACAAGGTGCTGAAGATGTACTGGGACACCGACCCCCAGCTCAACAGCATGGTCTATGGCGAACGCAGCGACCGTGGCTTGTGGGGTTACTCCTGCTTGGGCATGTTCCGCACGTACCAGGAAATCGAGGAGTACTTTCTGAAGTATAACATCAAGAGCTATCTCGGTCTGTCGCAGGACAAGGTACATCCGGGCATGCTCATCTACGAGGATGTGCGTGGACCGAAGGACGATGACGGTAACTGGACGGCCCCTGACGGCTATGTCGATTCCAACGATATTGTACAGATTTCGAAGCGTCAGAACAATCCCTACCGTTCGAACCTGAACCTGAACTTCGTATGGAAGTCGTTCTCGCTGAACACCACCATCCAGGCTGAGTGGGGTGCCTACCGCATGATGCCTAACATGTATCAGGAGTCGTTCAGCTCGATGGAGACCACCAACGTGTCGGCCATGTGGAACGACATGTTCATCTACGAGGACGTGCTCGATGCTCAGGGACGCGTCATCGCCACTGCCAATCCCAACGGTGCGTGGCCGAACTTAGGTTTCACCTCTGGCAGCGTCAACTCACAGCGTTCTACTTTCTGGCGCATGTCGGCTGCCGAGATCCTGATTCGTAACCTCACGCTGGCCTACACCCTGCCGAAGAACATCTGCCGCAGCATTGGCCTGAACAACGTACGCTTCAACATGACCGTCCAGAACCTGATGAGCCTTTACAATGCTTGTCCGGGCAACTACTGGGACAACTTTGCCGGAACCTACGGAGCATATCCCGTCACCCGTAAGATTACATTCGGCTTGAACGTCACATTCTAAGCGGGCTTCGCCCTAAATAAAAAATAATAAATAAAAAAGAAAAGTTATGAAAACGAAGATAAATCAAAGAATGAATGGACCGATAGGTTTATTATTTATTATTTATTCTTTATTATTTAGCGTAGCGCTTACTTCCTGTTCCGACGACTTCCTGGCTGAGAAGCGCCCATACGGCTCGTTTGGTGAGAACGATGTCTATAACGACTGGGAGTCGGTGAAGTTGCGCCTCAACTATGTCTACCAGGGGTCGCTACCCTACTACCGTGGCTATAACAGCAACGGCAGCAACCAGGGTGGCAACTCCACTTCGACCAATGGGCCGGCAGACCAGTGGCCCGTCGGTCTGCCAGACTTCCTGTCCACCAATGCCGACGAATTTGCCGGCTACGGCAACAAGGGCTACGGATACCTGTGTGACCCCTCGAAGATATGGGACAACACCAACATCTTCAAGTTCTTCTATACCGGCGTCAACGAAAGCCCCTGGAAGAAGATGCGCGAGTGTACCGACGTCATCGTCAAGGTCCGTATGTACGACGGACTGACCGAGCCCCAGAAGAACTGGGCCGAGGGTCAGGCCCGCTTCTTCCGCGCCACCCGCTACTTCCGTCTGTTCAAGCGCTTTGGCGGCACGCCGATAGTCCGTGGCTTGCAGAGCACGACGCTCAGCGATACCCTCGACCTGCGTATTGCCCGCCAGTCGACCAAGGATACCTACGACTTCATGATTGAAGACCTGACCACCGCTGCCTCTCTGCTGCCCGCACGCTGGGAAGAGGAGGCTAACGACTGGGGACGCGTCACGGCCGGTTCGGCACTGGCACTGGCTGGCTACATTGCCAACTACTATGCCTCGCCCGTCTTCAACCGTGCCGACGAGCAGGACCGCTGGCAGGCCGCCTACGAGCTGAACAAGCAGGCTCTTGACAAACTGGCCGAGGGACATTTCGGACTCTCGTACGAGGGCGACCCGGGTACCAATGCCTCGAACTGGGCCAAGATATGGTGTAACATCTATGGTGGCGAGAACCAGAACTCTGAGGCCGTCTTTATGGCCAACTGCAACAATGCCGGTGGTGATGCCAGCGACCAGCTCTACAACTGTTTAGAAAACACGCTGCGCCCCTCGAACTGTGGCGGCAGTGGTGGCATTACACCTTCTGCCGAAATGGTTGACGCCTTCCCTATGGCCGACGGCAAGCGTCCTACGGAGGCCGGACAGTATGTCTACGACAAGAAGCTGTTCTTCCTGAACCGCGACCCGCGCTTCTACCGCACCTTCGCCTTCCCAGGCACTGAATGGCGCTTCTTAGGTGCCATCAGCGGCGACCTGTTGGAGACCTGTCCTTACAACAGCGGTGTTCAGTACCAGCTGCAGCAGTATGCCTGGTATTCATCAGCCGACAAGGCTCTGGATGCAACCCAGAGCGGATACTTCAGCGACCTGGCTGCCAGTAGCGGTAAGAGCATCTACGTCCGCAAGAAGTCGCAGGACTACAGCTTGGGCATGACACCGATGTACATCTTCGAATCGAACAGCAACGGCTTTGCCCGCAACGGTCAGCCCCTCATCGCTATGCGTTATACTGAGGTGCTGCTGAACTTTGCCGAGGCTGCCTGTGGTGCCAACCACCTCAGCGAGGCATGGGATGCACTCGTCAAGATTCGCCAGCGCGTGGGCTATACTGGCGACTGCGGCCTGGATCCGGCCATCAAGGGCGACCGTGCCAAGATGTTCGAGGCCATCCTCTACGAGCGCCGCATCGAACTGGCCTACGAGGGCAAGCGCTTCGACGACTGCCACCGCTGGATGCTCTTCGACGGCGGTGTTAATCAGGAGGACATCGAGGGCGCACCCTCCACTTGGAACTTGACCGGTTTCAGCGGCAATACCTGTGCTTACCTGGGTGTAACACAACTCAACAATGTCCATCCGCATAAGTTGGAAATGTATATTGATCCCGCTATCTATATGGGTAAGGAGCAACCCGAGGCCGACCCGTTCAACTTAGAGACGCCCGTGCTGACCAAGCCCAAGGCCCTGACCCTGAACGAGGACTTCACCACCACCATCGACTCTGAGACCGGCGAGGCCATCTATGCCGATGCGAACGTCAAGGCACTGGCCGAGTTCTACATGAACAACCTGCTGCGCAAGGACATCCTGACACAGACCGCAGTGGATGCTGACGGCGAGTATGCCAGTGCAAGATGGGACAAGAAGTGCTATCTGATGGGTCTGCAGTCGGGCGACGAGTCGAACAACCCGAACGTGGCACAGACCATCGGCTGGACAAGTACCTTCGGTGGCGCCGGACATTTCGACCCGCTCAGTCTGACGCCCGACAACAGTCCGAACAAGAATGTGAATACAGGAAATTAAGAGTTAAGAATTAAGATTGAAACAATTGGTTTTGTTGACTATATAGATTATTGATAGCTATTAGTTAGTTTTTCGGGAGGGGCAGTTCGTGATGAATGGTCCCTCCCTTTTTACGCCTCCCATCACCATCGGCGGCACGACGTATGGCAGCAATGCGACGGGCACGTCTCACTACGACCAGGTGGACGTTAATCTGCCGAGGGGGCTTATCCAAGCTGGATAAACCGGAATGGACCCCCTCGGCGGACTTCCGCCCCAGGCGGAAACGTGAACGGACCCCCTCGGCGGACTTTTACGAAGCGTAAAAGACAGAACGGACCCCCTCGGCGGACTTTTACGAAGCGTAAAAGACAGAACGGACCCCCTCGGCGGACTTTTACGAAGCGTAAAAGACAGAACGAACCCCCTCGGCGGACTTTTACGAAGCGTAAAAGACAGAACGGACCCCCTCGGCAGACTTTTACGAAGCGTAAAAGAGAAAAATAACATCTTGTATAACTAAAATAAACAAAAAACTATGTATCCAAACGCATTACAATTTGACAGCATCCTGTTGCGACAGATGGACAACGCCACGCTGCTGAGCTACATGCACCAGGTGTACGACCACGGACAGGCCGACGCTACGATGCAGGCTAAGATGGGGCAGTGGTGGACGGGCTTCGGCGCCGCCTACCTGCTGTACGATCAGGTCGTCAACCCGTCGCGCAAGAGCCTTGAGACGGAGGACTCTCCGAGGGTTAAGGCCGGAGGCCTCAGGCTTTGGGCTTGGGGTTTAGCCGAGGTGGGTACGGACTGTCTTGCGGGCTTGCGCAAGGCGGTTCTCTACTTGCTTGTAGGGGAGCTCCAGGTGTTGGGCGATGTCGCTGACCTTCATGCCGTCGTAGATATGGAGGCGGTAGACGGTGCAGCAGCTCTGGGGCAGACGGGCCAGAGTGCGCTCCATGCGCTCGGCCAGCTGGCGGGCGTTGACTATCGACTCGGTTTCGGCGGTGGTGTCGGCGTGGTGTTTGATGTAGTGTTCGTATTGTTCATGGACGCGGCGGCGGCGGTAGTGGTCGCTGACGGCGTGGCGCGCCAGGGTGTGGACGAGCGCTGGCAGGGTTTGCGGTGTGATGAGGTGATGGCCGCGAAGCAGGCGCAGGAAGATGTCCTGCACCATGTCTTCTGCTTCGTCGGCATCAAGAATGCGCACCGCGATGAAGCTTTGCAGCTCACCGCGATGCTCTGAATAATAGTATGATAATAGTTGGTTGTTACTCATTAATGACGCGTTGTATTGTTCCGTCCTCGTTGTAGAACAGGCGCTGTATCTTCAGCGAACGCAGGTGCGTGATGTCGTTTGAGGGCACGCAGTCGTGGTAGCACAGGTACCACTGGTCCTTGTAGAGGACGATGCTGTGGTGGGTGGTCCAGCCTACGACGGGGTCGAGGATGATGCCCTGGTAGGTGAAGGGGCCGTAGGGGTTGTCGCCGATGGCGTAGCACAGGAAGTGGCTGTCGCCGGTGGAGTACGAGAAGTAGTACTTGCCCTGGTATTTGTGCATCCACGATGCCTCGAAGAATCGGTGCGGGTCGCCGGCCTTGAGTGGCTGTCCGTCCTTGTCGAGGATGACGACGCTACGGGGCGCCTCGGCAAACTGCTGTACGTCGTCGCTCATGCGGACTACGCAGCTGTTGATGGCTGGGCTGTCGGCGGTGGTGAAGAGCTCGCCCTTGTGGTCAGGGGCGGCGCCGAGGTCGATGAGCCCGTTCTGTTCGCCATACTTGCCGAAGACGGGAGCCAAGCCGTTGGGCAGCGGGTGCCACCACTGGAGCTGTCCGCCCCAGAGTCCGCCGAAGTAGCAGTATATCTGACCGTCGTCGTCCTTGAACACGCAGGGGTCGATGGAATAAGAGCCGCGCATAGGATGCTCCTGGGGAATGAACGGACCCTCGCGCTTGTCGGCAACGGCCCCAC
>JAEEGL014166185.1_pt1 | contig 21285 bp, 15 predicted proteins | sample 9134231 | NCBI WGS metagenome assembly JAEEGL01 (sample SAMN16246548, study PRJNA631951) | gut metagenome | biome: gut microbiome; feature: rumen; material: fiber-attached | host: Bos | place: Iran: Karaj | collected 2018-10
CAGCTTTTCATAATCAGCCAGAGCAGATGTTATTTGTTCAATCATTTCTTTTGTTTTGGTTGCAGAAATTCCTATCCTTTGTGCTTCAATGATTAAATCATCATCAGTAATATCAATGCCTTTTTGGTTGACCATGGCGGTTTGTTCACCGTTAATACCGGCTGATTTCGTTAAGTCATAAGCCGGTGCCAGTTTCCAGTTTTTGTTTTCATCCAGCATAAAACTAAAGTTTTTACTGTGATCGTCTTTATTACCGGCTTTGACATTAAATATCATCAAACGAACCATTTGTTCAACATCTTGATTGTTTTTGGTTAAAAGTTTGGTGAGTTTTAATAAGCTTGCATAGTCAAGGCTGGCTACTCTGAAATCTGCATTGAGCAAACCGCAAGCCGAGTGAATATGTATTTTTTTGTTGCCGATACGGTCGAAACGTTTAACCCCGAAATGTCCGTAACTGGTCTTTGACGGAAAAAGGTATGTTTCAGGCATTACAATTCCGGCATTTTTAGCAATCAACGAATAAACATATTCATGCAAACCGATATCTTTACGGTCTTTTCTGTTGGAAAATTTAATAAGCCAATGAGAAAAACCTGTTGGAACTTCATTACCGCTATGTATAATTTTGTTTTTATCATCGGATACAAGGGCAGTTATTTTTGGACGAGCACCACCGGAGGAACCGTTTAAATTCAACAAGTCGTCCAACATTTGACCTGTATGCCCCTCTAAGATGATATCGGCATCATCAGCCAGAGAATCTAAATGAACGGCGAAATCTTCAAAATCTTTACTTTCGGCAGGCTCATATTCCAAGGCACCGAAAGGATTTGCACCAATGAGCGAAAGTCTATCAAGCGGCTTGATTGTATCATAAGACAGGCCTTTTTGATGTAATTTTCTATCAAGCAATAAACAGCCCCAGCCATCCGGCAAACTATCATTAAAAAGTCCGAACAAACCGTCGAAAAGCGTGTAATCACCTTCAAATACCCCGTTTTTTAGCGGTAACTTGAAAGGAGAAACTTCTATTCCTTCGGCAATAAATTCCGGTGTATACTGAAAAAAGATACGACGATTTTCTTCAGCCAAAATTCCCATAAACAACCGTTTCCCGTAGGCATTATAAAAAACATTCAGTTTCATTTGATTGATCCTCGTTTCTTGGGTTTAGACTCACCGGTAAATAGGGATACCGGTTTATTATTGTTTTCAAACAAGCGGTCACATTCATCTAAACAATCTAAAACAAGTGCGATATTTAACAAAGACACAAACGAGATTTCTCCCGTTTTTTCAAATCGTTTGAGTGACGGAGTGCTCATGCCGGCACGCAAGGCAAGTCCAACTTGGGTCAGATTTTGCGCTAATCGCCTCTCTTTAAGGCGGGAGGCTATTTCAAGCGAAACTTCTTTCGGTGTTTTCATTGATAAAGACATTATATTATCCTTTAATGCTTATTTTATCCATTTATGGATAATATATTATCTTTTACAAAAAGTCAAGAAGTAAGTAATTTTTCATACCTTTAAAAAGATACCGGCCAGACCGGTCTGAGCTCTATCGTTTCTTATCTCATTGTTTTTTAAGGATTTTTTATTTTTTCACCCCTGACAGGTCCTATCCACCGCAAAAAAAGACACCAACCGCCAATACCGTCCAAAAGAGATAGCCTGCCATTGTTTCCGGATGGATTAAGGGTAAAAACAGACCTACCATAAAGCAGGCCTGAGTTATCAATCTAAGCGGTTGAATCCATTTCTTCATCTGATTGCTTTTTCCAAGCTTTTCTTTGCCCATCTGCCAACACCTATAGTGATGCTACCATAATTTGACCAACCATCCGTGATAACGTTACAACCTTCACACAATTTTGTAGTGTCCGTAAAAGAAGCATCTGCACCGCCACCACCGTGTGTCACAAAGGGAATAACTGTTTTACCTTTTAGGATACCAGATGCCAAGAAAGTGCGCACCGGTGTTGCCATTGTTCCCCACCACACAGGAGAGCCCACAAATATAACATCATATTCATCAATGTTTTCCGGCCAAGGTTTAATCGGCGGCAAAGTGCCATCCGCCAACTCTTTTTTGGCAAGTTCTGTTTGCGCCTTATATTCCGCCGGATAAGGTGTGACTAGTTCAATTTTGTATAAATCTGCATTCGTTTCTTCGGCAATTACTTTTGCTGCTTTTTCCGTATTGCCGGTTAAGGTAAAATATGCCACCAATGTTTTGGCCTCTACTGTAGTTGTCATCATGGTTCCCCCCATCAATATTGCTGTTAAGAGACTTTTCATGTGTTCTCCTTTCTATTTGTTTTTAATGGCTAAACCATCATGGAAAGCTTGGCCGACCAGACCGCCTAACAAACGATAACCATGTGTCGCGCTGTCATAGGAAATCAAGTTTAATTTGCCTAAATCCACACGACCTTTATCATCCAAAGCGGATTCTTCGGCAACTACATTTACGACCTTGCCCACCAAGCGATAATCGCCTTCGTCATCTTCTAATTTCAACATTTCACATTCAATGGTGACGGGGTATTCCTCTATCACAGGGGCATCTACAAACTCTGACTTATGCGCATGAAAACCAGCTTTTTCAATTTTGTTAATCCCCTTACCTGATTCTATTCCAAAGTAATCGGATTCAACCAATGTTTCCTTGGTCGCAAAAGCTACCGTAAATGCTTTTTTGAGTTTCAGGTTGTCGGTTGTTTTGTGATTGGATAGAGATATTGTAATTTTATCCATGTCGCATTGAGTTCCCCATGCGGCATTCATGGCATTTGGCACACCGTTTTTGTCATAAGTGCCAATGATCAATACCGGCATCGGCGCCATAATCAAATCTTTTTTGATATTTTGTTTTGTCATCTTATCCTCCTTATTCCAAATTGGTCTTAAAGAATTGTTCTATTTTATCAAAGGGAACTACATCCGTTTTGTAATACAAATCCACATGATTTGCCCCCGGGATAATCATCAATTCTTTGTTATCACCTGTCAGTTTTGCGTAAGCTCCTTCCGAAAAATACCGACTGTGTGCTTTTTCGCCATGAATCATTAGCACAGGAGATTTAATCGTATCCGCATATGCCAAAATTGGTTGTGTAATCATTGCCAAAGGCATGGTTATGTTCCAATGTCCGTTGGAATTGATAGACCGTTTATGGAAACCAACCGGTGTCTTATAATATCCATAATAATCTTTTACAAATTGAGGTTCATTTCCCGTTAGTTTATCTGGCAAACCAGTCGCTTTTGCAAAAGTGCCGCTTTTATAATCCTTTGTGCGTTGCGCATTCAAGCTTTCACGCATTTTGTATAAATCATCGGCGGTCATCACATCATTGTAACCCTTTGCGGAAACGCGGGTCATATCATACATAGTGCTGGTCACCGTTGCTTTGATACGAGTATCCATAGCGGCGGCATTCAAGGCAAATCCACCCCAACCACAAATACCAATAATCCCGATCTTGTTTTCATCCACATTGTCTAAGGTTGTCAGGTAATCAACAGCGGCAGAAAAATCCTCGGTATTGATATCCGGTGAAGCAACATCCCTGACATCACCACCACTTTCACCTGTAAAAGACGGATCAAAAGCAAGAGTTATAAATCCACGCTCTGCCATTGTCTGAGCATAAAGTCCAGAGGATTGTTCTTTAACTGCCCCAAAAGGACCGGAAACAGCAATCGCCGGTATTTTGCCTTTGATGTTTTTTGGCAAATATAAGTCTCCAACCAGCGTAATCCCATAACGGTTTTTAAAAGTTACCTTGCGTGTATCCACCTTATCGGATTTCGCAAATACCTTATCCCATTCTTTTATCAGTTGTAGCGTATCCGTTGTTTTTGTGCATCTGTAATGCATAATACCGGCCGTTAATAATGCACCTAAAGCAACACATCCAAGGCCCAATATCAGTTTCATGTTTTTTCCTTTCATTAAATTATCATACTTTTAGTCTTTTAAGCTCCCGAACGGAACAATCAAAATTTCATCTTTGCGGCAATATGCATAGTCCCCGATACCAGTCAGCACCATCTTGAATAATGGAGCTTCCATCTTTGTTGTATTGATCGCATTCGCTATGTTTATTGAGAGTAACTGAAGTGGCTGCTTCATGAGATACCTCCACTTTATCAAGTAATGCCAGTATAATTTGTATCTTTTAAATTGCAAGGTCTAATTTGGTCATTTGTGGCGCTGTCGCCCTGCTCTGCCCCTTATTCTGCCAAGATTTTAGAAAAGGTGCATCCTGGCCGGTCAGGATATATCCTCTCGGTTTATTGGGTATTATACTACCCAATAAACCGAAAGAGATACTTTCTTTTTACGGACTCTGTTTGCGAAAGCATTAAAAGTTGTATTTAAGATTAAGCAAAACATTATGGTTTTGATAATCTTTACGGAAACTGCCTTCATAACCCAATGACATTTCAACATTGTCATTGACTTCTGCAGTCAAATTACCGCCGACTTCAACGCCAAAACGCTCTAAGCTTTCGCCGTTGATACTGTATGAAGAACCGTTAGGCAAAACTACATTTGATTTGTTATGAGCCTGTTTCAAATCATAAGTCATGGCCACTCTGGCTTCCGGAGTAAATTTTATACCAGTCTCATCCTCAAAGGTCTTGCTGATCTTAGAACCAATGATTCCGGTCAGAATATTGCTGTCACTTGATGCAATCTTTTGCCCGGCTGAGTCGACATAATTATCGCTGTCAATATGCACATAGCGCAATCCGGTCAACGGTGTAACGGTTGCATATCGGGTATATAAATCATATCCGACCACCGCCTGCATGCCGAGAGTTTTAACATCATATTTGGCTTTTACAATGGTGCCGGCAGCATCTTTATCTTCTTTATAGTCAGACCATCCATAAGAGACGATACCGTTAACAAACCAGTTGCTTGGCTTATACTCACCATAAGCTAAAACAGTATGGGTCTTAACCTCGGTGTCACGCCCTTTGGTATCAGCATCGGTTGAGCTATAGGCATAGCTTATACCGGCCTTTACACTACTATTGATTTTCTTTTCCAAACCTAAGGCTACGCCATAAGTATCCGCTTTGAAGCCATAAGATTTAGATGTTTTATCAAGTTTGGTATGGTTTGCCAAGCCTTGCATCCATACGGAAACATTTTCCGAAGCATCGCCGGATGACATTCCCCGTGAGTTACCGGAAACGCCGTCGCTTAAACGCGTACCTACTGCATTAAACACCTGATGGGTAGTCTCTGATTGAGTTTGCTGAACCGTAGGAGCAGAGTCAGGAGACATAGCCGTAGCACCATCTAAAGCAGCTTGGACTTGAGAGGCATCGCCGGATTGTAACATTTCGTTGATATTGGAAGCAACAGTATCAAAAGTAACATTACCGCTGGCAGATGTATCAGAAAAAATTGCAGCCACAGTACCGGCCTGATTTGCATTGGCTCCGGTTGACTCGGCAATTTGCTCGGCATCTTTTTTACCGACAACAGTGTAAGTATCAACTTCGTTGAAATTAATATTATACAAGGTATTGCTCAAATTAAAGCCGGTCTTATCACCTTCCAGAACAATCTTTTTATTTATATCGTCGTCAGTTAATACCAAACTTAATGAACCGGTAAGTTTCCCTAAATGAGTTGCATCAGCACCGGCAATGATTTTTGTGGTAGTATCGCCTGTATCAACAAGCGTTGCTTTCAAACTTGAATCGCTGAAATTAATTGTGCCGGAGTTGATAATACCTCCATCCAAAGACAAACCTCCGGTTACATTGATTGTTCCATCATTATAAATGTCGTTTTTTACATTGTTTGCCGTATTGCCTTCAAATACGTTATTATCGCTGAAAGAAATCTCACCCCTATTATATATGGCACCACCATTACCCACGGAGGAGTTATTTGTAAATAATCCATTGATGATTGTGGTTTTTCCAAAATAGTTATTATATATAGCTCCACCTATACCGCCATATTCCTCGGTAGCATAGTCCCTATGGGCTTGGTTCCCATCAAATGTAACATCGGTCAGCGTTAATATATCATCGTTGTTGATTGCACCGCCGAAACTTGACCTGTTACCGGAAAAGGATGATTTAGATATTTCCATTACTCCGTCAACGGTAGGTAAGCCTTCGTTATAAATGGCTCCTCCCGATCCGGTTGCAGAGCCGACGGTTTCATTATTGGTAAAGATTGCATTTGTAATTTTTATTGTACCTGCATGATTGAATATAGCGCCACCCGCATCCGGCGAGCCGTTTGTACCATGCGTCTTATTACCGGTAAAGGTTGTATCAGAAATAGTTATTGTGCCGCCAATATTGGTGCTGACAGTTCCATTGCTGATAGCTCCGCCATGGCCGGAACCATATCCGTCACCATCTTTCGCTTCATTTCCCGAAAATTCAGAATCTGAAATAACCATTTCACCATACTTACTATTATGAATAGCACCACCATAAGAATAATATTCATCAGCACTGTTATTTGCAAAGGTTGTATTTGCGATAGTCATCTTACCATAATTATAAATGGCACCGCCTCTGCCACTTGGTAAATCAGATTCAGAATCATCTTCAATAGCCGTGTTGCCGGTAAAAGTAGAATCTAAAATAGTCATTTTACGTTCATTATAGATAGCACCCCCAAGATAGGCGTTGTTCTCCGTAAATGATGCAGAACTAATTGTCGCTGTATCGCGGTTAAAAATTGCACCGCCTTCAAATGAGTTATTATATTTAAACAAGCCGCCATTTATTGTTGCCAACCAGTTATTATATATGGCACCACCACCGCCGCCGTTATTTCGATCCGTAAAAGTAGCCTCATTTTCAACAAAAGATACTTCGGAAAGATCTAATTTACCATGGTTATATATAGCGCCGCCAAAACTTGCTTCGTTATAATTTAAGCCAGAATTAGATATTTCTATAATTGCTGCGGGATTACGTTTTTCATCCATTAACGCGTTATTAAAAATTGCTCCGCCAGCGCTTACGGCAGTGCCTGTTGCAGTATTTTCTTCAAAGAGAGAGTTTGAAATAGTTATTTTACCTTTTTCATTATAAATAACTCCACCATCATCTGAGACGCTATTATTGGTAAAAGACGAAAGAGTTCCCCCTATGGTAACGGTCCCCTCACTATAGATAACACCTCCTTCATTATCTCCTGAGGAGATATTCGCCGCAACTGCATCGTCAAAAGTCCTCGTTTCGCCTGTTGCAACTTCTATTCTTTCTGTAATGGTTTCAGCCAAAGCACTATTGGCAACGAAAGATGCCGTAACTATCGCAGTTGTTAAGAATAAATTTTTTGTCATTTTACTCTCCTTTTGGATACCGTCTTGCCAAGACGTTAATATACACTTACACTTCAATTATAAAAAACACGAACATCGTAGATGTATTTTAAATAATTAAGTTTATTATTACCTGCAGTTGAAATTTTAACAAGATAAAAAAATGACAAAAAAAATTATAAGTATCAATGAAATAAGAAGGCTTATGAAAAAAGGAACTCCTATGGAATTGGGGACGGACTTGTTGCAAGCGTTTGCCGAGTATAGTCAGGACGCTCTAAAAATTACTATGGAGATGAATAGTAAATATCATACGCCCGAGCAGGTAAGAAAATTATTTTCCGAGTTAACTGCCAGCGAAATAGATGACAGTTGTATTATAATGCCTCCTTTTTATACCGAATTCGGAAAAAACATCAAAATAGGTAAAAGTGTTTTCATTAACACCTGTTGCCACTTTCAAGATAACGGTGGCATAGAAATCGGGGAAGGAGCTCTGTTTGGTAATAATGTTACTATTGCCACGCTTAATCATGACATAAATCCCAAAACGCGCTGCAATGCAACGCCTAAACCGGTTAAAATCGGTAAAAAAGTGTGGATAGGCTCAAATTGTATAATTCTTCCCGGAGTCAGTATCGGGGATAACTCTATTATCGGGGCAGGAAGTGTCGTGGTTAAAAGCATCCCCGAAAATACTATTGCCGTCGGCAATCCGGCCAAGGTCATCAAAGCTATTGAAAGCAAAAAACAATAGGTGCAATTTGGCCATAATTTAATATTTTTTGCTTGACAGCCAAACATGTTAGTGGCTGGATAGTGTTGCCCTTGCATGTGTAAGGGGATGCGGATTTAAACCAACTTGTCCCGCTATAGAGGACTAAAAAGGAGAATAGATATGCAGAAAACTGCCGAAGCGGTGTCAATCGGACATCCGGATAAAACTTCCGATTATATTTCCAGTTACATTTTAGACCGTATGATTGAGCAGGATAAAGCCGTTAAATATGCGGTTGAAGTTATGCTTAAAGATAACACTGCCGTTCTCGGCGGTGAAATCCGAGGCGATGTAAACCTTGATAAGCTTGAGGAATATGTCAAAGCCGCATTGCAAGAAATAGGCTATGATGAACGCTATGCCGAGATTTGGGGCGATTATGCCTTGAATATCAATAAGCTCAAAATTATCAACCTTATCGGCAAGCAATCAGATGACATCAACAAAGGTGTTGAGCTAGATGGCTGGGGTGATCAAGGTGTTTTTGTCGGTTATGCCTGTAAAGGTGAAGGGTATATTAATCGTGAATTATTTTTAGCACGCAAACTAAATAATGCCTTATACGAAAAAGCCCTTACTTCTGATAACCTTGGTTTAGATATCAAAACTCAGGTCACTCTTAACGATTTAAATGGCGTTGAAACTGTTATCGTTGCTATTCCCATGCTCAAGTATGAGGATTTGACGGAGTTTGTTGTTGAGGTGCTTGGGGAAAATCCCGAACAAATTATCATAAACGGGACAGGGATTTATCAGCACCACTCTTCCATTGCTGATTGCGGAATTACGGGTCGCAAGCTGGCTTGTGATTTTTATTCAACCGCGAGCCCGATTGGCGGTGGCTCGCCTTGGACCAAAGACGGCAGCAAGGCAGATGTTACTTTGAACATTTACGCGAGACAGCTGGCCCTTGAAAACCTTAAGGACAACGACGAATGCTTTGTTTATCTTTCTTCTTGCATAGGCAGGGCAGAGCTACCGAGTGGAACAATCAAAACGGTTAAAGACGGGATTGTCACTTACAATCAACTGTGGTGCAACCTTAAACCCAGCGCCATTATTGAGCTGTTCGGGCTTAATAATCCTATCTATGCCAAGCTATGTAAGAGAGGCTTACAAGCTTTAAGTCTTGTTACTACCAAGCGGTAACTAGTCTATGGTATAGACGCGATTTTCTTTGCGTGGGGCGGCAGGGGGTTCGGCTCCGTCCGCATAGCCCAAAATGCAGTGGCCGATGCCTTCCCAGTTGCCCTCTATGCCCAGAGATTTCAGAAGTTCCTTATATTCCGGCAGCTCAAACTCTTCCTTTGCACGATGAATCCAGCAACTGCCAACGCCTAAAGTATGCGCCGCAAGCATCATATTGCCCATCACCAACGAACCGTCATAAATGCCTGTAAACCAGTCCTTGTCCGCCAAGACAATTAAGACGACCGGAGCGCCGTAGAATGGGTCCACGCCTGCGGGTTGTCCCAAGATTTTACCGTTAATGGCCGATAACTTGTCACGAAAATCTTTATTTTTAACCACAATGATTTTGCTGGCTTGCTTGCCCATACCACTCGCGGCATAGAGTCCCGCCTCAACAATCTGGTCAATCTTATCCTGTTCCACCATATCAGGTTTGAACTTACGGATACTTCGTCTGGTTTTCATTGCTTCTAAGACCGGGTTCATTTTGTCCTCCTTTGGTTATAGGTAGATGCTAATCAAAGATTGTTTATTTAGCAAGAAGTTCTGCAGATATCTTTCGTTTTAGGCTGGTTTGTGTTTGACCAAGAAAAAACCTCGCCGAAGCGAGGTGTTGTTGGGACTATATACTGTCGCGGGTTTTGGCCGATTTTCTTTCGTAGATTTTAGCTTTAATTACTTCTTCTTCCGAAAGATCAAGTCGGCCGATTGAGTCACCCATAGAACTGCCGGACGGAGAACCTGTATAACTTCCGGCATAAGGGTTGTCCGCAGGAGTAGGTCCACCGTATTTAAACAAGTCCTCATACATCTTTTTGGCCGTTTCCGGACTTATAGTCCTAGATGCTTCTATATGTCTTCTTAATCTGGCTTCCTTTTCCTCCAGCGTATAAGGTTTAGCGGGTGACTTATTTATTTTAATACCTTTTTGCTCAAGAAGGTCTTGCGGATAATTAATCTTTATACCGACTTCCTTTAGCGGCTCCAGATACTTATCAATGCTTTGGACCTTGGAAAGGTCATAAACTTCCGATTTGTCTTTTGCCTGCGTATTTATTGTTATGTTAAGGATATAGTTGTAAAACTTTTCCACATTTAAGATATTCACGACCCCGTCAAGCATATTCGCTTCAAAAATAGCCTCCGGGGCTTTCTTGCCGTCAGAGGCAAGTTTATTGTTGTCGCGAATTCTTACAAAAAGGTTCTTCCCCTTGCTTTGAGCAAGTGTCTTTGGCAATTTTTTGCAGGCGTCTTGGTGTAATTCAAACAAATTGACCGTGTCCACATAGCGTTTGCTGGCATCGCCTCTGTTTTTCGCCGCCCAAAGAGCCGTTACGACATACCTTGCCACTCCTTCCATTCTTGCGTTTCCTCCTTTGTAGGTGGAAAATTTGATTATTTTCTCCGAAGGATAAATCTGATCAAACAAGCAATGCGGGCATTTGCCTTCCCTATTTAGTTCCCAAAGTCGATCCAAGACCTTATTCCTTATAGTGGAAGATTCAAGATAAGTTACAGTGGAAAAGTCCATGTCGCCCACATCTCTGCTTGTCAGCAAATAGCGGTAGGCATCCGTGTTTATAACTACGGCGTCCGCAGTGGTTAACCCCTTCTCCTTAAACATATCATCAAAGGCGGCCTTTGAGGTGCTTTTGCCCGACCCGGGCCCGCCAAACATCATGAAGCCTACCCTGTCCGAAGGATTAGGAACAGGAAGCGCTTCCAACTCTCCCGCTTTAATAGCTTTTAATACCTCTGTTCGTACCATTTGAGAAATAATATCCGAGGCATATTTAGTGTAGGCCTCTCCCCAGGCAAGAGCAATTACTGCTTTAAGTGCACCCATATTTGGCTCTTTCGGTGCATTCATGACGAAATTGTATTTATCCTTAACAAAGTTCGCCAAAGGCAAAGTGCCGATTTTCTCATGTCTTGCCAGCTTGCCGACCATAACGGATATTTTAGTGTCAAAATCTTGCCTTTTCGCTTCTAACATCGGCTCTATCTTTCGCACATTATTTAGGACGGCGGGATAGATCATCTTCACCTTACGGCGCATATCTTGATCGTCCACACACCTTACCATTGTGGAAACAGCGACAATCGTTTCGTGCAAAGCCAGGCGGCCGGGACGATACACGCCCAAGGTTTTCTTTGCCGCTTCGGGGCTTTCAAACATTGAGGCCAATTCGTTTATCTCTGCCACGCTCCTATAGGTAAGGTCTTTTCTGCCGCAGGTCCACTCGCTTTCCAGCGTGGTTTTCGGGCCGTCTATCAAAGGGAACTTTGACTTATCGTATTGGATTTCTTCAAAGGCCGCATAAGGACCTTTTTCGGGGATATCACCGTTTTCGTCAGGCAGAAGGTGGAAAGCCTTATTATATTTTATTTCCGAAGCATCCTCTCCTTCAACATAGGCTAAGTTTTCATCTGCAAATACTCTAAAATACTCTTTTTTATTTATCATTTTATTTTCCTATTAATTATAGAATCCTTTAGTGCGTTCAAGTTCTAACAATTTAATTTTTATGTCAAGATCGGCAGTGTAACCTGCTATGAAAACATTTAAAAACTCTTGTTCTGTTTTTTCTTGTATACTGCTTTTCTATAAATTACACTGGCGCGGAGATGTATTAAGGAAAATCAGTAATGCAGACTATAAAAGTTTTAAGTTTGTCTTTGGTGTTATGCTTTATGTTCGCGGCTTGTGCGGCTAATGGAAAAGATGCGGTGCTGGGGCAGGAAGAAAGCGGCAAAGTTATTACCGTTAATGTCGGAGACACGATAAAAGTCCTTTTGCCTTCCAATCCCACCACCGGATATGGTTGGCGATTCTTTATAGAAAACGGGAAAGACAAAGTTACAGTTTTAAAAGATGATTTTATCCCACCAAAATATGATGGACGGGTTGGCGTCGGCGGAGAGCATATATATGAGCTTCGCGCCACGAGTGCCGGCAACGCCAAAATCGCCGGATATTATTATCGTCCGTGGGAAGGACTTGATAAAGACAAGGATACTAATGTAATCTATGAAATAGTTATTCAATAACTGTTTTACTTAGCCAATGTTAGAGAAAGAAAATGGTAAAAATACAACCTCGCATATTATCGGGATTTATGGAGCTCGCTCCTGCGGAACAGATTAAGTTCAATCAAATAATGGATATAATAAAATCTACTTATGAGGAGTTCGGATTTACTCCTTTGGATACTCCGGCTCTGGAATTGTCCGAGGTTCTGCTTGCCAAAGCCGGCGGGGAGACAGAGAAGCAAATCTATCGTTTTATGCGCGGAGATACCGATATTTCCATGAGGTTTGATTTGACTGTACCTTTGGCGCGCTATGTGGTTATGAATCAAAACACCCTCACCTTTCCTTTTAAACGCTATCAAATCGGCAAAGTTTACCGTGGCGAAAGGGCTCAAAAGGGGCGCTTTCGTGAATTCTATCAGGCGGATATTGATGTAATAGGTATGGACAAGCTGGACATTTCTTACGATGCGGAAATGCCTGCGATTATTTATAATGTGTTTAAAAAGCTGGGACTATCAAAGTTTGTGATTAACATCAGCAATCGCAAGCTTCTTAAAGGGCTAATGGAAAGCTTGGGGCTTGCCGATAAATCCGCAGAAGTCTTGCGCATAGTCGATAAAATCGCAAAAATCGGCAAGGATAAAGTTGTTGAAGAGCTGGTTAATATAGGGCTTGATAAGAAAAGTATTGATACGGTTATTAGGTTTATCGAAATTGATGGCAACGACAAGAAAGTTTTTGAAAGTTTGCAATCCTTTGGGATTAAGAACGAGATTTTCACCGAAGGAATAAGCGAGCTTACGGAAGTTATTAACTCGCTTGCCGCATTAGGTGTTCCGAAAAATAATTATAAGATAAATCTTACTATTACGCGCGGACTGGATTACTACACCGGCACTATATATGAGACCATGCTGGACGATTATCCTCAATTTGGAAGTATTTGTTCGGGCGGAAGATATGATGACTTAGCGGGATTTTATACCGATAAAAAGTTGCCCGGTGTAGGAATATCTATCGGGCTTACAAGGCTGTTTGCTTCTCTTCTTGAAAATGATTTAATAAAGCCAACCGCGGCGACACCTGCCCATGTTATGGTTGTTCCCATTACTAATGCCGAAAAGGAATATGCGCTTTCGCTCGGTGCCGATTTGCGTGCTTTGGGAATTAAGGTGCTTACCTTTACCGAAGATAATAAGTTCAAAGCCAAGCTTAATTACGCCAACAAGGTCGGGGTGCCTTTTGTTGCTATTATCGGCGAAGATGAAGTGAAAAACCGCACCGCCGTTGTTAAGGACATGGCAACAGGCGAACAGCAGACGCTTCCCTTGGAAGATGTGTCGATGTTTCTTATTAACAAAATCATGGAAGCCGTAAAGGGGAAAATCCTACAAAGTTAGGCGGCAACAGGCGCAGGACATTGACCTTTATCCTTTTTAAAAGGCAATCCTTAAAAGGTGATGATGCTTTCTTACCTATGACGATTCTTCGCTAAAATACAGGGGGCCGATCTTCGTCATCTTCCTGTAAAACAAGAGGCGCAAGCGAAGGCGTAGGTGCGGCAGGCTTTTGTTCACCCTCAATGATATCATCTTCTTTAATCAGCGGCGGTTCGGGAGGAACATAAGACGCCGGAGGAACAGAAGTAACTTCACTGGTGCTGTCATCATCAAAAGGAGATGAACCGACTGTCGGCGGGGTCAGAGGCTCGGTCTCGGGAGAAACCGGGGACACGGGCGGCACTGGCGGCACTGGCGGGACAGGAGGCACGGGTGGAACAGAAGGCACGGGTGGGACAGGAGGCACGGGTGGAATTGGCGCTGTCGGCGCAGGAGCGGATATAGGCGCAGGTTCTTTCACAGGTGCAGGTGCAGGCATTGGAGCGGGAGCCGATGTGGGAACAGGCTCTTCTTTCGGCGAAGGTGCCGAAGCAGGCGCAGACGATGTCCCATCAAAAACGGACTTCATATTCTCGGGCAAAGGTTCTTGCTCAACAACGGTCGGAACAAAAACAACCTTCTCATCGTTTTCTATGGCTTGCGGAATAGCAGGTGCAGAAGTCGGAGCCGATGTCGAAGCCGGAGCCGGTGTTGGGGAAGGATTTGCCTTTATATCGGGCTCGGGGACAGGCTCAATTGCGGGCGCCGGTTCTTCGGGAACAGGAGCAGGAGCAGGAGCAGTAACAGGCTCCGGTTCATGAGACAGCTCAGAAGGAGTAAGTTCTACTTCGGGATTAGACGCATCTAAATCAGGGATTTTGCCATAATCAGGGTCGCTTTCAGGGTCGAGAGGAGACGCTGCCGGGACAGGCTCTTCGCTCGCAGTTGTTTCCGGCTCTGCTGGCTCAGATACGATGGCGCTTTCATCTATGGCTTCCGATGTGTTCAATGTTGTTTCAATATCTGTATCTATAGGCATTAGGTCTGTATCCTTTTCTGTTACAATCTCCGGTTGGGCGACCGTTTCGGTTGGATTAAATATCGGTACTTCTTCTTTAGAGTCGTCTTCCGACACATTTAACGGACTTGGCTCGAAAGCAAAGTCAGCAAAATCAAGAACTTCATCGTTACTGACAGTGTAAACATCTTTCGTTTGCGGAAGAGTTTCGGAATCAGTATCATCTTCTATCCAATATGAAGATGGAGAAGGTGCGCGGGTTTTGCTTTCCACCTCTCCCTTTTTATCTAAATCAGGATCGGGATAAATAAGATCCTCGGTTTCATCATATCCGGCGGTATATTTGCTGATATCCGGATTGTCGAATTGTTGAGGCAGCATATACTCTGCGGCGTATTCGCGGTAGACGCCGGAAGTCAGGAAAAGGTGGAAAATATCAGGATCAATGTGCCCATTTTTTGCCATATTGAACATGATATCCAAAATCTCGCTCAACTTTTTAACTTTCTTATAAGGTCTGTCCGTTGAAGACAAAGCCTCAAACACATCGGCGACTGCCATAATCCTTGCGGGGATAGACATTTCGTCACCGGTAAGTCTGTTAGGATAGCCTTTGCCGTCAACTCTCTCGTGATGTCCTGCGACATATTCGACAACATCCTTATAGATCTCGGGGAAAGGAATGGCTTTAAGCATTTCAATCGTGACTTTAATATGGTCATCGACTTTCTTATGTTCTTCCTTATTCAAGGTCCCGATCTTCGTGGAAAGATTGTAAATCTCGCCTTTGTTATAGCCACCGAAAACAGCGTCGGAACGGTCTGCGAGCAAAGGCTCTTTGGCGGGGAAGGCTTTTTCCTTTTCAACATCAATGCGATTAAGCTCTCCTTGAGAAAGGCCGAGGGTCCTATCAAAATTGCGCATAAAGGTGCGCTCGGATATCTCTTTTATCTTGGCAACACCTTTGGGCGTTAGAGCAATGTCGCCGATGTTACACCTGGCAATAAAGGCAAACTCTGCCTCCAGAGTTTTAACTGTGTCATCGTAGATTTGCTTTAATTCCGCTTCTTTTGAAGGATCTTTAAGCATGCCCTCTAAATAGTTAATTCTGGCGTCGCGCACCAAGACCTCAAACCGTGTGCGGATTTCGTGAATGCGATTATGTATGGTCTCAAGCTTGGTTGCTTTGTCCACAATATACTCGGGGGTGGTAACCTTACCGCAATCGTGAAGCCATGAAGCGAGATGGAAGGAATACCATTCGTCATCAGTAAGTTCAAAATCCTTGAACTTACCTTCCGTAGCCAAGCAAGCCGCGGTAGCAATCATCTTGGCGATGACAGGGACGCGCTGGCAATGCGCACCGGTATAAGGTGACTTGGTATCAATCGCCCTTGCCAAAATCTCAATAAAGGATTCCAAAACTTTGCGATGTTCAAGAATCAGGCGATTGTTTTCCACTATTACAGATGCACTTTTGGAACACAGAAGTATGGTCTTTTCCACATCGGCAGAAAAGGGAATGATTTTGCCTCCGTCGTCCTTAGCATTTATAAGCTGCATAACGGCAATGCACTTATTATGCATATCCATCAAGGGAACCGTTAAAATTGAGTGCGTTTCATACTCATTTTTAGTGTCAAACGCAAAAGTGCCGGAAAAATCGAAGTTCTTGGTGTTATAAATGTCGGGAATATTCACAACCTGCTTTGTGGTAAAGGCATAAGTGCAAACATTTTTATGATTAGGCTTTCCCGAATGTCTGTCGTATATCCTTAAGGGGATAAGATTTACTTGGGAAAGCGAAGAGCCGCCCATGTGCATATTCAGAGTATCGTTTACGATAATGGAAAAGTGCAAAAGCCCGTCATCACCAAGACTATACAGAGTGCAACCGTCTGCCTTACTTATTTCCTTTGCCTCCAAAAGGATATCTTCAAGCGGTGATTTTATGGGTTGCTCCGGCTCTTTTATGCTTTCTATCATCTGGTGAATACCTATATCAAAATCAAAGTTGGTGCACTTTTTGGAAGATTAGCTAATTACAAATTGATAATCAACTTTTTTGTATCAGCTATACACAGAGGAGCTTATCGGCAAAAGGCTCAAGCGCCCGAGCAGATATTCTATGTCGCCCTCTTCCATATCGTCGTTATCCTCCACTATCTTGGTCAAAATGCGCTCAATAGTGCGGCGGGAAAAGTTCTTTGCATCGCCGTAATCGTTATAGTAGCCGTTTTCGGCGATGATATCCACTGCCGCTCGGAATATAGGAAAATACTTTTCCGGCAAGGTGCTTTTTTCATAGAGCCTTTTTAGCCCCAGCTCGCCGGCATCGTGAATGAGCGCGCGGCAATTAAGAATGGGAAGCCCCGAAAGCTCCGCCATGGCATATTCAAAAAACTTGATATCGCCCATGCAAATTGCCCTGATAATTATAGAGGGAGTAAGGCGGTTACAGCTATTCATACCCGAGATCATCTTTTGCAAGTCATCGGCATCCGAGCTTGCGGATATTCTTATAGTCGTTTCCTCACGCGCGCGGACGATAATGTCGCTGACAATATCCTCGGGCAAGTCGTGGCGAGTAACAAGGGTGTGCCTTATCTCATCGGACACAATATTAACCAGCTTTTCCGCGACCGATACGGGTAGCTTAACGCGCTTTACCAAGGGCATCTGCACGATTTCGCTTTTGGGAAAACGCTCTATCATCTTATCGAAAGTAGGGATAAGGATGTCCGCGCCCTCGTTCGCTATTAAAGCGGCAAGAGCCCTTTCCGGCCCCTTTTCGCCGATAATGCTTGCGACTTCGGGAGCAACGGTAATGCGCGAAGCAACGGCAATCGTCTTTGGCTCGCTGTTCATCTCGATTATCTCAATCAGATCGTCCGAGGTAAAGACCTGGCTGGATTTAATGACGGGGACAGCGACCTCCTCTATATCGCGAGCAAGAATTTTTGCCACATCGTGAGGGATATAAGGATTGTCTTTAAGATTATCCGCCAAGGTTTTCCGCACGATGACTTCCGCATCATGGACCATTATCCGAATAACATCTTCGGCGATGCTTTTTTCCTTTGGCGAAAGTTCCTTTTTATCAAGCGTTTTTGCCACTTTGGCAGCGGTTGCGGCGCGCACATCGGCAGAAGGATTTGCTACAAGCCGATCCACATCTTTCTTTGTAAGCTCCACACCTTCAAAATCTTCCATTGATAGCCCCTCTTTTCTATGGTTAGCCTAGACATCTTGGCAATCATATTCGCCCGAAAAAGTTAATATATTATTTAGGTATTCGGATTAAATTACAATCAAGTTTTAATACTCAGCCGAAAGGAGAACAAAATGGTAGAAACTCGCAAAGACGCAATTATGCAATACATTGATAACAGCATAAAAAGGGTGCCGGACTTCCCCAAGCCCGGAGTTCTGTTTTATGACATATCGGCGATGCTGGCGGACGAGTATGCGTGGCCGCTTGCCATATCTTTGATGAGCAATGCGATGGTTGAGTATAAGCCCGAACTGATTGTCGGAGTTGAGGCAAGGGGATTTATTTTTGCGGCGCCGCTTTCCATTAACTTCGGCACGGGGCTTGCGTTGGTAAGAAAGCGCGGCAAAATCCCCGGCGAGACCTTTAAGCAAGAGTATTCTTTGGAATACGGGCACAAGGTTTTGGAGCTGTCCACCCTTTCCATAAAGAAGGGACAAAGGGTCGTAATCGTTGATGATTTATTGGCGACTGGAGGAACGGCGCACGCCACGGTTGACTTGATAGAAAAGGCGGGCGGGACGGTTGCGGCGGTTATGTTCGCCATGGAGCTAAAGGATTTCGGCGCCCGCAAAAAGTTCAAAGTCCCCGTGTATAGCTTGATTAGCTACTAAGTGGAGCTTCGCTTCAGTTTTCCACCACCCGTCATCCTCGAGGGAGCCCGCAGGGCTCAGCTCGGGGATCCATTAAGGGGGCGCTACGGACAAGTGCTGGAAGCATCCGGTCCGCAGTAGGTAATACGAATTGAGCCGGCACCGCTATTGCCATAATCAATATAGGATCCGCTCGTACCATAGCTATTACCTCCGGGAATAATTGATGTGCAAACATAACCGGCGGCAGCACAATGCGCAGCAGATGAACCCGTTCCACCCCAAGCATGGCAATCATTATTATTGCCAGCTGGTCTTGCCCACGAATATCCACCTTGAGCATTACCTACGGAAGCAGATGAAATCACTGTATTTGTGCCAAGAGTATCATTGAGACTATAACCGGATGTTGCACTGCTTGTATCAGTTAAATTATTACAAGCCCCACCGGAACCGCCAATCAACCCACCTCCGCCGCTATATGATCCGGCTCCACCACCGGCAACAAGGTAATTCCCGGTAGTATTGTCAAGCACGGCAACTCCCATCCCCATCCAAGAGGTTGCCGTGCTTGGATAGGCCGCATAGGGATATCCCGTAATACCTTTTAGAGTTACACTTTCCCCTTTATTAAATACTTTTTCCGCGACTAAAATTCCTCCCTTAGCATTAAGCCTTTGCCATCCACTACCCCAATAAGCGGCATTCCAATGTGCACACTCTCCTTTTAATTCAAGTTGGTATTTACCTTTAGGAAAGGTATAAGTCTCAAAAGTTTTAACGCCACTTAAACCGCCGCTATAACCTAAATAAACAGAGGTATCCGTGTTTGTGCAAGTATGAGTTGAAGCATCGTAAGTCGCACAAGGGAAAGAAGCTATATTTGCAATATTAAGAATCACTGTTCCGGGGGCGGGCATGGGTTCGCAGACGCCCTCGGTGGTATTGCAGAAGGGGCGGACATCGCCGGAGCAATCCGCAGAACTTGTGCAAGGGGTCGGTGCTGAGCAGAATCCATTCTGACAATAAGGAGTAGCGCCCGAGCAGTCGGAGTCGGTGGAGCAGGCGTCGGGGCAACTTGATGCTGATCCGCTCGGCCCACACCAACGAATAGAAGCATACCCCTTTCCCCCCGTCAGTGTATTCGTCCCCCAATTGCCATAGCTAGAAGCGGGGTAATTGTAAGAAGTGGCTGTAGCATTCCCTCCTGTTATAGCCGTACAATTATACCCACTTCCACAATATCCCGTTCCACCATAACCACTAACGGAAGAGTAGATCCACGCTCCTCCATTAGCTCCAATATTACAAGAGGCTGAATTACAATAAGTTGTATTAGTACCTGTTGTTCCATCCCAGCTATAAGCGGCAAAAGCACCACTCCAGGGGGTAGCACCACCATTATATCCACCACCACTGGCACTACCAGAGCCTCCACCACCCGCAACAAGTATTGGAGCGCTCATAGTGTCAATTGTGTCCCATAAAGCCACACCTGCTCCAGCTACATAAGAGCTATTAGTGTAATATCCTGCTTTAATTGCTTTAATTGTAATAATTTCGTCACCACTATATTGATGATTGGATATCAAAATACCACCTGATCCTCCATTATTTTGGTAGTGATCCCCTTGCCAAAGCCCTGCTTCCCCCATCAGCGTGATTTGGTACCAGCCAGGTTGGGTTATAGCAAAAGCGCTACCGCCGACTTGCTCAACGGGATTCGTGAGAGTGCTTGTACTTATATCGCTAACCACGAATTGCGTGCCTTCGCACTTGGTGCGGACGGTGCCGTCATATACCGCGCCGCTGCCGTAGGTGAGGTTGTAGATTTTCGGGCTGGGATACGCGGCACCGAATCGGTCGTAAACCTCGTCAACCTTGGAACATGATGTGTTGAGGTCCCTTACAAACGCGCCCATGCACGATTCGGTCATGCCCGCGTTGCACTCTTGCACCAGCCGAAGGTCGCTGTCGTCTTTGCCGCCCAGACCTTCCCACGATTCGATACAGTTCTCGTCCTCCTCGCCCCCGACGCAAAGCTTGGTCCCCGCTACGACCTTATTACTCGCGCGGACATCTTGGGCGATAAGCTGGTCAAGCGTGCCGTTCTGCGCCGCTATGGCTACCGCGTTTATTTGCTCTGCCGTGACTTCAAACTCGCCCATGTCAAGGTCGGCATCTACAAGTATGTCGCTGATGTTAACACGGTATTTTGCTTTGTTGTATTCTGTCGTTATAGCCACTGCTCCCGTGGGAATGTTCGTAGTGTCAAAATACCTTGAAAGCGGCTCGCTCCAAATGCCGTTAATCCCCCAAGCCGCGTCGGGGTCCACCGCAGTGTATATCCCAGCCGAGATGCCTATCAGCTCCGCTACCTTCGCGGCGCGGAGGTCCGAGCCCGTGTGGACAGTATCAATAATCATAGCCTTTAGAACTGGTTTGTTTTCCTCGTCCTCTCGTCTTATGCCCACGATATACCTGCCGTCGAAGTTATCGCCTGCGCCCATTTCGCTGGGGTAGATTTCTTTGTGTTGATTATGCCCCAACTCCTCTACCAAGGCGGTGATGTTGTCGGGGTCCTTCAAGTAGTCTTCTGCCTTGTGTTGGAGGTAAAGGAGAGTGTTTGCGCGATTGATGTTCTCTATGTCCGCCCTTCGGTCCGCGACATGCTTGTATAACATCGGCGTAA
>JAEEGL015288360.1_pt1 | contig 21284 bp, 23 predicted proteins | sample 9134231 | NCBI WGS metagenome assembly JAEEGL01 (sample SAMN16246548, study PRJNA631951) | gut metagenome | biome: gut microbiome; feature: rumen; material: fiber-attached | host: Bos | place: Iran: Karaj | collected 2018-10
CGACAGTCCCGACGACTTTGAGTTTAACGATTATATTACCGACGATACCAGAGATGGCTTTGAGTATTCGGGATTTCAATTCGAGAGCTTTATCTGTGTGGACGGCAGGAACGCTTCTCAGGCAGAGGAGCTGATCCGGCAGGCGAATTTCATCATTCTCGGAGGTGGGCACACGCCGTCGCAGAATCGTTTTTTCAAAGATATGGGGCTTGCTGATCTGTTGAAGGCCTATGACGGTGTCATTTGGGCGATCAGCGCCGGAAGCATGAACTGCGCCGAAACCGTTTATGCCGCGCCCGAGGAGGATGGCGAGGCACTCGATCCCGATTATAAGAGATTTTTGACCGGTCTTGGTTTCACAAAGACTGCGATCCTGCCCCATTATAATTATTGGAAAGACAAAACGCTGGATGGCCTCAACTATATCAACGAGATAATACTGCCTGACAGTATAGGAAGGACTTTCTATTACATTGCGGACGGCAGTTACATACTGGTAAAAGACGGTATGGAGGAACTGCGGGGGGAAGCGTACATCGTACGCAACGGTACGATCAAACAGATCTCAGCTAACGGTGATACCGTTTTGCTGTAAAACAGCTCCTGTTCGTCAAACTGTCCACAGGAATGTTTTTTACACCGTATTTCTATGCTTTGGTGTACTTTCACGCGCTTTTTCACATCAAAGAAACCTCTTTTGTCTACCGGGCAAAAGAGGTTTCTTGTTATACGAATTTGTGTATGGTATACTCAACTCGATAAATCGGTATTTGCGGAGGCATTATGAAGCTGATTTTTGAATCGGATCAGATCAGCTTTGTCAAGATGTCAGAATGTCTGGCAAACGACTGTCTCATCAGAGCATATCATCCGTGCTGAGCCCTTCCCCTCCGGTCGGAGGGCGGCGGTTTTATAGCCGGTCCTCAAACGGAGAAGCGGGACATATCCGGGCAATAAATGACAGGACGGGGACGGCTTTTAGAGGTACAATTATCCCATCAAGGAAAGGAGGCCCGGGCGATGGAGTGGCTGACGTGTGTACGCACGGCGATCGCCTATATGGAAGAGCATCTGACCGACGGCGTCAGTGCGCAGGACGCGGCGGACAGGGTGCATCTTTCTCCGTTCTTCCTTCAAAAGGGGTTCTCTCTGATGACGGGTCACGGTATCGGAGAGTACCTAAGGAACCGCAGGCTGTACCGGGCGGCGGTGGATCTGAGGGAGACGGATGATAAAGTGATCGACATTGCGTTTCGCTACGGGTATGAAACGCCGGAGAGCTTTACAAAGGCGTTCACCCGTTTTCACGGAGCAACGCCTTCGCAGGTGCGCGGCGGAGCGGATATAAAAACCTTCCTTCCCTTGACGATCAAACTTTCGATACATGGAGGCGATCAGATGGACTGCAAGATCACACCGATGTTCCCGTTCAAGGTCATCGGCTTTCAGAAGGTGTTTGACAATGAGACCGCGTATGCCGAGATCCCGAAGTTCTGGGACGAGATCTGCGAAAGGTATGCTTTGAGCGTGTACGCCGGAAACGCTCCTGCGAATCCCTATGAGCAGGCTCTGGTGGATAACTGCATCGGCGAATACGGCGTCTGCATCGACGATATCGGCGGAGGCAGATCCCGCTATCTCGTCGCGGGCAGGTACACGGGCGGAAACGTGCCCGAGGGCATGGTCGTTTATGAATTCCCTCGCGGCGACTGGGCTGTGTTCAACTGCATCGGGCCCATACCGGAGGCGCTCCAGAGCATGAACACGCGGATCTTCCGTGAATGGCTGCCCGGCAATCCGGAGTACGAGCTTTGCGGCAGCGCCAGCGTAGAGTGGTATGACTGCGTTAACGGAGAAAAGACCGATCCCGACTACCACAGCGCGATATGGGTGCCGGTGAAGAGGAGGGAATAGGCGGGAAATACCGCCGCAATCAGCTGCAGTCAGCGCCCGCGCTTCGGCTTGTCAAAAGGCTCCTTGGGGGTGCGGGGGCCGCAGCCCCAAGGAGCCGTGATCGCCGACGGCGGCGTGTGGTCAAGCGCCTCCGAAAGGGGGCGCTGCGCTTATATGGGTTGAAAAATATGCGGCGATGTGGTATGCTTTTTACGGCGTTATGCGCAGAAAGCATCAGCGGAGGAGGATCTATGGAAAAGGACAGGACGGTCAACGAAATATTGGAGGAGCATTACTCCGGGTACGACGAGGACGCAAGGCTCGCGTCGCGGCACGGGCAGGTGGAGTACCTGACGACGGTGAAATACATAGACGAGTGCCTTGCCGGGGCAGACACTCCCGCCGTGATCGAGATAGGCGCGGGCACGGGGCGTTACAGCATAATGCTTGCAAAGCGGGGCGTTCCCGTCACCGCCGTGGAGCTGACGAGCCATAACATAGGCATTTTGAAAAGCAAGCTCGACGGCACGGAGCCCATAGAGGTGTATCAGGGCAACGCGCTGGACCTCGGCTTTCTGCCGGATGCGTCGTACGATCTGACCCTGCTGCTTGGGCCGATGTACCACCTGTTCGCGCGTGAGGATAAGCTGCGCGCGCTTTCCGAAGCCGTGCGCGTAACAAAGCCCGGCGGGCATATAATGGTCGCCTACTGCATGAACGAGGCCTGCGTACTGCAGTACGTGTTCGGCGGGGGCAACCTTAAAAGCACGCTCGACCGGGGCATGCTCACGCCCGATTGGCGCTGCGTAAGCTGCGCGGAGGAGGTCTTTGAGCTTGTCCGCACGGAGGAGATAGCGGACCTTGACGCGGAGCTTCCCGTGGACAGGATAAAGCTCGTTGCCTCCGACGGGCCGGCGCACTATATGAAGGCGCTTTTGGAGAGCATGGACGGGTTTGAGTTTGACAAGTGGATGGAGTACCATTTTGCGACCTGCGAGCGGCAGGACGTCATCGGCGCGTCCAACCACACGATAGATATTTTGAGGAAGCGCTGAACGCCGCGGGCGTCGCGGCAGAAGGAGACCGAAATGGACATTGACGTGCTTAAGGGCCGCATAACGGCGGCGGCAAGGAATGCGGTGCGGCTTGACCCCAAGCCTGCCGGGGCCCCGCTTGGCGCGGGGGAAACAAAGTTCGGAGGCAGGCCCGACCTCCCTTATGGGTTTGAGTGGCCGCGCTTTGCCTGCGAGGACGGCGAAACAAGGCCGCTCGCGTTTCTGGCGCAGATAAACCTTGCCGATGTTTCGGCTCACGGCGCCGGGGGGCTGCTGCCGGAGACAGGCCTGCTCTCGTTTTTCTATGAAACGGAGACCCAGCCGTGGGGGTTCACGCCCGACGACGCAGGCTCCGCGCGCGTTTATTGGTTTGACTGCGCGGGAACGCTCGTGCCGACCGACGTACCCGAGGGCGCAGAAATGTTGCCCGAACGCGGGGCGGAGCTTTGCGGAGAGCTGACCGTCCCCGCGTATGAGGAGCTCGACTCCGAGTGCGGCTATGAGGAGTATTGTGAGGCGGTCTCGCTTTTGGGCTTTGACCCGGACGCCGAGCCCGCGTATGCCCGGCTTTTGGGCTGGCCCGAGCTGATCCAAGGGCCGATGGAGGAGGAGTGCGAGCGCGTTTCGCGCGGCAGGGACTGCGGCACGCCCGAGGGCTATGCAGACGGCTCCGGGGCCGAAAGCGCCGATATCGCGGCAAAGGCGCGCGAATGGCGGCTGCTGTTTTGCATGGGTTCAGACGATGACGGCGCAATGTTCGGCGACTGCGGCAATATCTATTTCTGGATGCGTGAAAGCGACCTGCGCGAACGCCGCTTCGAAAAGGCGCAGCTCATACTGCAATGCGGTTGATGACATTATAAAAAAAGCCCGCGGCGGCGGGCTTTTTTTGATTTGGCGTGCTTCGTTTGCGGATCAGAGCTTATAGTACTTCGGCTCCTCGGTAAAGGAGCAGATGCAGGCCTCGGCGTCCTCAAGGCGGTAGACCTCGGTGTTGCCGTCGCCGGGAGCGTACATCGCGCGAAGCTGCGGATAGCTCTCAAGCATGTGCTCCTGCGCCTCTATGCGCTCGTCGAGCACGGCGCGGGCGCTCAGTCGTATCCAGCGGCCCTCGTGCATTGCGGATATCTCCACGCGGGGGTTGGCCTTCATCTGGTCGGCAACGGCCTTTTTGCGGCCCGTCTGTATGTACAGCGCGCCCTCAAAAACGTCGATCGTCCCAAAGGGGCGCACGTGCGGACGGTCGCCCTCAAGCGTGGCAAGGTAGTAAGTGCCGGCGTTCTTCAAAAATTCGTAGACCTCGTTCATATTTCCTCCTGGTTCAAAGCGCGTCAAATCGCGGATTCTGAGTATATGATAATACTCCGGAAGGAGCGCGGTCAAGAGCGGAGGCGCTTTTTTTTCGCGCAAGGGAACCTTTTCGGCTCCCGTGCGTTATATAAGTAAAGGGCGTGCGGGGAATACCCCGCCTGCCGGAAAGGAATCACCAATATGTTATACGGTATCATAAAAAGAGCGGCGGCCCTGCTGACGGCGGGCGTAATGGCGTTTTGCCTTGCCGCGTGTACGGTAAACCCCGGCGTAAGCACGCCCACTGCGGCCCCCACGCAGGCCTTGCCCACGGAGGAAGGCGGCGCGCAGGGCGACGGGCCCACCGCGGCTCCCGACGAGACCGTTGGCCCCGACGACCCCGCGGCCTCGCTCCCGCGCTTTATCGCGGGCGACGGCGTTACGTTTCTCATAACGGCGGACGGCGCGCTTTACGGCTGGGGCGGCAATAAATACGGTCAGGTCGGAGACGGCACGGGCGAGGACCGTACGGCTCCCCGCTTCGTGGGGACAGGGCTCGTACCGGTCATTGCGGGCGAAAGCGTGTTTGCGCTGGACGGCGGCACGCTTTACGCATGGGGCAGGAACGACGAGGGTCAGCTCGGCACGGGCGACCTTGAAAACAAGCTCAGCCCCGTTGTGATAGAAAAGGGCGTGGCGTCGGTATGCCGCTGCGGCGAAGGCACGGCGGCGCTTACCGAGGACGGAAGGCTGCTCGTCTGGGGGATGGGGAATTACTCCGATACCATTGAGATCACCGCAAAAACCCCGGAAGAGGTGCTTGACAACGTTGCGTCCGTTACCGGCGGCTATGCCATAACACTTGACGGCGAGCTTTACCGCGTGACAAACGGCAGGCCGGAAAAGCTCGCGGACGGAGTCTCAGAGGTCTATCCCTCCTATAACGCCTGCTTCTGCAGGGACCTGAACGGCAGGCTCTTTGAGCTTGCGAACACCCGCGCGAGCAGGCAGACGATACTCCTTGAGAACGTCGCTGCCGCCGTAAACGCGGGCGGCACGGTTTACGCGATAGATTCAGGCGGCGTGCTCTGGCGCTATACCGCGGCGGACAACGCCCTGGGCGACGACCCCGACGAAGCCCCCGTTCGCGTGACCGAGGGCGCGGAAAGGGTCTGTGCGGGTATCGATATGGACGAGGATTGGGGCTATAACTACCTGTACGTTATAATGAAGAACGGAGATCTGTACGCCAAGACCCACGGCTCCGAGTTCGGCCTTGCGGCAACCGGCGTTAAAGAGGTGGTGACCTGCGGCGCGGTGACCTATGCTATAACCGTTGACGGCGAGCTGCTTGCCTCCGGCACGGGCAGGGACGGACGCGATTGGTGCAGGAGCTGCATAGGCAACGGCACGGACGAAAGCGCAGACGAATTTGTCCGCATAGACCTCGGCGGCATGAAGACGGCCTCGGTCGCGGTGACGCTCGACTGGCAGTCGGTGGACGATACCGACGATACCGACTATGCGCTGATAACCACCCGCAGCTATGCCGTAACCGAGGACGGGCGCGTCTGGGCCTGGGGCTGGAACGGCGACGGCCTGCTGGGCGTGCGCGTACCCGACGAGATGGTTCTCTCTCCGACGGAGCTCTACCTGACGAGGTAAAGCAAAGACGGTCGGGCCGCTTCGCATTTGCGAAGCGGCCCTTTCTTTCATTCGAGCGGCTGTGTCGGCGGTTACTGTTTCTTTTTTGCCTTGTCCAGTTTTTTAAGCTCTTTCAGCCAGCCCACTACCGTGCCGTTTGCAAGATACCCCAGCAGCACCCCGGGGCAGGACCCCTCCGCGGCAAACGCGTCGATCAGCTTTCCGAGCAGCGCGTCCGCCTCGGGACTGCCGCAGGGACGCTTCTCGGCAAAGGAGTCCAGCACGTCCATAAAACGGTACACTACCTCCCAGTATTCGGGCATGGGCGCCGCGCCGTCGGCCTCGGGAGGCAGCATCCGGGCGATATCCTCCGTATCCAGAACGGGTATGAAACCGGTAAGCTTTTCAAACATAGCATCCCCCTGTTTGTTCATTTTGTTTCAGTCTTATATATAATACACTATTTTTCGCCAGATTTCCAGTGCCGAAGGACGGTTTATAGATAATATATTATATGAACGTCCGCACCCGCGTTCTGCCTCTTGAATAAACCGCCGATTTGGTATATACTGCATACTGTCAAGGAGGAAACTATGGCAGGGGGTAAACCGTTCAGCATAGGCGATTATACGGAACTGGGCGTGCTTAATGAAAGCCACGGCGTTTTTTTGGTGCAGCACAGGCTGTCGCGCCGCGTGCACGTATTGAAGCTGCTTTCAAGCTCCGCCGCTCCCGTTGTCGAGGGCCTCATTGACGAGCCCGCGGAGGGGATGCCCCGTATTTACGATGCGATACCGATACAGAACGGCATAGCGGTGGTGGAGGAATACATCGACGGCGTTACGCTGGACTTCATATTGAAGCGCCGCGGAGCGATCGACGAGGACGCCGCGCTTGATTACTGCAAGCGGATCGCGGTCATACTTCACGGCCTGCACAGCAGAAAGCCGCCCGTCATACACAGGGACATAAAGCCCTCCAACGTCATGATAACCGGCGAGGGCAAGCTGTATCTTATCGACGTCGACGCCGCAAAGTTCTATAACGGCGAGTCCGCACGCGATACGCGCCTTTTGGGCACGGAGGGGTATGCCGCACCGGAACAGTACGGGTTCGGCTCATCCACGCCGGAGACGGACGTCTATTCGCTGGGCGTGCTGTTAAACAAGCTTGTGACGGGCGCCCTGCCGCAGGAACGCCCGGCGGAGGGCAAGATAGGCCGCATAGTGAAAAAGTGTACGGACGTCGATCCGCAAAACCGCTATTCGTCCGCGTTGGAGCTGCTTGGCGCGCTTAACCGCGCGGGCGGACGCCGCGTTACCGTAAAGGGGCACAGGCCCGCGTCGCAGTTCAGGCCCCTGGGGTTCCGTTCGCTTACCCCGTGGAAGATGCTGCTTGGGCTTATGTACTACGGATTCTCGGCGATCATGGCGTTCTCGATCGGCTTGCCGTCCGACGATTCGGTCGCAATGTGGGCGGTGCGCATCACGTTCTTTCTTGATTTTTTCCTCGGCGCGGCGATACCGGGCAATTTCTGCGGCATACTCGACATAATGGGCATCAGCCGGATCAAGTCCCAAAAGGCCCGCGTTACCGTGACCGTGCTGTTCGACATTACGGTGACCGTGACGCTTTTGGTGCTTGCGGCGGTCATTTCCGGATGAAAGGAGCCTTATGAAAAAGGATATTTCCACAAGGGAGCTGGAAAATACGCTTCAAGGCGTGCATCCCGACAACATAGGCAGTATGATAGCGGAGCTCAGGGGCAGCTTTGCAGACGAAAACGGCGGCTTCGAGGGCTACGTCCGCAGCGTCATACACGCGCACGGGTACAAGCAGGTGGAGGTGTTCCGCCGCGCCCGCGTGCCCGAGCGCTATGGTTACAAGCTGCTTTCGGGCGAAAAGCATACGGGCCAGCGCGACACGCTTATAAGGATACTCGCCGCGGCGGACTCTACCGCGGAGGAGCTGCAGCGCGCGCTGAAGCTGTACGGCATGCCGGAGCTTTACGTCAAAAACAAGCGCGATTTTGCGATACTTGGGGCGATCAAAGGCGGCGTTCACGACCCCGACGAAATAGACGAGATATTGGATAAGGCGGGCTTTGGGCCGCTTGCGCCCTGCGGAGCGGAGGATTAGCCGCATTTGCCACTTGAGCGGTGGCAACGCTCCGTGCTGAAAAAGTCTATAATAATGCCAAAAAAAGGAGCATTATTATGGACAACGCCAAGGCCGAAGCTCTGAAACAGGCCGTTGAAACAGCAAGACCCGGGGACGCGCCGCGCATACTTCGTGAGTATGCGCCGGTGTTCGAAGCGCCGCAAAGCGCCTTTTCCGATAATATGCGCGCGCTTCTGCGCGAAAAGGGCCTGCGCCAGCAGGAGGTGTTTTTGAAGGCCGACATCTCCGAGGGCTACGGTTACAAACTCATATCCGGAGAGAAGCATACCCGCAGGAGGGATACTCTGCTGCGGCTTTTTTATGCCGCGGGCGTCACCCAGAAGGAGGCCGACCGCCTGTTTGCGCTTGCCTCCATGCCCGCGCTCTATCCCATGTTTGCCCGCGACGCCGTGCTCATTATCGCTTTGCGCTCCGGCCTGCGCGAGCCGGCCGCCGTGGACGAGCTGCTTGTCTCGCTCGGGTTCGACCCGCTCTATCCCTCGCATTGACTTTTCCCACCGCTGCGGTGGGAACGCCGCGGCCTCTTTTGCCGTATAATTCGGTCATACTTCATAGGGAGGAAAAAACCATGAAAAAAATCTTTATTCTTCTGCTCGCCGCCCTGATGCTCATAAGCGCCGTCGGCTGTACCGAAACCGGCGTTAAGGAGCCCCAAAGCGTCGATACCGTGACCCAAAAGCCCAATGACGACCCCGTAGAGGAGCCCGACGACGCGGACCCGACGGAGGCCGATCCCACCGAGGACGACGAAGATCCCGACGACGCGGAACCCACCGAAGCGGAACCCACCGAAGCGGATGAGGGACCCACCGAAGCGCCCTCCGGCGAGGTGACCGTCGGGGAGCAGGTGCTCGTTGACGAGAAGGACGTCAGGATAACGCTCAAGTCCATCGACGTCGACACCTGGTTCGGACCGGAGCTCAAGGTGCTCATCGAGAACGACAGCGACACAGACCTGACCTTTACGATCAAAAACGCCTGCGTCAACGGCTATATGAACAGCGCGTCGCTTTACACGCAGGTCGCCGCGGGCAAAAAGGCCACCGACGAGATAACGCTCTCCTCAAGCGATCTGGAGGCATGCGGGATCGAGACCGTGGCAAGCGTCGATCTCAGCTTCAACGTTCACGACGACAATTACAAGGACTACCTTGAAACCGACCTCGTAACGGTCAAGACCTCCGCCGACGCGTGGTATGATTATACCTTCGACGACAGCGGCAAGCTCGCGTTTGAAAAGAAAGACGTCAAGATCGTGGTCAAGGGCCTTACGGATGAGTCCATATTCGGGCCGGGCGTGCTGTTCTACGTTGAGAACAACAGCAAAAAGGCGGTGCTCATCACCTCCGACGACGTTTCGGTAAACGGCTTTATGGTAAGCGACCTGCTCTACTGCACGGTGCTTCCCGGCAAGCATGCGATCGACGCTTCCACGCTTATGGAGTCCGATCTTGAGGATAACGACATCGAAGAGATCGAGGAGATCGAAATGACCTTCCGCATCCTCGACGCGGGATCCTGGAAGACCATCGCGGAATCCGACCCCGTCAAGATAAGCTTCTGATCCTTCCTCTCTTTTTGGGGGAGCATACCCCCGAACATTCCGAGGCGGCGCTCTGTGCCGCCTCATTTTTATCCTGCGGCGCAGTGCGCAAAAAAGGCAGGCCCCGCGCCCCCTTGCAGCGCCTCCGGCCCGGCCTGCGGCTGCGCCGTGTTTTGCTGTTGACAAAGCCCTCCGAAAAGGGGATAATAAATATATTATCATCGGGTGAAACAAAAACGCCTTTCCGCCCGTTATCTTTACGAAAGGAGGAGACGATATGCTGTTTATGTTGACGATGCCGGAGCTGCAGGCCGAAAGAGAGGCAGACCGGATAGAAGAGCTCATCGCAAGGCTGGCGGATGGGGATATCGAAGCCATGGCCCCCCTCTACGACCTTGTAAGATCTCCCGTTTACGCTTACGCGCTCTCGCTCCTCCGAGATCCTCACGGAGCCGAGGACGTACTGCACGACTGCTGCTTAAGGGTATTGAACGCCGCGGGCGGCTACGTGCCGCGCGGCAAGCCGATGGCCTTCATTATGACGGTCACGCGCAACCTCTGCTATGACAGGCTTGCCGAAGCGAGCCGTCACGTCAGCCCGGAGCCCGCCGAATGGGAAAGGCTCCTGAAGACGGACGACGTGCCGACGAGCCTTGCGGCTGCCGAATGGCTTAACACGCTGTCGGAGGCCGACAGGCAGATAGTGGTGCTGCACGTGCTGGCGGGCTTCAAGCACCGCGAAACCGCCGAGTTTATGGGAATGCCCACCGCCACCGTCATCACCCGCTATTCGCGGGCGATAAAGGCCCTGAGGAAGCATATTATTCGAGAAAGGATGGAGAACTGAGATGAAGGACGGTTTTGAGAAGCAGATCATAAAGGAAGCGTTCGAAGCCGCCGTGCCGGACATAAAGGCCTCCGTTCTTGAGGACTGCCGAAAGCAAACTAAAAGAGGAAAGGTGATCAAAATGTCCGACAATACGGTAAAAACAAACAAGAGGAAGCCCCTGTGGAAGGCGGCTCTCGCGGCGGCTGCCGCGCTGGTGCTGCTGGTTGGCGCAGGGTTTGCGGTAAACAGGATAGCCCATAAGGAGGCTGTACCCGAGGCCGTTGTAATGATAGACGTGAATCCCAGCATAGAGCTGACCGTAGGCAAGGAAGACCGGGTGCTTGCCGCCCGCGCCAACAACGGCGACGCCGTAGCGGTGCTCGAGGGCATGGATCTGACGGGAAGCCGGGTAAACGTGGCGGTAAACGCCGTGATAGGGGCAATGCTTCGCGGCGGCTACCTGAACGAGCTTGCAAACTCGGTGCTCATCTCGGTCGACAGCAGCAGCCAAGAGGTCTGCTCCCGCCTAAGGGAGACCCTCAGCGGCGATCTTAAGGACCTGCTTGAAAGCGGCTTTGCCGTGCTGAGCCAGACCATAGACGAAAGCGACGGCAGCGTCGGCCTCCTGGCGGAGGAATACGGCGTGACGCTCGGCAAGGCGCAGCTTATCAGCAAGCTCGCTCAGGCGAACCCCGCATACGAGCCCGCCGCGCTCACTGCGCTTTCCATCAACGAGCTGGGCATACTCTCGCACAGCAACGCGGTCACCAACCTGCGCGCTTACGGCGAATCCTCCACCGGCGCATACATCGGTGAAGAGAACGCGGAGCGGATCGCCCTGGAATACGTGGGAGCCTCCGCCGACGAGGCGGAGAGGATCCGCACGGAGCTTGAATTCGAGCACGGCCGCATGGTTTACGAGGTGGAGTTCGATTGGAACGGCAGCGAGTACGAGGTGGACGTTGACGCCGTAACGGGCGAGGTGACGGGAAGCGCGCATGAGCCGCAGGACCCCAAGCCCACGTCCGGCCCCGCACAGCCCACCGCCGCTCCCACCGGCGCGGCAACCGAAAAGCCCATGAGCGCGGCCGAGGCGCTGGCAAAAGCGTATGAAAGGGCCGGCGTATCGGCGAACGACGCATACGATATCGAGACCGAGCTTGAAAGGGACGACGGCAGGCTTGTTTGGAGCTGCGAGTTCAAGGCAAACGGCCGCGAGTACGAGTGCGATATAGACGCTCTCACGGGAGAGGTGCTGAGCTTTGAATCCGAAAAGCTCCCGTCCCCCAAGCCCACCTCCGCGCCCACCGCGGCGCCCACGTCGAAGCCCTCTCAAAAGCCCACGGACGCCCCCTCGGGTCAGGAGTATATAGGCAGGTCCGCCGCGCTGACCGTCGCGCTGAAGGACGCCGGGCTTGAAAAGAGCGACGTGCACGATATCGATATCGAGCGCGAAACGAGAAACGGCGTCGCCGTTTACGAGGTGGACTTCGAGCACGACGGCTGGGAGTACGATTACGTTATCAACGCCCGCACCGGCAAGATCATCGAGAAGCACCGCGAGCATGACGGCGGCGGCAGCAGCTCCGGCGACGGAGTGAGCTTTATCGGCGAGGCGGCGGCCTGGCGGATAGCCCTTGAAAGGGCCGGCCTTACCGAGTCGCAGATAAGCGGCAGGGAGATCGAGCTTGACTGCGACAACGGCGCCTACTGCTACGAGCTGGAGTTCAGGGCGGGAAAGTACGAATATGAGGTCAAGATCAACGCCGTGACAGGCGCGGTAATGAGGTTCGAGCGGGAGCTCGACGATTGAGACCGTGCCGCAGGAAGGGGCCTCCGCGAGAGCGGGGGCCCCTTTTATGCGCGGCGGGGTTGCAGTTATCCCCGCGATATGTTAAACTGTGCGGCGCGGGGCGGGCCCCGCACGGAGGGAACATGATCTATCTTGTGCTTGCGGTGCTTTGCAGCTCCGCCGTCAACGTTACTATGCGCCTGGGCGAAAAGCATATCAAAAACAATTTCGCCGCGTTCATGTCGAACTACGCCGTGTGTTCGCTCATCGCGTTCCTCTTTATGGAGGACAAGCGCCCGTTTGCCCCGCAGGAGGGCATGACCTTCGCGGTACTTTTGGGGCTTGTCAGCGGCTGCCTGTACCTTGCCAGCCTTACGCTGCTTAAGCTAAACATTTCAAAGAGCGGCGTTATGCTCTCGTCCGTTTTTATGAAGCTGGGCGTAATAGTGCCTGCGCTCATGGCCATGATCGTGTTCCGTGAGGCGCCGACGTGGCTGCAGTGCGTCGGCATAGCGCTTGCGATAGCCGCGATAATCGTCATCTATTTTGAGCCCCAAAAGAAGGACGCGCCCGCGAAAACGGGCCGCGCCGCGGCGGGAGCGCTGCTTTTGATACTGCTGCTTATTGTAAGCGGCCTGACCGAGTCCATGGCGAACATATTCGACAAGGCGGGCGCGGAGCAGGTAAAGGATCATTTCCTTTTCTGCAATTTTCTGACTGCGTTCGTGCTGTCGGGCGTCATCGCGCTTATACGGCGCGAGCCCGTTTCGTGGAAGGATCTCGCGTTCGGCGTGCTCATCGGCGTGCCCAACTACTTCTGCACGCGCTTCCTGCTGCTCTCGCTCGGGCAGCTTCAGGCCGTGGTGGTGTACCCCATCTACAATATCGGCGCGATAGTCGTGATAAGCCTATTCGGGCTGCTGCTCTTCCGTGAGCGGCTCGACCGGCGCAAGCTCATAGGCTTTATAATGATCGTCGCGGCGCTTATAATGCTGAACCTGTAAAAGCGCAATATTAAAGGAATGCGTTTGGGCGCATTCCTTTTTTGTGCCGTTCCGGTTTACTCCGCTTTTTTGCCCGGGAGCTGAGCGATGATCACCGCAAGCAGTATCAGCGCGCAGCCCGCGTATTCGCGCAGGGTCATGCGCTGATGGAGTATCACCGCGCCCGCGATCACCGAGAACACGGCCTCCATGCTGAACAGCAGTGACACTATCGCGGGGTCGCCGCGCTTCTGGGCGATTATCTGCAGCAGGTACGCTACCCCGCACGAGAACACCGCGACGTATAAAAGCGGCAGTATGTATTCCCACACGGCGGGCCAGGAGGGGCGCTCGAATATGAGCATGCCCGCAAGCGACAATATCGCCGCCGCGGCAAACTCCGCTATGCAGAACGAAATGGAGTCCAGCTCGCCCGCAAAGCGGTCTATCAGCAGTATCTGCACGGCAAAGGCCAGCGCGCAGCCCAGTGTCAAAAGGTCCGCCGGGGCAAGGCGAAGGCTGCCGTTTACGCACAGAAGGTACAGCCCTGCGACGGCAAGCGCAAGCCCCGCCCAGAATATGGGGCGCAGCCTTTTGCCCAGCAGCGTTGCGCCGATAGGCACCAGCACGACGTAAAGCGCGGTAATAAACCCCGATTTGCCCGCGTCGAGCCCGGCCTCCATGCCGGCCTGCTGCAGGTTGGAGGCCACGGCAAGCGCCGTGCCGCACAGCACGCCCGCAAGTATAAGCTTGCGAATGGAGCCAGGTTTTTGCGTCTGCTCTGCCCCGGCTGCGGGCCTTGAGCGGCGAACGGCCGAAAGTATGAGCTTAACGATACCCAAAAACAGCACAGCCACGGCAAAGCGAAGCGCGTTGAAAGTCATGGGCGGTATGCTGTCGGCGCAGATATCCTGCGCGACGAACGCCGTGCCCCATATAAATGCCGTCAAAAGCGGCAGCGCAATGCCGGGAAACCTCTGCTTCATTCAAATCACGCCTCGCTTGGGCGTTCTCCCTTTTGTTATTTCTCAGCCTTTTTCACGCCGCCCTGCGTCAGCCGTAAAAGCGCAGCCTGCGCCGCGTCCGCTTCCTCGCATGTCACGGGCTCGTCGGAGTAGCGCGCCTTCCTGTAAAGGCCGCGCAGCAGCTCGTCCGTTTCATCAAGCAGTATTTCGGAGGAGCTGCGTGAGATATCCGCCGTGGTGCTGCCGGGGCCGGGGTGTATCCCGTTTACGCGTAAAAAGGACAGGTATTCCCGGTAAGTCCCGCGAAGACGGTCGCGCGGGGTAAGCTCCTTTGCCCTGCGGCGCTGCTTTTTGCGGCGACGGGGCACGTCCGCCGCCTCGCTCCGCTCGTACCGATACTCCTCGGCTTTGCGCGCGGTCGGCGCGCGACGGCCTCCCGAGATCAGACGCACCGCAAGCAGTATCAGCAGCAGCGCCGCGGCACCCGCGGCTATCCACCCCCACGGCAGCTCAGGGGGAGAGAAGCTGTTGAAGGCGAATTCCGCTGCGCCGGCGTGCTGCACGCCGGGGTCGATCATATCCGGGAACGGAGTCGCCTCGGGAGTGGCGGCGGGCGGCTCGCTCTCCAGAGGGCCAACGCTGCCCATGAGCGCGCTCCAGAACGCGTTCCACAACATGAGGAGCCCGCCCATGAGTCCCGCAAGCGCTTTTGCGGCAAGGGCGAACGCGGGCGTTGCCAGCCAAACGCCGTATCCTAAGGCCAAAAGCCCGAGCACGGCGGCTATCGGTATAAGCGCGTTCCCCGCCTGCCGCAGGGGGCCAGGCGCAGCCCCCGCGCGAAGCGAGCGCAGAGAGAGCACCGCCGCAAGGCAGGCGCAGGGCGCGAACAGGCGCGACGCGGGGCAGGGGCCCTCGGCAAACAGCGAGCCCAAAATCACGAACGGAGTGATGATAAGCATAACGGCGACCTCGCGCCGATACCTCCATACCTCGGGAGCGAACCTGCCCGCGGCAAGGAACGCCGCCGAGTACGCGGCGGGGATCGCCGCAAGGACAGCGCCCGATACGCTCTTTGCCCCGTAAAGCAGCGCGAGCGCGGGCAGCGCGCCTATGGCAAACCTTACGGCAGGCTTTTCAAAGCGCACGGCTGCGAACGAGCAGACGAGCACGGCACACGCGACTATCGCAAAAAGCGGAGCGTCCGCGCGAAAACGGTTTATTGCGGAGACTGCCGCAAAGTACATGAGCACGTGCGAAGTCAGCCTGAAAGAAGCCGCGTTACGCATCCTTGGGCACCTCCCCGCAAAGTATCATCGGGCGTATGCCCGAAATGCTTTCGAGCCTTGCCTCAAGCGCACGGTCGGGGCAGGAGGCAAGCGGGGTCACGATTATAAAGCCGATCCTGCCGAAGCCCCGTCCCGCACAGCGCTCGGCGACGGCGGCAAAATCCCGGTACTTTACAAACTTGGACACGCCCACGCGGCGCTGAAGCTCAAAATTATGCCTGCGCCCCGCTCCCTTTTCAAGCTCGAACAGGTCTCCGTTGGAATGTACCGAGTAGGGTATGCGCGCCTCCTCCAGCCTGTCGCACACCGTCCGCACGAGCGACAGACAGCGCTCGGCGGTCGCGGCGGAGCAAAGCTCCATATCAAGCAGCACGGCGGCGTCGTTATCCACGGTGAAATCGTGGTTCTTAACGGTCAGCCGCCCCGTCTTGGCGGTCTGCAGCCACGAGATGCTTTTAAGCGGCTCCGCGCCCGTATAATCGCGGTAGCCGAGTATAAGGCTCGGGTCCTCCATAATAAAGCGCCGCACCGAAACATCGCCCAAAAACCCGCCGAGCGCGTCGGAGAGAGGCGGCTCGTCAAGCGCGCGCGCCGTGCATACCACGCTTCCGGGTATGTCAAACGAGAGCACCTTTGTCCTGAAGCCCAGAAAATCGCCCGTTTCAAGGTACACCTTGCCGGGCAGGCGCCTGCCGCGGGTCTTGAACGAGATATGTACGCAGCCCTTCAGCGCCCTGTGCGGCATCAGGCAGGCGTCGAACGAGTACATGCCGCCGAACAGCCCGCCCCCGCTGTGTCGGCGCAGCCATTCCTCGTCCTCGCGCATTTCGACCTCGTCGTTCAGCAAAAAAGAAAACCCCACGAACATGATGGGCCAGAACGCCGTGTTGCGCACCCTGTAGGTAAGGGTCGCCACCTCGTCCGGCTCGGTCAGGCTCATGTCCAATTCGCAGCGGAACGCAACGTGCTTTTCGTTCAGCGTAAGGCTAAGCACCTCAAGCGCGATAAGCCCGAGCACCACCGAAGCGATCATGGTTATCAAAAGAGGCAGGGGCATTTTATCTTTCCAAAGGCACGGGCAGTTCGTCCAAAAGCCGCGCGACGAAGCCCTCGGTATCCATGTGACTGCGGGCAACGGTCGATATCCTGTGCGCAAGCACGGGCACGGCGCACGCCTTTACGTCCTCGGGCAGCACGAACGTCCGTCCGTCCATCGCCGCGGTGATCTGCGCCGCCTTGTAAAGGGCTATGGAGCCGCGAGCGCTCACCCCGTACTGCAAACGGTCGCTCTCACGCGTGGCGGTTATAATGCTCATGATATAGTCGGCAACGTCCTCCGAAACCTCCGTCTCGCGGTACTCGCGGCGCATCGCCGCAAGCTCCTCCCGCGTGACTATCGGCTGTATCCGGTCGACAAGCTCGCGCGTGTCGGGGCGGCGCAGCACCTGCTTTTCCTGCTCCGGGGTCATGTAGCCCAGCGACGTCTTCATAAAGAAGCGGTCAAGCTGCGCCTCGGGCAGGGGGAAGGTGCCGTAGGACTCCACGGGGTTCTGCGTGGCCATTACAATGTAAGGCTCGTCAAGCTTGTAGGTGGAGCCGTCTATCGAGATCTGGCGCTCCTCCATGGCCTCAAGAAGCGCGGACTGGCTTCGGGGCACGGCGCGGTTTATCTCGTCCGCGAGCACGACGTTCGCAAACAGGGGGCCGGGGCGAAACACGAATTCGCCCTGCTTCTGGTCGTAAAAATGTATGCCGGTAAGGTCGGAGGGCAATATGTCCGGGGTGAACTGTATGCGGCGGAACTCACCTCCGATGCACCTTGAAAAAGCGCGCAGCAGCATTGTTTTGCCGGTGCCGGGCAAGTCCTCCAACAGCACGTGTCCCTGTGCGATAAGGCAAACGCCAAGGCGGCAGATCACCTCGTCCTTGCCCACGATAACGCTTCCGCAGGCGTCGAGCAGGCGCTTTTTGAACGATACGAAGACTTCGGTATTCACGCGTGAACCTCCTTCGGTTTTGCGCAAATGATACACTATTTGGCCGCTTCTGTCAATACGGGCATAATGCCGCGGACGCTGTAATATCCATTACCATGAGAATCGGAAAGCACAAAAAAGCCGCCGTTATCAAGGCGTTCGCAAGGCTGCTCGCGGCGGCGCTCGCAGGCCTTGCCGCAGGGGCCCTGTTCGCGCCGGACGCCCCCCGCCAAAGGGAAACCGCGTCCGGAGAGCCGCTGCCCCTCGTACCTGTTGCGCAGGAGCTGCCGCTCTTGCCCCGGGAATACGAGCCGCCGGGAAGCGAAGCTCATGCGGAGGCGGGCAGCGTGGAGCTTGCCTCGCCGCGCCTGACGGTCAGCATAGACGGCGCCCCGTGCGGGATGGAGCTTGAAGAATACCTCGTCGGCGTGGTGGCGGGCGAGATGAGCGCCGCATCATGCCCCGAGGCGCTTAAGGCGCAGGCGGTCGCGGCGCGCACCTTTGCGGCCCTGCACATGGCGGGCAGGGCCGCGTGCAAAAGCGGCTGTACGGTCTGCTCCGACCCCTTCTGCTGCCAGGCGTATCTGACCGACGGGGAGCTTAAGGCAAGGTGGGCAGACGCCTATCCGCAGTACATCGCGGCGATACGCTCTGCGGTGGAGCAGACGCGCGGGCTTGTGGCGGTGTACGGGGGCGAGCTTATCAACGCGCTCTACCATGCCTCGAGCGGTCACGCGACCGAATCGAGCGAGGCGGTGTTTGCCAACGCCCTGCCGTACCTTGTCTCAGTGGACAGCCCCGAAGGGGACTCCGGCGCGGTCTCCGTGCAGGAGCTCGGCGCGGATGAGGCGGCGGAGCGGCTTGTCGCCGCGTTCCCGCAGAGCAAATTGAAAGGCCCCCTTACGGAGGCCGATATAGAGGTGCTGCGCCTTACCCCGAGCGGCAGGGCGGACCGAGTGCGCGTGGGCGAAACGGAAGTGGGCGGCATGGAGCTGCGCCTTGCGTTGGGGCTGAAAAGCGCGGCGTTCACGGTGGAATTCCCGAATGAGGGCACGGTGCGCTTTACCTGCATAGGCTACGGGCACGGCGTGGGCATGAGCCAGCTCGGGGCAAACGACATGGCGGCCGCAGGGGCGGATTTTCGCGCGATACTCGCCCATTACTACACGGGCACGGAGCTGTATTCGCTGAAATACCGCTCCCCGTAGGGTCACTCCAGCTCCTCCGCCCGCAGGAGGCAGCTCCACGGCAGGAGCCTTGCCATGGCGAGCGCGTCGCCGGGGGAGTCGAACCCGCAGTGAAAATAGCGCTTTTCACCGTCGGCGCGCCGCACCTCGACTATGCACCCCAGCGCGGGCAGCTTAACTTCAAGCGTGCAGTCCCCGCGCACTCCCGTGCGATATTCGTATTCACAGCCGTCTGCAAGGCTGTGCGCCTTAACGTACAAAAGCCTTCCTCCCGCGCGGCGGCCATGCCGCATATTATCGTAAGGATGATACCACGAACGGGGCGCGGGCGCAAGCTCAGAACCTTTTCGAAACCACAGCCTCCACCGCGGCTACCGCGTAGTACATGACGGCGGCCAGCGCGCACAGCACGGCTATGCTTGCCATTACAAGATCCAGCTTGAACACCTGCCCGCCGTAGACTATGAGATAGCCGAGCCCCCGCTTGGAAACGAGGTATTCGCCGACTATAACGCCGACCCAGCTCATGCCGACGCTGATTTTAAGCGCGCTCATGATGGCGGGCACCGAGGCGGGCAGCACGGCCTTTATAAAGGTTTGCATGCGCGTAGCTCCAAGCGAGCGCATCAGCTGGCTCTTGTCGCGTCCGTTCTCCAAAAAGCCGGCAAGCACCTGCATCACCGTCACCACGGTCGAAACGAGCAGCGCCATTACGATTATCGCCTCGGCGCCCGCGCCGACCCAGACTATGAGTATCGGCCCCAAAGCGATCTTGGGCAGGGCGTTAAGCACGACAAGGTATGGGTCAAGCACCCGTTCGAGCGTTGGGAAAAACCACAGAAGCACCGCGGCAAGCACGCCCGCAGCCGTTCCCAAAAGGAACCCCGCCGTACATTCGGCAAAGGTCGCAAGTATATGGGGCGCGAGCTCGCCCGCGCGCGCAAGCGAAACGAGCGTTCTGACGACCCGCGACGGAGACGAAACAATAAACGGATCGACGGCGCCCGCCCGGCCCAGAAGCTCCCACAGGAGCGCGGCGGCCAAAAGCAGGCCGACCCTCGCCGCGTGTATCAGCAGGGAGCGCCGCCTTAGCTTTTTCAGATACTCCTTATGCTCCGGGCTCATCGGTCTTCAGCTCCTTCCAGATAAGGTCGAACAGCTCCGAAAAGCCGGGCCTGCCGCGGCGTTCAAGCGCGGAGCCCGAAAGCTCCACGCAAAACTCCCGCTTGACGTGCGCGGGTCTTGCGGAAAACACCGCGACGCGGTCGCCCATTGCGATGGCCTCCGATATGTCGTGCGTCACGAGCACCGCAGTGTACCCGCCCTGCTTTATTATGCCGCGCACCTCGTCCTCGAGTATCAGGCGGGTCTGGTAGTCGAGCGCCGAGAAAGGCTCGTCAAGCAGCAGCAGCTCCGGCGAAAACACAAGCGTCCGCACCAGCGCCGCTCTTTGGCGCATGCCTCCCGAAAGCTGCGACGGCCTGCGCCCCGCAAACTCACCCAACCCGTATTTGTTTAGCAGCTCCAACGCTTTTTTGCGCGTTTCATCCGTGAGCTCGCCGCGTATCTCAAGCCCGAGCAGCACGTTTTTTTCTATCGTGCGCCATTCTAAAAGCTCGTCGCGCTGCAGCATATAGCCTATCCTCGGAAGCGCCTTTTCGGGCTCCGTACCAAGTACGCGCACCCTCCCGCGCGAGGGCGCGGAAAGCCCTGTCAAAAGCTTTAACACGGTCGTCTTGCCGCAGCCCGACGGCCCGACTATGGAAAGAAGCTCCCCCTTTTTGACTTTAAGGTCCAGCCCCTCCAGCGCGCGCGTTTCGGACCGCGGCTCGTGATAGGTCAGGCTGACGCTCTCAAGGGAAGCCGTTATTTCAGCATTCATGGTCCCTCCATAAAGAAACTTCAATGTATGCTATGCGCGCCGCATAAAAAGCGTGACCGCGCCTTTACAACGGCGCAAAACGGCGGTAAAATAAAAAACGGGGCATAGCCCCATAAAGGAGAGGATATGAGCTTTTACGGGATAGAGAACGCTCCGCGCGAGGTGCGCGGGCTGTATGAAAAACTGCTTTCCTGCTGGTCGCGCGAGACCTGCGCGCCGCGCTTCCGCCCGGATTGGTCCGAGGACGACCCGACGCTCGGGCAATGCTCGATCACGAGCTTTCTCGTGCAGGACCTGCTGGGCGGCGAAGTTTGGGGAGTCCCGCTTGCGGACGGCGGGTATCACTGCTTTAACGAGGCCGCGGGCTGCCGCTTTGATCTGACGAGCGAGCAGTTCAAAACGCCGCTCGACTATTCCGCGCCCGTGCTGCAGCAGAGGGAGACGCATTTTGCCGACCCCGACAAATACGCAAGGTATCTGCTGCTGAAAAGCAGGCTTGAGGCCGTGATGAAGGACGGGCGTTAGGGCGGAGCCGCCGTTTCCGATATGCTCTTTTCTTTCGTCCGTGTTCCCTCCGCAGATAGTGAAATAAGGGCGTCAAGCAAAAAAAGACCCGCGGGAAGCGCATTCAAGGCGTTGATCTGAACCCAAAAAGTTAGACAAAAGAATTAAATCAAGCAGCTTTGAGGGCTTGCTTTCTGTGAATAGCAGGAGGTAAGCCCTTTAGCTTAGCTTTGATACGACGGTTATTGTAGTAGTCAAGGTACTCGATAAGTTC
>JAEEGL011450369.1_pt1 | contig 21283 bp, 16 predicted proteins | sample 9134231 | NCBI WGS metagenome assembly JAEEGL01 (sample SAMN16246548, study PRJNA631951) | gut metagenome | biome: gut microbiome; feature: rumen; material: fiber-attached | host: Bos | place: Iran: Karaj | collected 2018-10
ATCTTTTGGTAACTGACTTCGTAGAACTTTTCTTCTATTTTCTTTTCAAGTTTTGGTAGAGCAAACTTTGAGATTTCACGGAAAACTGTAAGAAGTACTGAAAGATCATCTAATAAGCCAATCCCCGGAAATGTGTCCGGCAAAACATCTATCGGCAGCACCAGATATAAAAGAGCACCGACAATTACAAGCTTTAAGCGCAGCGGAACTTCTGGTGACTTTGCCTGTTCCCAGAGAAAAAGAACTTTATCCCAGATTTTTGCGATGACACCTTTTTTCATTGCAGGAAGTTTGGAATCTAATTCCTGAACATCCTTTTCTGTAGATTGCTTTCCGAGTTCATCTGCTTTCTTCAGTGCCTTTTTCTTTGTTATGGTTTTCATAAGAGAATAATAGCATTTATTAAAATTATCTGTAAATGATTCAAATGCATGCAAAATTTATTTTTATCACTGACATTACTTGGCATACCTCTTGTATTATCTTTGTTTTAGAAACTAATGAGGTTTCTAAGGAGTCAATATGATAAAGAGAGTATTAGGTACCTGCTTTACTGCAGCTGCACTTACAATTACAGGTAAAATGATTTCAGATTATGCAGAAAAAAAGCCGGCATTGAAGAATGTTAAGGATAAACTTAAAAAGACTGGACAGGATTTTTCTGATGATTGTAAGGAAGTTGGTTTAGCAATTAAACAAGCTTTTGTTAAAGAAAAGGCTGAGCTAGCTGCACAGGTAGGATGAGGATGCAATTTTCACATAAAGAAAGTTCTCAAAGATAAGCTCGTCAAATTTCGGGACAGCTTTTTTTGTTAGAGGTATTTTAGAAGTTCTGAGCGGATTGAATCGAGTCGTTCATCACTTAATCCAAAATCCATCTGACGGAAACTCCAGGCTGAACGACCAATTCCGTATTTGTTGAAAATGCTGGAAATAAGCCGGTACCATTCAAGAGTATCTTTTGTAGAAGCTTTATCAATAACTCCATATTCACCACAGTACAGTCTTACATTGCGTTTTTCTGCAGTTTCTATTGCTTCGGCAAAAATTGTTTCAAAATAGTTCTCGTCGATTGTAGCGTCTGAAGAGAAAGCTGAGAAAACTGTACCAATCTGGCCAACTTTTGCTTCTGTCATTTTAATGTAGTCTGCAAATGTAGATTTTAGAGGGAATCTGAAATCTGGATTCATTTTTGGACCAACCCAAGGTGCTCCCTGATGTGTAAAAAGCAAAGGATCGTAACAGTGGAAATTGTAAACGATATTTTCATCATATGGAGGATCCAGGTCTTTTACTGATGCAACAGAATTGTTCCAGTAACTTCCAACCAGAATTTTTACATCAGGACTAATAGCTCTGATTCTCTGGATACAGTTTTTAGCGATTGCATTCCATTTTTTACAGAAGGCCTGATCTGTAACTTCATTCAGTAATTCGAAACAGATTTCATTTTTACTGTCTTTGAAAAAATCTGCAAAGTTTGCAGCTAATCTTTCCCAAAGTTTGTAAAAACGTTCCTGATAATCAGGGTTGTCAAAAAATCCTGCTTCTTTTTCTCCAGCATCAAAGGAATATCCTGCTGTTTTGTGGAGGTCAAGAATCATGTTAAGATTGTTATTTTTGCACCAGTTAGCAGCCTTTCTGATTCTTTCAATACCTTCTTCGAGTGGTGTGCCATTATCAGTTTCTACAAGATTATAGTCAATTGGAAGTCTGATGTGATCAAGTCCCCAGCTTTTGATTGTTTTAAAATCTTCTTCTTTGATGAAGTTGTCATATCTTTCTTTTGTGTGATTACACTGAGAGTACCAGCCGCCCAGGTTTACACCATGCATAAATCCTTCGAATTTAATCATAATTACCTCGTATCAATTATTGTACTGAATAAAGCAGGTTTTCATAACTTGGGTAAGGCATGTATTCTTCACCAAGCATTGATTCAATTTTATCTGCCACACTTCGGAGATCTTCCATAGCAGGAATAACTTCTTTTGCATAAGAATGAGCTTTCTGCATTAAATCAGTTATTTGATTTGTACTTTCATGTTTTGCAGAAAGAACTTTTTCTTTTTCAAATAGGCTTTCAAAAAGGGATGTAAGATCATCTTTGAATTTCTGAGAATTTGCTGTGAACAACGACCCAAGTTTTGACTGTGTATCAGCAAGGAGATTCAAATATTTTGTAGTAGCAGGAATTATATCTTTGTAAACCATTTCAGACATTGTGTTTGCTTCGATGTTAATAACCTGACAGTATTTTTCCAGTTTGATATCGTAATGACTCTTCATTTCTTCGGCAGTGTAAATGCCAAGGCGGGTGAATAGATCTATATTTTTCTTATCAAGATAATGTTCAATTGCTTTTGGAGTTGTACGGTAGTTTTTAAGACCACGACGTTCTGCCTCTTCAATCCATTCTTTGCCATATCCGTTTCCGTTGAAAAGAATTCGCCAGTGAGCAGTAATTTCACGTTTGATAAGTTTCTGCATATCGTTGTTGAAATCTTTTGACTGTTCAAGTTCATCTGCAAAGGCACGGAGAGAGTCTGCGAGAATTGCATTTAAGATTGTATTTGGACCACTTATTGAAAGAGAACTTCCAACTGAGCGGAATTCAAAACGATTTCCTGTAAATGCGAAAGGAGAGGTTCTGTTGCGGTCGGTAGAATCTTTTGGAATTGGAGGAAGTACATCTGCTCCAATTGTCATTTTTCCACCCTTGTTTCCGTTGTAATCAGTTCCATCTTTTATAGCTTTGAGAACGGCATCAAGTTCATCACCAACATAAATTGAGATGATTGCAGGAGGTGCTTCGTTTGCTCCGAGACGATGATCGTTTCCGGCTGATGCAACTGAATAGCGGAGGAGGTCCTGATTTTCATCTACTGCTTTGATTACGGCTGTAAGGAAAAGAAGGAACTGAGCATTGTCGCGTGGAGTTTTTCCTGGAGAGAAAAGGTTTTCTCCAAGATCGGTTGCAATTGACCAGTTGTTGTGTTTTCCGCTTCCGTTTACACCTTCGAATGGTTTTTCATGCAGAAGACAGATAAGACCGTGTCGTCTTGCAACTTTTTTCATAATCTCCATTGTCAGCTGATTCTGGTCTGCGGCAAGGTTACTTGTAGTAAAGATTGGAGCCATTTCGTGCTGAGCTGGAGCAACTTCGTTATGTTCAGTTTTACAGTAAATACCAAGCTTCCACAGTTCTTCGTTTAAGTCTTCCATGTATTTTATTACACGAGGTTTGATTGCGGCGAAGTACTGATCGTCCATTTCCTGACCTTTTACAGGGCGTGCACCAAAAAGGGTACGACCGCACATTTTAAGGTCTTTTCGTTTCTGGTAGAGTTTTTCATCAATAAGGAAGTATTCCTGTTCAGGTCCCATTGTTGTTGTTACATGACTTGCTTTGTTTCCGAATAATTTGAGTATGCGGAGGGACTGTTCATTTAAAGATTCCATTGAGCGAAGCAGAGGTGTTTTTTTATCCAGGGCTTCACCGGTGTAGGAACAGAAGGCTGTTGGAATACATAAAGTATGATCTTTTACAAAAGGATATGAGGTTGGATCCCATACAGTATATCCGCGAGCTTCAAAAGTAGAACGTTTTCCACCATTTGGGAAAGAAGATGCATCTGGTTCACCTTTTACAAGTTCTTTTCCGCTGAAACTCATTATGATTTTTCCTTCTTCAGCTGGTGTAAGGAAGGAATCGTGTTTTTCTGCAGTAATACCGGTAAGTGGCTGGAACCAGTGTGAATAATGTGTTGCGCCTTTTGAGATGGCCCAGTTTTTCATTGCTTCTGCAACCTGGTTTGCAACATCGAGATTAAGAGGGGTGCCTTCTTCCATGGTGTGCTTAAGAGACTTATAAGCATCAGAAGATAGGGTTTCTTTCATAACAGACTGGTTAAAAACCAGGCTTCCAAAAATCTCCGGTACGTTAACGTTAGTCATAGGGAACTCCTGTGACTTCATTTTAGTGATTTAGAAATATGGGGTCAAGAAAAAGGCTTTTTATATGAAAAAAGGGAATTTATAAGTTTTCAATTAATTTTTCAGGATTCAGACTGTAGGCTTCCGGACCGATTTTTCTTGAAGTAAGAGCATGCCATTCAACTGCATTTATGGCTGCTTCAGGAGCACTGTATCCTTGTGATAAAAGTGAACCAATCATTCCGGCAAGAACATCTCCACTGCCGCCTTTTGCCAGACTTTGACATCCGTCTGCACAAATATAGGTCTGTCCCCTATAGAAAATGAAGGTATTTGCACTCTTTATAACAAGGCAAATTTGAGGATATAAGTTTGAAAAGATTTTTCCGGCTTTAAGTTTTGTTTCTGCTGAGGAAGAAAGGGTTGAAACTGAAAAATCATTATCATTGAGCATTGCGTCAGGATGATTTTTTAAGACCTTTGAAAAGAGTCGGCTGCATTCAGAAAGATGTGGGGTAAGTACTACTTTTGCGTTTTGAACTTTATTCAGGCCTTCTAAAAGATTAAAAAGGCTTTTTTCATCGAGCGAAAAAATTCCTGCATCCAAAACTGCGGCTGGTTCTTTTGAATTGTTAAACCATTCTGTAAAAATCGGCAGGTCTTTCTGGTTTTCTTCTGAAAAGCCGGGACCAATCACCATTGCATTTGTTTTTTCCGGGATGGTGGAAGAAATCATAAGTTGTGGTGATATTTTAAATTGTTCCAGATTTGAAGCAGAAGTTTTTAAAAGTGTGGTAAGTCCACTGCCAGAATTCAGGGCGGCACTTGCAGCAATTATTCCGGCTCCAGCTTTACTACCTGTAAAAACTGTTGTATGACCGTAAGTTCCTTTGTGTGCTGAAGGATTTTTTCTTAAAGGTAGTTTTAAATCTTCTTTTTCAATGAGATAAGCATCAGGATTGAGGGATGATTCAAATTTTTCTCTAGGAAGCCCCAGGTTTGCTACAATAATTTGTCCACAGACGGCTTTTGCCTTATCAGAATAAAGGGCAGTTTTTTCCTGACCCATGGTAATGGTGTAGTCAGATTTGAAATACAGGCCGGATGGAATATCACAGGCAATTTTTAAGCAGGCAATATTGTTTATTGTATCAAGAAGATTTTTTATATCATCTTTTAGCTGACCATGAAATCCTGTTCCGTAAATACAGTCAACAATTGCATCAACTTTTTGAGGAATAATAAAATCTGTGACAATTTTTACACCAAGTTTCTGACACATCTCTGCCTGAATTATTGCTTCTTCGCTTGCTGGTTTTTCCAGACAATAAATGCATACCTGGCAGGTGTCGGAAAGCAGTCTTGCAAGAGCATATCCATCACCACCGTTATTGCCTTTTCCGCAGAGAATATAAACAGAATTTACTTTTTTACTGATGATAAAATCTGCCATAGCACGGGCAGCGTTTTCCATCATTAAAAAAGGCGGAACTGAAAAATTTTCTTTTGAAAGTCTTTCTAATTCCGCCGGATTATTAAAAATCTTTTTCATTATTTAAAGATATTTGAAATTGCATCGCCAACGTCTTTTCCAGCGTCTTTGATAGAATTTCCTGCTTTTTTGAAGTCTTTTTTAGCCTGTTTAGTAGTTTTATCTAATTCTTTTTTAGCCTTTGCCTTTTTCTTTTCCAAAGTTTTCTTTGTTTTTTCTTTAGCTTTTTCAAGTTTAGCTTCAGAATAATCAGCGTATTCACCGACTTTTGTGTTCATTTTTACAAGTTCAAGTTCGAGTGCGGCAATTTCTTTTGAAAGATTTGCATCTGCAAAAACAAGAGGTGATGTAAGTACAAATGCTGATAAAATTAAGGCTGCTTTTTTATTAAGTTTCATTTTAAACCCTCCTTAGAGTTTTTTTTAGTGAAGGAATATCATTCCTAAAATTCCAAGTGGAATGAGATAACATGCAAACCACTGTAATTTTCCTTTTCTAATCAATTTCATTAATAAAGCTAATGAAAGATATCCAACAATAAATGCTGCGGTACAACCAATTACAATTGGAGCAATTCCAATAGAACCAGTCATTTCGTCTAAATCTTTTACTTCAAGAATAAAAGCACCTAAAATTGCTGGAATTGAGATAATGAAAGAATAATCTCCGGCAGTTTTTCTGTCCATACCAGAGAATAAGGCACCGGCGATGGTAGAACCTGAACGGCTGATGCCGGGTAAAGTTCCAACACCCTGCATAAGTCCAATCACCAGTGACTGAAGAATCGAAACGCCTTTAGAATTTTCCTGGGCTGGAAGATTTTCTTTCTTTTTTCCAATCTGAGCAGAAATTATCAGAATAAGAGCTGTTACAATAAATCCTGCACAGGTAAATTTGATTGGTAAATCAGGAATAAGTTTACTTGTTACAATTCCTATTACGCCTGTAATAATTGTAGAAAGAATGATTGCAATAATTGCTTTACGACCTCTTTCATCTGTACCGCATAATACATCATCTGACTGCTGATTTTCAGGCATTGGTTTTCTGGCAATCCAGCGTCCAAGACATTTTAAAAGAGCCCAGATTTTTTTCCAGAAATAAATACATACTGCAAGTAAGGTTGCAAGATGAAGGAAAACATCAAATAAAAGCGGGAGATCTTCAAGTCCGAAAAGGTTCTGTGCTACTGCAAGATGGCCTGAAGATGAAATTGGGAGAAATTCTGCAAGTCCCTGTAAAGCGCCAAGTAATAAAGCCTGTAATATTGTCATTTTTTTACTCCGTAATTTTTTTATTTTTGAGTATTATTTTTTTTCTGTTTTATCAAAAGGATGATTGAAGTTGTTATTGCAAAGACAATCATTATAAAACACAAAATTTGTCCTGTTGAAAAGTTTAAAAGGGATGTGTTTGTGTAGATTGGAGCTGATGCGTCTTTTGCAATTCTGTAACCAATTTCTACATCTGGTTCACGGAAATATTCGATTACAAAACGGAATATTCCATATCCTCCTGCATACATCAAGGCAAGCTGTCCATCGAATTTCTTATGTTTTCTGCAGAACCAGATTATAAGGAAAAGGACAATTCCTTCAAAAAATGCTTCGTATAGCTGGCTTGGATGTCTTGGAAGATTAACTAGTCTGGTGGAAGAAATGTCCATTCCAATCTTAGCAGCAAAATCTTTTACCCATTCTATATTTGCGGAAAAACGTTCTGCACCTGGAAAAACAATTCCCCATGGCATGGTTGTAATTCTTCCGTAAAGTTCACCATTCAAGAAGTTTCCAATGCGGCCAAAGGTGTAACCGATTGGAATTGCAGTACACATTGCATCACACCATTTCCAGAAGGGCTTTTTATGGCGTTTACACCAGATAATCATTCCTATAAGTCCGCCTATAAATCCACCGTGGTAAGACATTCCTGCAAGCCCTGTAAAGTTTCCGTTTACATCAAAAGGCCAGAAGATAAGCCATGGAGTTTTCCACATGCCGCTTCTATCATAAATAAGTGAAGAACCAATTCTTGCACCCAGCAGGAGGAAAATAATTCCAGTGGAGATGAAGCTGAATAAATCATCCTCTGTGGTTTTATAAGAATCTGTATCTAAAGATCCTTCTTTTGAAATCTTTTTCAGAACAAGATATGCGGTTACAAATGCAAATACATACATCAGACCGTACCAGCGTAAAAGGCTTAAAAACTTAAGGTTTGGAAAAATCTGGGGATGAATCCAGGATGGGTAGTTGAGATATAAAAACATTTTGCTCCAATAAATAAATATTTTAAATAGTTCGGAAAACTAAATCTTAAATCCCTGCTGAGTTGCTTTTATAAGCTTAGATTTCAGAAGGTTGTTTTCTTTTTTCAACTGAGTGAGTTCATACTGCTGGGTTTTAATCATCTCGGCAAGTTCTCCTACAGTGAGTGAACCTCCTGAAACAAGATCATCAATTCCCGAAAGTTTGAAATTATAATCATCTGCAGCTTCTTCTTCGGCATTCTGGAAATTATCACCAGAAACTTCAGAAGGATCAAAATCTGAGTCGAAGACATGTGGCTGAGTTGAAATTACTTTATCTGCAATACGGTAGATGGCTTGTCCCAGAACTGACTGTGGCTTGTAAACTACAACTGGCAGCTGGGAAGCAAGAGCCTTGTCCTGCAGCATATCACGGAACATAAGTCCTAAATATTCAATTTCGAGTCCAAGATACTGATTGCAGGATGCTTTGATTCTTTGTGCACGGTCTGCATCTTTTGGATCTTCAATCATGTTCATAACCAGGCGTGGTCTGAACTGCTGCATACGGTTGATAAAGAGCTGAGTTGTATTTGGATCAACTTTTGCGAGTCCCTGAATTAATTGCGGAATATAAAGTTTCTGCATTGCTTTTGAGTCAGATTTAATCTGGTCAAGGTAAGCACGGCCTGGAGTTCCTCGTTTGAAAGTTGTGTATAAGAGTCTGAAAACTGCATTTTTAAGGAAAAGATAACCGTTCAAGGTTGCAGTAACTGCAGGTGCAGAAACAATGATTCCCTGTGGTGAAAGAAGGAACATGTCCAGGATGAACTGATGGGTTCCTGCTCCAAGGTCCAGAATTACGTAGTCACAGTCAATATTTTTTAAATTTCTGATAAGCTTGATTTTCTGGACATGTTTGAGAGAAGTTAAATCAGGAATCTGGCTATCTCCGGCAATGAAACTTACATTCTGGTAGTCTGTTGGCTGGATAATATCCTTAAAATCAGATTTTTCGGTAAACCATGAACCCAGACTTGCAGTTCCAGGATGCTGTCCTATTACTAAGTGAAGATTTGAAGCACCAAGGTCAAGGTCAACCAAAACGACCTTTTTACCCTGCTGACCTAATGCGATTGCTAAGTTTGCGGAAAGGAGGCTTTTTCCAACTCCACCTTTTCCACTTGCTATTGGAATAATTTGTGACATAGAAAAATTATAACATGTTTACAAGCAAAAGTGAATTGTTAGAATCAGGGGGTAGCTGGAAATCTTAACTAGATTTTTTAATGTCTCTGGCATACAATATAGGGCATGAAAAAACTACGTCAGGCAATTGCCATTTTTGTTCTTTTTATTGCATCTCAGTGTTTTGCTCAGTCTTCAGCTGATGCAGAAGTGAAGCTTTCAAGTTTTCAGTATGTAAAAAATCTTAATTTTATTTATGATTATCTTCTCCAGAATTATGTAGATGAAATTGACCCAAAAGTTCTTTATGAAGGGGCTTTAAAGGGTATGCTTGATTCGATTGGAGATCCTTATACAGTTTATCTTGATACTGATTCAATGCGGGATATGAATGATACCACTTCTGGTAATTTTGGAGGTGTAGGTCTTTCTATTTCAAAACCTGCAGAAGATACTCCGGAAAAACCTGCATATGTTGAAGTTGAATCACCAATAGAAGATTCTCCTGGAGCAAAAGCAGGCATTCAGTCTGGTGATCAGATTGTTGCAATTGAGGGGGAACCAACTCCATCAATGACAATGAATGATGTTCTGTTAAAACTGCGTGGTGTTGTAGGAACTCCTGTTACAATCACAATTTTGCGCGGAAAGAACATGAAGTTTGATGTAACTCTGGTTCGTGCTCTTATTGAAGTTCCAACCGTAAAATATGGAATGATTGAAGGAACATCAATTGGTTATGCAAAATTAATTCAGTTTACTCCAGATACAGCCATTCGTTTGCAGGATGCAATTGATTCGTTTAAGAGTAATGGTTTTACAAGTATGATAATTGACCTTCGTGATAATCCAGGTGGACTTATTACCAGTGTTGTTGATGTTGCAGATAAGTTTATTGATGAAGGTCCAATTGTTTCTACAAAGAGTAGAATTGCTTTTGAAAATCGTCAGTATGTTGCATCATCATATTCAACAACGGTAAAAAATATTCCAATTGTAGTTTTAATTAACAGAGGTTCAGCAAGTGCATCTGAAATTCTTTCGGGAGCCCTTAAAGATTATCATCTTGCATATTTAGTTGGTGAAAGAACTTACGGAAAAGGTTCAGTTCAGCAGATAAAATATTTGAACAGAACTTTTACAGAAGGTTTTAAACTTACAATGGCACGTTATTATACTCCAAGTGATACTAACATTGATAAAATTGGTATTCCGCCTGATTTAGAAGTTCAGAATCTTAAGAAATTTTCTGAAGAAGAAGAAAAGAAATATGTTGAAATGCTTAATTCTAAGGTGATTACAAATCTTGTGGAATCAAAACCAGGCATGAAAGAAAGTGACATTGCAGAGTCTGCACGGGAAATTTCTGCAGAATATGGATTTGATGAACGATTGATCAGAAGACTTATTAGAATTCAGGTTCAGAGAAATCAGCCTACTCCTTTATATGATTTAGACTGGGATGTTCAGCTTAATGAGGCTATCAAAATAGTTCAGTCATCTGATTATTTTAAGCTTGTAAAAAACACAAAAACTTTGAAGCAGCTTCAGGAAGAGGCTGAATTAAATTCAAAAGATTCAGATAAAAAACAAGAAGACTAATGCGTCAGTTTATCCTTGAAAATCAAAATATAAAAAATGGACTTGTCACTCTTGAAGGAAAAGATTTCCGATATTTGCGACAGGTCCTTCGTGTAAAAACTGGTGATATGCTTTCTGTTCGTCTGAAAGATGGAAAACTCCAGAATTCGACGGTAGCAAAAATTGATGATAAAGGCAGAAAAATTACAATTCAATTTTGCGCGAACAGTGAGAACTCTGAGGCGGTGGAAAAATCAATTACTCGCGGGGTTCAGTCTACAGAAATTGATGGAAAACTGCCTGCCGTAGAATACTGGCTTTTTCAGTTTCTTCCCAAGCCACAAAAATTTGAACAGATTGTAAGACAGGCCACAGAATGTGGAGTAGCTTGTATTGTTCCTGTCATTGGTGAATATACTGAAAAATCAAGTGTGTATGCCCTTGAGGGTAATAAAAAAGAAAGACTTGAAAGAATTATAAAAGAAGCAAGACAGCAGAGTGGTTCTCCCGTTGATACAAAAATTCTTCCGCCTGTAAGTTTGTCCGGGGCGGTGGAGGAATGGGAGAAAGTTTCTTCTGAAAATGGTGATAAAGTTGCTTTTGTTTTGTCAGAGCGGGATGATTGCAAAGATAATTTGAAAAAAATTCTTTCTGAAAATAAAAACATAAAACATCTGGCAATTGCAGTGGGAAGTGAAGGAGGAATTAGTCCTCAGGAAGTTTTACTTTTGGAAGAAAAAGGACTTTTTCATCCGATACATTTTGCCGTCAATATATTAAGATGTGAAACAGCAGCTCTTTATGGAATTGCGGCGATTCAATCTGCAATCAACTAAAAAAATAAAAGGAAAAAATTATGTCTATTGAACGAATTTCATTGATTGGTGTACCTGTTGATATTTGTGGGCCTGAAAATCTGGAAAACGAAATTCTTGAACTGCTTGCTAAACCAGGTACAAAACAAATCGTTTTTCTTTCTATCTGGAATTTGTTGAAGGCACGTCATAAGGGTGATTATGCAGAATGTATTAAAAATGCTGATTTAGTACTCCCAATTTCAAAAAGCATTCTGGGGGGAGCTAAGTTCTTAAAGCTTAAAGTACCGGTTCGTTATAATCCTTTTGAAGCAGTAATTCAGATTCTTTCAATTTTGGATACACATTACAAATCTGTTTATTTGTTTGGTTCAAGTGAAAAAACTTTGTCCAGGGCAGAGCATAATATTCATGGTACTTTTGTAAATTTAAGAATTTTGGGGCGCTATATCGGTTATTATCCGAAAGTTGTAGAAGATAATATCGTACAAGCCATTTTTAAGGCACAGCCTTCCCTTGTTCTTATAAGTGATGGAATTAAGGAGAAAAACTGCTGGGCATATCGTCGCCGCAATAGATTTTCTTCAAGTATCTTTTTGTATTACAAAGATGCCTTCGGAATTTTTTCTGAACGTGTAAAAAGAGTAAAAGAAAAGACTTTTAATAAAGGGCATGAAATCTTTGTTGAAATTTTGCACAATCCATTTAAAATATTTCTTATATTTCCATATCTCTGGTACGTTCTTGTTTTGATATGGTATCGTTTATTTAAAAAGAAATAACAAAAAGAGAGGCTTCTCTGGAAGAAACAAAAGGCTGGTGTAAAGTTTTATTTGTAACTCGTCGTCCTGTTGCTGGTCAGTTTTTCAAAAAACTTTGCGAATCGTTTGCTGAAATTATCATAAAAAATGATTACTCTTTGTATCTGAAAAAGGATATTAAAACCTCTTTTACAATTATCTTTGATTCAGATCTTTTTAGAGATGATTTGGTCTTAAATGAATTTGCCAGATCTAAACTCCCTCAAAAAACAGGCTGTATTTTTTTCTCGGATGGGATGAATCAAAATCTTCCTGCCATTGAAAACGTTTTTCCAAATATTTTGGTTTTCCCATGTGATGTAGAAAAAATGCTGTCTTTTTTAAAAAGAATTCAGATAAAAAATGAAGAAGAATTAAAAAGTTACAGGAATATATAACCCTTTTATTGAGGGGGTAATACAAAACCCTCAAAACGGCGAAGTCAAGGCTTTAAGCGTGAGCGTGCCTTGATTCGACGTATTCGATTTCAGAAATAATCTGTAAGATTGAGCGTCCAAATTCTTCTGATTTTGCAGAACCAATTCCATAAACATTTAGAAGTTCTGTTTTATTTTTCGGTTTTTTCGCAGCTAAATCCATCAGAGTTTTATCACCAAAAATCATGTATGGAGCAACATTCAAATCATCAGCTTTTCTTTTTCGCCACGCTTTGAGTTGTTCAATAATTTTTTCAGCAAGTTCATCTCCAGCGGCTGGTTTTTCTGCAATAATTCTGCTGTTTGCAGAAGATTTGTTCTTTTTTGGAAAGGCGGTGTAGGATACAGGTCTCAGCGGCAGATTTAAGGTTTCTCTACTTGCAAGAAAGCGCTTTCCCAGTGGTGTAACTTCAAGGATGTTGTATTCTCCTGTTTTCATTAGAAAGCCCTGGTCAATTAAAAGATCAGTAAATTCAAACCAGTCCTCCCGTCCGTATTCAGTACCAATGCCCCATGTAGAAAGTTTGTTATGTCCGTTTTCAAGAATTCGTTTATTTTTTGAACCCATCAAAACATCTATCACATAGGAACTTCCAAAACGCTGACTTGTTCTGATAACACAACAGAGTAATTTTTGAGCAGGAATTGTTACATCAGAAAGAGGTATTTCACCGGCAGAACAGATATCACAACAACAGTCTTCTTCATCCTGATTTCTATCATTTGTGTCATATTTTTCACCAAAATAGGCTAAAAGAGTTTTTCTACGGCATATTCGTGAAGTAGCGTATTTTATCATTCCTTGCAGAAGTGCTTCAGATTGTTCTGGATTTGCGGCTTCTTCGAAGAAAAAACGGATTTTGTGAATATCGGCGGCAGAATAAAGTAAAAGGGCTGATGATGGCAGTCCGTCTCTACCTGCACGACCAATCTCCTGGTAGAATTCTTCAATTGATTTTGGAAGGTCATAGTTGATTACAAAACGCACATTTGGTTTATTAATTCCCATTCCAAAAGCTATTGTTGCAACGATAATTTGAACTTCATCTTTTATAAAAAGTTCCTGATTTTTGGCTCTCTGTGCATCATTCAGTCCGGCATGATAATTTAAAACTGAAAAGCCCATATTATCCAGAGCCTGAGTTAGTTCATCCACCTGTTTTCGGGAATAACAGTAAATAATTCCACTTTGATCAGGATGTTTTTTTATGCAGTTCACCACCTGATTAAGGGCGTTTCTTTTAGGCTGAACTTCAAGATAAATATTTTTACGGTTGAAACTGGAAATAAAAATTTCAGGATTTTTCATTCCAAGATTCTGTGTGATATCTTTGCGGACTTGTTCTGTGGCGGTTGCAGTAAGTGCTAACATTACAGCATCTGGAATTAAACGGCGGATTGTTTTTATTTCCAGATAATCTGGTCTGAAATCATGCCCCCAGGAAGATACACAGTGGGCCTCATCAATGGTGATTGCACTGATTTCTACTTCCGGTGCGGTCAGAAGCTTCCGGATTTTTTCAGAAGCAAGTCCTTCTGGTGAAACATATACAATTTTTGTTTTTCCAGTTTTAATTTGTTCAATTGCCTGAAGATATTCATCCCAATTCAGGGAGCTGTTCAGGAAGACAGAATTAACTCCAGAAGTTTTGAGGGAGCCTACCTGGTCCTGCATAAGTGATATTAAAGGAGAAACTACAAGGGTAATTCCTTTTAAAATAAGTGCCGGAATTTGATAACAGATTGATTTTCCACCACCGGTTGGCATAACGGCAAGTGTGTCTCTTCCTTTTAGAACGTTGCTGATTATTTCTTTTTGCAGAGGCCTGAAAGAATCGTATCCAAAAACAGTTTTTAATACTTTTTCAGGTTTTTCGTTCACAAAAGAATTGGCATTTATCTTCATATAGTAATTATAACATAAACCCACTTGAAAAATCCTCTTTGATTTGCTATATTTACAGTCACTTCTGCCGGAGTGGTGGAATGGTAGACACGACAGACTCAAAATCTGTTGCGAGCAATCGTGTAAGAGTTCAAGTCTCTTCTCCGGTACTTTTAAAGGTCTTCTAGTTCTCTAGAAGGCCTTTTTTGTTTTAAAAATAAGACTTGAACGCTCGATGTTTTAGTCTAATTCTGGAAGCATGTTTGCACATAGTTTTCTAAGGCTGATTGCTTCTGAAAGGTGTTTTGGAGAAATAGACTTGCATCCTTCAATATCCGCAATAGTCCTTGAAACTTTCAGACAGCTTGCAACTGCTCTTGGTGAAAAACCATATCTGTTTATAGCTTTATTTAAAAGAGCCTGACCGTCTTCATCAATTTTGCATATTTCCAGAATTTCCTGTGGATTTAGCCTGGCATTTTTTACACCCTGTCGATTTCTCTGGGTTTTGATAGCACGGGCAATCCCTTCTCGAATTTCGGCAGTTGTAGTTAGTCCCGGCCTCTCTTCAGTTTCCTGTGACTCTGATTTGTTTTCAACAAAGACTCTTAAATCAACCCGGTCTAAGAGTGGTGCTGAAAATTTTTTCCAGTATTGTTCAACAGACTTTGCACTGCACAGGCAGATTTTTGTTTTTGAACCGTAATTTCCACAAGGGCAGGGATTTACTGCCATCAGAAGTTGAAAGTTTGCAGGATAGACTGTGCTTCTTCCAGCTCTGCTTAAGGTTATACTTCCATTTTCAAGAGGAACTCTTAACATCTGAAGAACGGAACTTCTGAATTCTGCTGCTTCGTCCAGAAATAAAATACCATTATGAGCAAGGGAAATTTCTCCCGGTCTGCAGTTAGGACCTCCTCCGCAGATTCCTTCTATGCTTGCAGTTTGATGAGGAATTCGAAAGGGTGGTATTCTAACCAAAGGTTCCGAAGGTTTGATTAACCCGGCCAGCGACCAGATTCTTGTAACTGATTGAGCTTCTTCTAATGTGAGCAAAGGGGTAAGAGCCGGGAATTTTTGAATGGCCATCGTTTTTCCACAGCCAGGAGCTCCCAAAGCAATCAGGTTATGACCACCAGCTGCTGCAATTTGCAGAGAACGAACAAGTTGTGCTTGTCCCTTCAATTCTGCAAATTCGTAACCGGGAGAAATTTTTGTAAAATAAACACCATCTATTTCCTCACAGTCAGGAGGAATAAAACTTGATGATTTTGAGTTGTTTCTTGACTCAAAAAAGGAAGAGTCTTGAATCGCCTGAAAAGCATTAACCAGATTATCAGCTCCATACACTTTTACACCGGTAACTTCTCTTGCTTCATCTGCATTTTGAAGTGGTACAATACAGTGCATAATTCCACACGACGCAGCTGTAGAAACTGCCGCATGAACACCTTTCACTGGTCTTATCTTTCCAGACAGTTCAAGCTCACCCATAATTAATACGGGTTCTGCAATAAATTCTTTTTGACCATCAGCATGAGCATGAGCGGCAAGAACACCTATCGCAATAGGCAGATCAAAACCGGCTCCTTCTTTTCTCATATCCGCGGGGGACAAACTTATCAGTACTCTTTCAGGAGGAAAATCAAAGTTAGAATTCCTTATAGCAGCCTGCATCCTTTCTCTGGATTCTTTCACCGCACCGTCGGCTAGACCAACAATATCAACCGCCGGAATCCCTCTTCTCAAATCAACTTCTACAGTAACCAAAGCGCCCTCATATCCGAAAGGCGAAAAAGAATAAACTTGCATCAAAAACACCTCTGTATTAGTTATTGCCTCAATATGCGATTTTTACCAAAATTTCTAAAAAAAATGAAAATTTATTAAAAATTATTTAAAATACAGAGGTTTGGGACTTGAACACCTTAAATTTTTTTTATATTTTACTTTTTTTACAACTATTTTGCTAAATCTGTGTTATATTAATAGATACATCTTTCATATGATTTATGTGAATATAGTTACATCAAAAAAGTTATTTAGACAAAGCAGGAGTTCTTGTGAATAAGCACGATTTTCCAAAAATCCATTTTTACGATCAGGATTTTGTAGACATTTATAATAAAACATGGTCTTGGGTTTCTTCTTTTTGGGTTAATCCAGAAAGTGGTGAACAGGACTCAGAGGGCTTATTTATTTACCCGGAAAACGGGAACCTGATTCTTAATCAGTTTGAAACAATTTTTTCTTCTTTCTTCCTTGTATATTCAAACCGAAATTTTGACCCATGTAACAACATTGATTATTTTTATGCACGTCAGGAAGATTCTGGAGCAATTCGCTGGAAGTATGATGTAAAGACAAATCAGCCTGTTCTGAACAAAGATAATCCAGAAGGTGTTGGACTTCCTCTGTTTGCATTTGCTGAATACAATCTTTATCACAAATCAGCAAATAAGAAACGTATTAAGGATGTAATGCCAATTCTGCAGAAATATATGACCTGGCTGGATGAAACATTTAAACAGGAAAATGGTCTTTATGCAGTTCCTGTTTGTGCATCTTCAATGGAAAATACACCACGTAACGATGCTTTCTATCCAATTGATTTTAATGCCTGCATGGCTGTAAATGCATCTTACATGTCTGCTTTGGGAGATATTCTTAATGATAAAGAAATAAGCTTCCAGTACAGAAAGATGTATTTCTCTATCAAAACAAAAATTAACTCATTAATGTGGGATGAAGAATCAGGATTCTACTACGATCTTGATAAAGAAGGAAAAAAATTAAGTGTAAAATCAATTGCCTGCTACTGGACAATGCTTGCTGAAATTCCAAATGCTGATAAGGCTGATTTACTTGTTGCACACTTAAATAATCCTGAAACATTTGGTACAGATCATCCTTTCCCTACATTAAGTGCTGATGATCCACACTTTAGTGAAGAAGGTATGGGATACAACGGAAGTGTAATGCCTGCTTTCAACTTTATGGTAATAAAGGGTCTTGAAAAATATGCTCAGTATGAGTTTGCCCGTGAATGTGCCATCCGCCATCTTTATTATGTACTTGAAGGTTTAATGCCAAACGAAAATAAAGAACCAGGTGATTTGTTCGAAGCTTATCTTCCAAATAAAGAAGGTAAAGCTAAAATGTCTGAAAAAGAATGGGCTCGTTCTCACTATCTTTTGACTGCAGGCCTTTCTACAATTGCACTTATGATTGAAAACGTAATTGGTCTTTCTATAAGTCTCCCACGTAAAACTGTAGACTGGATTATTCCAAACCTCGAAATAATGGGAATTGAAAATCTGTCTCTTAAGCGTAACCTTATTACAATTCTTTCAAATAAGAGTTCTCGTGGTTGGGAAATTCAGATGGAAAGTGAAAAACTTTATTACTTCACAATCAACATTCTTGATCAGAAAAAGAAAACTTTACCGATTCCAAGCGGTAAATGTTCTATGCTTATAGACAAACTGTAGGAGAGAAAATGGCAGCCCCAGAATCAGTCATTGAAATCGGTTCTACAGGGGTTCGTCTCCTAGTAGCCGAAGTAACACAAGATAGAAAGCAAAATGTCCTCGACCGTTCAGATATGCCTTTGCCATTGGGAAAGGACGTTTTTACCAGTGGACAAATTAGTCAGGAAACCCAAAACCAGCTTATCAATATCTTAAAACGTTATAGAGAACAGTTGGAAGGCTGGGGGATTTCTCCTCTGGATACTTCTTGTATAGCTTCGTCTGCCTTTCGTGATGCTTCAAACCGCGACCCAATTATGGACCGTATTCTGGTTCAAACAGGCTTTAGAGTACACATTGTAGATGGTGTAGAAGAAAACAAACTGATGTACATTGCCGTAAGTGAAACTATAAAAGATCAGCCTGTAGATTTTAAAAACGAAGATACAGTTATTCTGGTGGTTGGTGGTTCCACAACAGAAATTATGATGATGTCGGATGGAAAAATGGCCGGAGTTCACAGTCTTCGTCTTGGAACAGTCCGCATTGAACAGCAGATTAAAAATCAAACATCATCTTATTCAGATATTCAGCGTTATGTTCAGGAATCTATAAATAATACAAAAGGTTCCCTTGAAAGCGAAATTAATTTTAGTGAAGTAAAACAGTTTTTTGCCGTTGGTGCCGATATGACTTTGGCCGCTCTTTTAGTTGGCCGTCCAATATCAACCTTTCTTTGGGAAATTAACAAGCAGGATTTTGCAGAATTTACCAAGGATATTCAGGAATATACGGTTGATGAATGTGTAGCACGTTTTAAAATTGACTACAACGAAGCAGAAACCCTTCAAGTTAGTCTTTTGATTTACAATCTATTTCTTCATCTTACAAAAGCCGAAAGAATTATTGTTCCAGAAACAAATATTCGAAACGGAGTAATTACAAGTAAGACTTCAACTCAGAATGATGAATTACAGAAGGAATTCGATATGCAGATTATTGCTTCTGCCCGAAACCTTTTGCGAAAATATCATGGAGATGAAAATCATGCGGAATGTGTAAGAATGATTTCCACCAAGATTTTTGATACCCTCAAGGAAGAAATTGGGCTTGGAGAACATGCCAGAACTCTGTTGGAATCGGCTGCAATTTTGCATGATATAGGATCCTTTATCCGCTATGACAATCACAATCTGCACAGCTGGTATATAATCCGCAATTCAGAAATTTTTGGACTTTCCCGAATTGATAACCAGATTATTGCCCAAATTGCCAAGTACCACAAGGGTAGTTTTGTTCCACAGGATGATGAAGGCTACCAGATGATGTCTCGTCCAGAACGTATGACCATTCTAAAGTTGACTGCAATTTTACGTATTGCCGATGCAATGGACCGTGGTCATATTCAGAAGTTCAGCGATTTTTCGATTAAGTTGCAGCAAAACTCAATGATTATTAATACAAAGAATTCTAAGAATACAATTTTGGAAAGAATTGCCTTATCTGAAAAAGCAGGTATGTTTGAGTCTGTTTTTGGTTATAAGGTTATTTTGCTGTAATGCCTAAATTAGAATTGGAGATTTTGTTTTATGGAAAATAGATTTTTTAATCGTGAATTATCATGGCTCGAATTTAATGCTCGTGTTTTACATCAGGGATTAAGAAAGGACCTTCCTCTTTTAGAACGTTTGCAGTTCCTTTCAATCGTGAGCAGTAACTTTGACGAATTTTTTCAGGTTCGTGTTGCATCTGTAAAAAGACTTTTAATTGAAAATCCAAATTATATTGATGTTTCAGGCCTTTCACCAAAAATGGTTCTTACATCGGTTTCTGCCCGTGCTCATCAGATAATAAGATCCCAGCAGGAATGTCTTATGTCTGATATTTTGCCTGAGCTTGCTTCAAAAGGATTTGTTTATGTAACTCCAATGCAGTATAGCCAGCAACAGACAGAATATTTGCAGGGTGTTTTTAAGCAGGAAATTTATCCTCTTTTGACACCACTCCGCACAGACTTAGAGGCCTTCCCTCATATCAAAAATCTTTCAACCTATGCGGCTTTTATCTTAAAACCTATTGCAGGAATTAAAGTTGGTTCGCAGGAACTTAAGGGCTCTGATGATCAGCCTAGAATTGCTTTGGTAGAAATTCCAGGAGGCGTTCAGAATATTTACTGGCTTCCATCATCAAATAAAAAAACAAAACAGTTTGCACTTTTGCAGGATATTGTTACTGCTTGTGGAACTCTTCTTTTCCCAGGCTTTACCGTAGAAGAAACACTTCTTTTTAAGCTTGCTCGTGACGCTGACTTTGCGGTTGATGAAGATGCCGGTTCAAACTTTATCCACGCTATGGAAGACGTTTTGATTCAAAGAAAATCGTCTTTTCCTGTTCAAATTACTTGCGACGAAACTAGTACTACAATTGTAAAATTCCTTATGGAAAAGCTGGAGTTAGGCGAAGAGGACGTTTACAGAGTTCCTCAGATTATTAATCCAGGCGATTTGATGGAATTGCGTGAAATTGATGAAGACGGAAAAATGTCTTTTGACCGTTGGGAGCATTTTTACCCTGCTGACCTTCCAGAAGATGAACCTTATTGGGACTTTTTAAAACAGCACGACAAAATCTTACATGTTCCTTATGAATCTTATGACCCTGTTGTAAAATTTATTTCGGATGCGGCAGATGATGATGATGTACTGGCTATAAAAATGACTCTTTACAGAACAGGTCGCGATTCCCCTATCATTGATGCATTGGAAAGAGCTGCTCAACGTGGAAAACAGGTTATTGTACTTGTAGAATTAAAGGCCCGTTTTGATGAAGAACGTAACATTGCCTGGGCAAATGAACTTGAAAGAGCCGGTGTAACAGTCATTTATGGACTTAAAAATCTTAAGGTTCATGCAAAAGCTTTAATGGTAATTCGTCGAGAAAGCGATACTATCCGTCGTTATGTTCACCTTGCAACTGGTAACTATAATCCTAAGACTGCAAAACTTTATTCGGATATTTCACTTTTTACATCAAATCCTCAGATTGCCAATGATGTAACTATGTTCTTTAATCTTGTAACTGGTTATTCAACTTTGCAGAACATGACTAGTCTTGCAATGGCACCTGTTACTCTTAAAAGTCGCTTAATCAGTATGATAAATCGTGAGATTGAGCGTTCAACTCCAGATAACCCAGGTTTGATTATTGCAAAAATGAATAGTCTTACTCATGAAGAAGTAATTGCGGCTTTGTATAAGGCAAGTCAGGCTGGTGTAAAAATCCTTTTGAATGTACGTGGTATTTGTATGCTTGTTCCAGGGGTAGAAGGATTGAGTGAAAATATCAGAGTTACTTCAATCGTAGACCGTTACCTTGAGCACGCCAGAATTTTCTATTTCCAGAACGGTGGAAATCCTGAACTTTATTGTGCA
>JAEEGL013456014.1_pt1 | contig 21283 bp, 14 predicted proteins | sample 9134231 | NCBI WGS metagenome assembly JAEEGL01 (sample SAMN16246548, study PRJNA631951) | gut metagenome | biome: gut microbiome; feature: rumen; material: fiber-attached | host: Bos | place: Iran: Karaj | collected 2018-10
AACGCGAACAACGCATGGAGTTGTATATCATTCTATTTCATCATCAAACCACAACCTATATGGTGTATTTCGCTTATTTTTAGCCATTTACAATACATTTTACATATAAGAAGTGGCGTGATTAACGTCTTATCTACGGCAAATATATCAAAAAAACTCTAATTGCACAGGTCTTTTCTGTACTTTTTGTTCAATTTCTCCCCATATATTGATAATCCCTGAATACTGTTTATCTGTAATAGTAAGAAGACTAAGCCTCCCTTTGTTTGGCATAAAAGATTTTACTCGTTTAACATGTACATCTCTTGCCTCTAATGAAGCACAGAATCTACAATATACGCTGAACTGATGCATCACAAATCCGTTCTTTTCCAAATTCTTACGGAAAACTGCATAATCATGACGTTCTTTTTTTGTCTTTGTAGGCAAATCAAACATAGCAATTAGCCACATTATTTTATATGCGTTTAGACGAACCTCGCTCATTTTAGCATAGGTAGTGAAAGCGTTTTCTGTTCTCCAGCATAACATTTAGCCAAAGATGCCATCGTAATAGATAGACCTATTTGTAATGGTCGAGTTACCTTGGGGAAATATGTATCGCATGAAAGAATCCCCAAAAGCTCACCCTTGGTATCTTTGTTCAACTCAAACTTTCCCTCCTCACACAAATGGTAAACTATTTCATCAACAAAAGGACGATAAGGTTCCATAAGATCGTCAGCCAAAGGAAAAGCATTACTTCTATTATGATGAAATATGCCCAAAGAGGGAGTCAAGCCTGCAGACACTAAGGCTCTTGCAGTAGCTGCACGGAGTATGGTATAGCCATAATTAAGTAGAGCATTTATACCAGGCTGCTCTCTATCTCTTACAAAATCGTCACCAAACAAAGCACCCCAATACAATCGAGCTGCTATACCTTCTCTGTTATCACAATCACCGCTCTTCACATTCATGTAATGAGGTTTCAGCAAATCACCCATTTTGTGAATCTTTTCTAGTAAAGCAGATTGGTTTCTAATCTTTGCTTCTACAATTTGTTTCCATAATTGTTTGCGCAAGACTTCTCCCACCTCTACTTGATTGCGCAAGAACTCCCCTTGGAGATTGTGACCGTCCATATTTTGCAACATGGCATGAGGCAAACCTTTCCTATCACATAGAACAACGGCAACTCCAGCATCAACTAATTCGTTTAACAATGGTAAGGTAACAGAAATCATCTGATTCTCTATTATCACCATGCCAACATCCTCTATAGGAACCGTTTTGGTTTCTGAAGGTATTTCCTTGAATGAAATTACTATTTGGGAATTTTTTAAGGAAAGTTGCAGAGGCGTTGTGAATACCAATGTACGTTTCAGCATATCAGTGTCTTAGTTTAATTTCGCCGGTTGGGGTGATTTGAAAATCGACACCTTCAACCAGAAATTTGAATTTAGACAAACTAACACGAATCATCGGACGTGTAGCATCTTTCAACATAAAGGGCTCTGCGTTAAGAAGTTTGTTAACTTCTGTTGCAGGACGAGCCTCAGCACTGTGTCTAAGTGTCAATCTACCATCCTTTTCCAACTTGGTAATTGTATACAACCTCTTGAAAAGTTCTCGTGGATTCGCTGTTGAAATATATTCCTCATCCTTCTCTAACATCAGGATTTGAGTACCTTTTCTTACAAGGTATTTAAGTCTCTTACCCTTATATTCTTCTTCCACAATTGTGGGATATGCATTTCTATCTGTACTTTTCTTATAGAAATTGACAGCATCAAGTGCAGTTATCATTTGCATTTTACCACCTTCATAAATTGCCATCATGTAATTCTCATCATTTACAACATAGAAGGGATGTTTATATTCTTTTCTACTATAATCACGCCGTTTGCGTTCGCGAATCTGGAGTGGTTTGGTAACAGTAGGCGCATAGCAACGGACCTTCCTAATAACTACTCCCTTCTCCTTATTCATATAGATAGGATCCGAAATTGCCTTCTTGAATTCTTTCCCTTCAACGGCATTAAGAATTGCCTGTCGAACAGCATCATCCACTATATTGTCCAAATCCTTAACACTTGTAAAGGAAGACAGAGGCTTACGCACAACGTACCTAATACTACCATCCCTCTCTATAGCGCCATAGTATGTGTCTTGATGTAAGCTACCACGAGCGCAATCGCCTTTGGCAGCTTTCTTGCCAGTTCTTGTATCGATTAAACGTGATGCTTTCTTGGGCATATTATCTGGTGTATCATGCACGACAAGAAGTTCCTCTGTTATTTGTTTGAGGTCCTGCGTAAAAGTAGGCCAAGGCTTATCAAATTCGGGTTTCTCACCCTCGCCTTCCCAATAATTATACATTTTACGATGATACTCCCCTACTTTATTAAATTCATTCTTTCCTATACATGCAATAACAATAGCATCAATACAATGGTGGGTATGACTGTCCCTTGACTTCTTTTCATATTCATCCTGGATTCCCCACATTTTTCGGAATTCATCAGTTACTGTACCCTTAATGCTATAAACCTGTCTATTCTCAGGATGTAGATTGTCATGGAAATAGCTCTTCAAATATAATGCTGCATATTTAGATATCAAACCGATTCCTGCCCCTTGTCGACGGGCAAAGCCCTCTGGAACTTCTGTCATTGTGAATCTATTATATTTTCCTTGCCAATATTTGAGTTCCAACTTTAGACGGTTCTTTTTCCTAATACGAGAATCCTTCGTCATTTTATCCCAGACGTACTTTGTTTTAATCTGGTCTATTTGCTTTATTAGCTCATCTATGTGCTCCTTCCATGGCTGTATACGAGTCATGATAAATTCATGCTCTGCCAATTGAGTCGGCAACTTTGCTTTTTTTACATATCTATTAAACTGATTGTTGCAAAGAGTCATATTTTCCTGGGTGCTGTCACCGCCTACACTTTGAGGAATGGTATGTTCAATATCGTATTTTGGACCAGCTCCAATAAAGTCCTCGATACCAATGTTATCACCAGTATAAAGACATACCTGCCCCTGCTCACGCCACAACTGGAATTTCAAGATATCTGTATCTGTCGGCTCTATGTCGTAACCCGTTGCTTCCTTGTAAAGTTTGCGTATCTCGTCAGCGTATTCCTTGTGTTTTTTATCCTTCTCGCGTTGCAAATCATTAATAGCAGCACGCATATTGGCATTATTCAATTCTCGCGCATACTCAATATGCACTTCTGTATCAGGACCTATTTTGCCATCTTTAATCAAGGTATTAACAACCTTACGTACCTCATGTAAAGAACGCATAGCCATAGGATTCTTAACGGCATTCGTACGGGGGCTTCCTAGAAGAACCACACCATCAGCATTAGGTCTAGCATCTGGATAAGTCTCTATCATTGAAGGATGATACATTTCCTCCAATTTGTCTTCCGCTATTCCATATTCCCTATGTAGCAAGTCTTTTATACAAAAGTCCAAAGTTTGGCGTAATCCCTTTTCGTTCTCGATGGGAGCCTCTGCCATTTTCTTCACCTCATCTATTATGTGGTCGTGCTGCTGTTGGTCATTCCATATGGCAGCTCCAACTATTTGCGGAATATTAGCCATAAATGCAGCGTGGCTATATATCATTCCCATCTGAAGGAAAGGCAAGATTTTTCTGATAGCTTTCAATGAGAGGGATGCATAATCGCGACTCAAGCGTATTTTTGAGAATTTCTCTGCGTATTCCTCATCTAGTTGAAGATAGTTCTGTCCAAACTCCTTAACTTTGTCTTTACTATCAAAAGAGAAGAGTACATTCCAAACATCATTAATCATTTCTTCAACACTCTTCTGCGTTCCATCTTTCTTGGTATTCCGTATATATGTTTCAGCGATGTTTTGTTTCCAATCCTCACCAAAGATTTCTCGCAGTTGGGCTATCGTCGGGCAGCCAGAAACGCCTTGAGACATTCGATAATTAAACTTATACGGCAAATCTAATCTTGTATCACCTTTCCATTGATAATGATTTGCTCCAGCTATCTTCTTGGCAATTTCCTCAAAATCGAAGTTGGGTTTACTCTTTCTGTAGAATAAAGGCTCTATTCTCTTTAGTTCCTCTTCGTTTAGGGGGCGATAACCGTTAACATCCCATGGACCTTGCACCTTTACAGTGTTAAGGAATGCGAGTAAGCGATACTCTTCGTACATAGGATGCGAATCGCTGCAACGAGGTTTTCCTTTCTCGAAAGTACATTTACCGACATTCTGTCGCTGACTCTTTAGAGGACGTTGGAAATATAGAGCACGCGTCAACTCCTCAATCATTTCTGCAGAAAGATTTTGCTTTTCGCAGATTGCAAAGAATTCTTTTTTGTAATGTTGCTCACGGTCTGTATAGCGTGTACGAATGCGTTCAGTGTTTCCCTTCTCCTTATAGACTTTATAGAAATATTCGCCCAGATAAGTGCAACCATGTTCAAGCATTTCTTTATTCAAATCCTCAATTGCACTCTTAACTGTACCATTCTCCTGTTCCTCAGTTGTGTCTAATCTATTGCTCAAAAAACCTCTTCGTTGAGCCATATGATAAAGTGCACGTCCTAAGGTATATCTATCTTTCTGAATATTAAAATCCAATTTCTGGTTCAAACAGATGTAACGACTATGATAAGGATTAACATCCTCATTATCTGAAGTTCGCTGCCACTGCATAAATTCATCTTTCTTTGGATATATCTTACGCATCTTCCATAAAGTAAGATCCTCTTCTGTAAGAGCAGGACATAGGTTGTATTTTATCAAGACCTTTAGTACCTCTATTTTGCGAAGACGTCTGCGAAAATACTGTCGGCGTAACGCTCTGTGTCCTGTACGTTCTGCAGCTTTACTAGATTCTATTCCCTTCTCTATTTTAACACCTTCTTGGAAAATAAGAACTCCTTTATCTATCAAGGTATATTGACCATTTTCTTCATGGTCAACAATAGCCCATCCTAAGCTATTTGTACCAGTATCAAGACCTAAAATACGTTTTTTCTCCATTTTTATGCTGTAATATTTGTTAGTTTCAGTTGAATGCCATATTTTTGCATCAGAAATAATTCATCATCTTATCACAATAAGGCTATATGCCGAAGGATGAATTCCTATTGCCTCTCTTCGGAGAGGCTTTTTTTATTCTACTATCCTCACCTCATCGCCCTATTTTGCCAGCTCTGCCAGAAGGTCGGGAGATTGGAAATAATCTAAACCTAGCAGCGAAAGCAAAAATATAGTTCATAGTTAAATCATAATATTTACGAGCGCTAAATTACAAAAAAATCAAATACCACAAAAAGATTCCCTCAAAAAATGCATAACATTGGCTTCGCCGAAGTTACTCACGCTCGACAATAAAAATAAAAACCATTTTATTTTGTATTGTTCTCGCTTAATCGTAACTTTGACCTCAATTTATGGATAAATATTCATTTGAAGAGAGGAAGGCTTTTGCTGGAGAGAAGATACCATCCATGCAACGTCGTTGTGTAGAAAATGATTATACTGCACGACGCATGTATATGATAACAATGGTAACGGAGGGACGCAAGCCCCTCTTTGGCAAAGTTGTGGGGCGCAGTGAAGTTAAAGAACCATCAGCAGAGGCTCCTCATATTGAATTGTCACCTATAGGAAAGGCTGTTGCTGAAATATGGCAATCTATTAGTTACCATCATGCAGAGATTAAGGTTGTTGCACTACAGATGATGCCAGACCACCTTCATGGTATACTCTTTGTGACAAAGAAGATGGAAAAGCCGCTTGGAAAAATCCTACTAGGCTTTAAACAAGCGTGTAATCAAGCCTTTAGAGAATTGATGCCTGTAGAGTTCGTTGCTGTGGCACAGCAACGAGCTCTACAGGACCGGAAGAACGGCCTTTTATTTGCCAAAGGCTATAACGACCAGATATTGTTAAGGGGCGGGCAACTCGAGAACTGGATTAACTACCTTAAGGATAATCCTCGCCGTTTACTAATGAAGAGAGAGCATCCTGATTTGTTCAAGGTACAGCGGAATCTGGAATATGCCAGGCAAAGTTTTTCTGCAATAGGAAACCGTTTTCTTCTGGAATGCCCATTCAAACTGCAAGTACAATGCTCAAGAAGTATCTCTGAGGCAGATTTGCAGGCTAAACTCGCTGTCTGTTTACAGGCCGCACAACAAGGAGCCGTACTGGTATCGCCAGCTATTTCAAAAGGAGAGAAAACCATCATGAGGGCAGCATTTGAGGGAGGTTTTCCGCTAATCTATTTGCAAGAGAACGGTTTTACAGATTTGGCAAAACCTGGAGGAAGGCGTATGGATGCCTGTGCCAAAGGTCAGCTTTTGATATTGGCTCCATGGGATCATCATAATGAAAAAATGACTATCATGAGGGAACAATGTCTTAAACTGAATGAAATAGTAAAACTGATCTGCGGATTTACGGATTAACGGAATCACGGATATTGCAGCTAAATCGCTTACCCGTAGTAAGCGGGCCATCTAAAGGAAGTAGGCGCCCCGCCTAAAGGAAGTAAGCGGGGCGCCTATAGGAAAGACTATTTACTCAGGGTTATTTCCCTTCGTACCACCTCTTCAGCACATAGAAGGCTTTTTTCTTTTCGCCCTTATCGCTGAAGAGTCCCTTGCGGTTGTAATAATCCTGAACACCCGGGAGTACGCGGCGAGGGGAACGGAAGTCCTTCAGAATCCATGGCGTAGTGCCGGCAAGGCCCTCTATCTTGTCGAGCATAGCGCAGTTCTCTATGTAGAGGTTCTCCTGGAACTCCTCGGTCCAACGCTGGTTCTTGGGCCCATGCAGGCCGTAGCGGGCACCACCGCCAAACTCGCTGATGATGACAGGCTTGTTGTAAGGTATCTCCCACTTCATCTTGGGTGCATCGTTCACATCGCGATACCAACCGATGTACTGATTGAAGCTTACCACATCCACGTACTTGTTCATATTGTCGTTCAGGCGATTCACATAGTTGGAAGCACCCGTAACCTCCATAGCCATAGAGATAAGGCGGGTATTATCCAGCGTACGGGCATACTGAGCCAGATTGCCCAAGAAGGTATCACGTTCGGGTGAATGAGGTGTCTCGTTGGCAATACTCCAGATGATGACATTGGCGCGGTTATGGTCGCGGGCTATCATATCGGTAAGCTGATTCTTGGCATTCTCGTACGTCTGAGGATTCTTCCAGGCAATGGTCCAATAGACAGGAATTTCCGACCAAACAAGGATACCCATCTTCTCTGCCTCGCGTACCATCTCCTCGTGATGAGGATAGTGTGCCAGACGAACAAAATTACAGCCCAACTCCTGAGCCCATGAGAGCAAGGTGCGGGCATCCTCTACGCTGTTGGCACGTCCGCCGCCGTTGGGTTTCTCATTGTGTATGCTGATGCCTTTCAGGAAGATAGGCTTCCCGTTCAGAAGAATTTGTCTATCACGTGTCTCTATGGTGCGGAAACCGATTTCGTCACTAACGGCACTGGCTCCCACGCTTATCTTCACCTGATAAAGCTTAGGATTCTCGGGCGTCCAAAGCTGCAACTTCTTGGATTGAACATTGAACACTGAACATTGAACATTGCCTTCTGCATCGGTGGTGAAAGTTTTCTCTATTTTCAGTTCGGGAATAGAGACGGTAACCTGCTGACCAGCCTCTGCCCTATTCAGCTTGGCAGAGAAAGAAATCTCACGTGTCTTCGGGATGGAAATCTTACTCCCCTCGCTTTTCGGAGAGGGGACGGGGGTGAGGCTGAAACTATAGTCCTCCAGATAAAGGGCAGGAACACTTACCAGTTTCACATCGCGCGTGATACCGCCATAGTTCCACCAGTCGAAAATCTGGGTAGGAACATCCTCGGCATGGCGCTTGTTGTCCACCTTAACGATAACCGTATTCTCTCCGTCCTTCAGCAGGTCTGTCACATCATAGTTGAAAGGCGTAAAGCCGCCCACGTGATGCCCCACATGCTGACCATTCACATACACATGAGCATCGTAGTTCACAGCCCCAAAATAAAGCAGACGTCTTTCTCCTTTATCTTTGGAACTCCCCTCGCCCACGGGAGAGGGGCTGGGGGTGAGGCCAAACTTCTTATAGAACCAAACGGTTCCTTCATAGAAGAACAGCTTCTCGTCCTGCGTGTTCCAGTCGGAAGGAATCTGCATGGTGGGCGACTTGTCGAAGTCGTACTCTATCAGGTCTTCCGGCTTCTGGGGTTTGGCATTCTGGAAGAAGCCCCAGCGTGACACATTCATGCGATAATCGTAATATCCTTCTTCCTGTACATCAACAATGTAATTCCATGCACCGTTGAGCGACTGGCTCTCATAGCCCATCACATTCTGAATCAGTGGTACATCCTTGTCTGCTGCCCATACTGTAAGCATACAAGCCAAGGCAAAAAAAGTAGTCTGTAGTCTTTTGTTTCCAAGCATAGTTTATTGGCATTTATAATTACTTCTGCAAAGATACGAATTTTTCGAAGAACTACGCCCCTTTCCCCCACCTTTTATATATAAATATGGCATAAAACGAAGAAGGGAATAAAGAATTTCATCCGCTATGCTACGGTGATAAAAGAAAAATATGTATATTTGTGGTGTCTGACCATGATTTAAGCCAAACGAACTAAGCAATATGAGAAGAACTCTTATCCTATTTTCATGCCTTCTGGCTGGGATCTTTTCCCCGTCGTATGCACAGGAGACAAATATATCACCTGACGATTCCGCGAAGGCTGCTTCGGACTCTATGGTGCAGGTGCTCACCACACAGGTACAGGAACTACAGATGCAGCGCATCCTGCTGCAGGAACAGTTGGAGCGCACAGGAGAGAATGCCCGCGCAGACTCACTGATCAAGGCACAACGGCGGCAGCGCATAGATTCGCTCCGACATGTCACTACTGGGTCGCCACTGGTGGTGGAAGGCGATACGCTGCTCACCCTCTACGCCCGTTCCGGCGGAATGCTTCCAGAGGCAAGGGTAAAGGCGGCAGGCAAAGTCATAGAAGAGCTGGCACATAAGCTATTCTTCCACTCGGACAGCCTCTATGTCTTCGAGAGCGATTTCTCCACCGATATCATGGCGGGCAACAGCGTGATCCTAAGCATCACGGATACAGACGGCATCTGGGAAAACAAGCCCCGCGAGCAACTGGCCAAAGAGTTTATGGCCATCCTACAGCAGAAGGTCAGCAGTCTGCACGAGACGTATGGCATGCAGAAGAAGATACGCAGGATAGCCTTTGCCCTGCTGCTGATTATAGGACAGCTCCTGCTCATAAAACTGACAATATGGCTGTTTGCCCGATGGAGACGCAAGGTAATGCGCAGGACCATAAACTGGATAAAGCCCATCAAGATCAAGGACTATGAGCTCCTGAATGTACATCGCCAGGGCGTTGCCCTCATGATCATGTACAAGGTGCTCCGCATCCTGTGTATCATCCTCCAGCTGTTTATCTCCGTACCTGTCCTGTTCTCCATCTTCCCAGAGACCAAGACTTTTACCTACACCATGATAGGCTACGTATGGAACCCTGTGAAAGATGTCCTGAGTTCATTGGTGGACTATCTGCCCAACCTCTTCAAGATTATCGTCATCTTCCTCTGCTTCCGCTATCTGGTCAGAGGCATGAAATACTTTGCAGATGAGATTGCATCGGACCGCCTGAAGATAAACGGCTTCTATTCCGACTGGGCTGCGCCTACATTCTATATCCTGCGCGTACTGAGCTATGCACTGATGCTGGTGATGATATGGCCGTTGCTTCCCAATTCCAATTCTGCTATCTTCCAAGGCGTATCAGTCTTCCTGGGTCTCATCATCTCATTAGGCTCTACGTCTATCATCGGCAACATCATGGCAGGACTGGTAATGACCTACATGCGCCCCTTCCATATCGGCGACTACATAAAGGTGGGCGATATCGTGGGTGAGGTTATAGAGAAGAACATCCTTGTTACCCGCATCCGTACACGTAAGAATGAGGTGGTCACCATCCAAAACTCCAACATGCTCAGTGCCCAGACGTCCAACTTCACAGAGGCAGCAAAGACCTTCGGCATTATCGTGCATACCAAGGTGACCATAGGCTACGATGTACCCTGGCAGTTGATCAAGGAAATCATGGAGGGCGCCGCCCTTGATACCAACGGTATTAAGAAGACACCCAAGCCTTTTATGATGACCACGGCCCTGGACGATTTCTATGTAGAATACGAGATAAATGCCTACACAGACAACTCCGCAGCTCTGCCGCGCATCTATTCTGAGTTGCATCAGAATCTCCTGAAGCGGTTCTTTGAGGCTGGTGTGGAGATTATGTCGCCCCATATCTATGCCCGCCGGGATGGAATAGACACCCAGATGCCGTCGGACTATCTGCAACCAGGGGAAAGGAAAACAGACGAATAAACCACAGACACCTCCACTCCCTGTATGGATGACAAACGGTATCTTCTTAGCCTCATACGCGAGGGTGAGCATCAGCAGCAGGACTTCAAATATCGTGTGGCTGATGCCAGCAAGTTGGCCAAGTCGGTATCAGCCTTTGCCAATACAGATGGAGGACGGTTGCTCATCGGCGTACGTGACGACGGACAGATAGCCGGTGTCCGGAGCGAGGAGGAAATCTTCATGATGCATCAGGCTGCCTACAAATTCTGCAAGCCAGAGGCGAGCATCAAGTTTGACACCTACCATGTAGATGGGCGAACAGTAGTCATTGCTACCGTTCCCCCATCGCTAAGGCGACCCGTCTGTGTGCATGATGAGGAGGGCAACATGCGTGCATATATCCGCATTGCCGACGAGAACATCGTGGCTTCACCCGTCCATCTTGCCCTTTGGCGAGAGACGCAGAAACCTCAGGGCATCATGCTCACCTATGACGATGACATCCGCCAACTGCTGAGCACAATGCAAGGTCGTCAGACGCTGAACCAGATAATCAGCGCATCCAAGTTGCCCCGCCACAGGGTCATCATGCTTCTGGCGCGTCTCATCCGCTTCGGCACCGTACGTTGGGAATATACAGGCCAGCAGTTCCTGTTCAGTATCGTATAGGGAACACTATCTGATGTGAATATCTAATAAATATACGCCAATATCTAACAATTTATGTTAAACAAACGGCAAATGCGTGTTTTATCGCTTGGCAACAGGCCTTGTTTATATTATTTTGATTTATCTTTACATCAGATTTCTAAATTTTATAAATGGTATTGGTATAATATGAAAAGTACATTCTTCGCTGCCCTACTGGGGTGCGCCTTCATCTCTGTTTCAGTCTGCGCAAAAACAAAAGTGTCAAACTCCACAGCCAAGAACCCCGGTTGGCTATGGGAGATTAGTGGCAACGGACTTACACAGAAGTCTTATTTATTTGGCACTTGTCATGGAGACGAGCACATTTTTACAACAGAAGAGATACACAGTATTACAGGATTGGATGATGCATTAAAAGAGGTGAAGGTTGTTCTCTTTGAAGGGGGGCTCAATGCAGAAGGAGCTAAAGAGTATAACGACACACTAAAGACATTATCAATAGAGATATATAAACAGATCACGAATCCCAGCCCCAAGTGGATGATGCCAGAAGGAACTAATTACCATCAACTTTTAGACAGCACAGCATTTAGGGAGGTAGATGAATATCTCTCCAATAAGATGAAAGATGCAGAATACTGGAAAAAGAAACCCAACTATTGGATCTCAAGGTATTTTATTCAATCATTATTCAAACCTAACGGCTTAAGCGTGGATGAACTTCTTTACCAAGAAGTACAGAAACAAGGCATCAACGTGGGATCCGTAGAGAGTTATGCCAGTGTTTTTGAGCCGTTGGCTTCGATGATTACAGAATTTACTAATGCCGATATAGATACTGTGTCAGTATCCCTTGAGGAGCAGGCAGACATGCTTTACAAGTACATCCATTATGGGGAAAACGAAGACAGCCTGACAAACATAAAGAAGAGACTGGCTGCTGTATATTTGTTAAATGATACATGCAAAATGGAAAGCCTGTTGGGTGAATCCGGGGATGTTGTAGGAATGGAGAAGAATGACCCGATGAAGAAAAGAATTGCATATGACCGTAATGTCATCTGGATTCCCGTTATCAAGGAGAATATAATCAAGCAGCCAAGCATGATAGCTGTCGGTTGTCGCCATCTTATGGGGAGTGAATCACTAATAGCTATGCTAAGACGTGAAGGCTACACCATAAAAGCAATTACAAAATAATAATAGAAAAAAATTAAACTTTTCTTTGGCTCTTCGCCCGCTTATTCGTACCTTTGATTTTCCCAAATGCCAAAATCAAATAAGGAAAGAAGAAATGGAAGACTGGAAAAGTAAACTTAGCGCCCTTACAGGTGTTCCTGTGCCAGAAGTGACAGAAACAATCTACGAGGAGGACGATGACAAGATACAGACGCTGCCCAAGAAGCAGCAGAAACTACGTCTGGCAATGGAACGGGCTGGACGAGGCGGTAAGACCGTTACCATTATCCGAGGCTTTGTGGGCTCGGAAGAAGATATGAATGACCTTTGTAAACTACTGAAGCAGAAATGTGGCGTAGGCGGAACAGCCAAGGATGGAGAGATAATCATCCAAGGTGACCATCGCCCCCGCTTATTGGAAATTCTCAAGAACGAAGGCTACACACAGAGCAAATAAAAAACAAACTATACGGTAATACTAACAACACAAAACAACTAAAAACTGCTATTATGAAGAAGTATTTGCTATTGATTTCCTTGGCGATGTTTGTAACGGGTATGCTGTCATCCTGTGGCAACAGTAACGAGAAGATTATTGGCCAGTTTGAAGAGATTGTCCAAGAAATGAAAGAGACAAAGAATCCTGCTAAGATGCAGACCTTGGCAGAACAGGCTCAGGATGTCCTTGAAGACCTTGATACTCTCTCGCTGACTAAAGCACAGGAAGCAAAGCTGACTGAATTAGGAGCAGAATTCACCGAGGCATATATAAAGGTCACTGGCGATGCACTGAACAACGCCATTAATTCAGCCATGGACGCTGCCCAAAATGCACTGGACGGCATAGAGCCTATGTTCGACAACGATGATGTCGAAGAGGAGCCTGAAGATGAATAAAAAGAATAAGACTATTCTCGCCAATGGCAAGAATAGTCTTTGTCTCGCGCATGCAATAATGCATGCCTATTATCGCTGATTAAAGCTCATAAGTAATCATTACCATGGAGTATGGCTGAAGGTCGATGGCGAACTTCTTCTCAGCCTTGATGGTTTCATTCTTGGGTGCTATAGGCTGCTGGTCGAAGTTGTTCTCGTCATCGGGATTTCCTGCAAGAGTTGTCTTTACAGCCGTAGGCTGCATGCCCTTGAAACGAGATAGGTCGACGTTGGCTTTCTTGGCATCAGCAGAAGCGTTGACCAACTTCACAAACAGCTGACGGGTCTTTACGTTCAGGACAACGCTCTGACCGTAATGAACATCCTCCTGAGGCTGTACCACCTTGGCAGCATCGCCCTCGAAACGCACACATTTGCCATAGTAATACTGGCCAGAGCTCTGACCGAACAGTTGCTGCACATAGTAGCTGCAGGTAAGGATGGGACGCTCATTATCAAAATAGATAAGGTCGGGGTTCCAGTTGGTGGCATTCTTGCGGGCAAAGAGCGGAGCATAGCTAGTCATGCAAACCACATCACCGTTGCGCTCCACATGGAGCAGATACAGGCCTTCTGCCAGTGCGTCAATAAGCTTCTTGTCCTTAGATGCATATTCGCCCAGATAAACCTTAGTCTTACGGTTACGAGGATAGCTGTCGTACTGACGCTTATTCAGGAAGTAGGTGTTGGGCTCATAATAATGCTCGTCGATGATGGGCATGCCCAACTTCTCTGCCAGATTCCATCCGTTCTCCAGATCTGGATTGCCGGGATGTGAGCCAGGACCGGCTGTGCCCACAATCACAATCTCGGGGTACTTTGCCTTCACCTTATTATATATATAAGTGAAGCGCTCGCAGAATTCGGGTGAGATTCTCTCCTCATTGCCCAGACCCAGATACTTCAGGTTGAATGGTGCAGGGTGTCCGGCATCGGCTCGCATCTTTGCCCACTTGGATGTTGCAGGGTCGCCATTGGCCCACTCTATCAGGTCGAGAGCTTCACTGACCCATTCGTCCATCTCATTCATGGGCACGGCATCCTGAGCCTGATCCTTCATGCTCCAGCCGCCGTTGGCACCTTGGCAACTGACACCACAGGGCAGGATGGGCAACGGCTGCATACCCAAATCCTCGCAGAACTGGAAATACTCATAGTAACCCAGTCCCATGCTCTGGTGATAACCCCATGTGTTCTTGAGGCTGCGACGCTGTTCCTTCGGACCGATGGTAGTCTTCCAGCGATAGGTATTCCAGAAGCCGTCACCTCCGCCATGCACTACGCATCCACCAGGGAAGCGCATGAACTTAGGATTCAAGTCGGCCAGTGCCTGAGCCAAATCCTTACGCAGGCCATGACCCTTGTAGGTATCCTCAGGCATCAGGGACACTTCATCGATATCCACTGCGCCAGTCTCTAATACCAGAACCTGAAAAGCCGCATTCGAACAGTCTGCGTTGGGTGTCAGTACAGCCTCACACTTCTTCCAATCAGAAGATTCTGCTTTCACGGTAGCTTCCGCCAGCAGTTTGGGACTCTTCCCCCACCCTTGTGGCTCTACCAATACTACACGAACGTTCTTAGCTACGCCCTCCACGTTACGCAGGAAAGCAGAGAAGTTGTACTTTGCGCCAGCCTTTACGCTGAAGCCGTCAAAGCCATCGTTCTGTAAGCCGATACCTGTCCATCCGTCGTAGTCGTAATAATGTCCTACGCGTTCTATGTAAAGGCGCATATAGGTAGGATTGTTTGCATTGAGCGCATTATCCATGCGTACCTCCATACGGCCCAGCGAATGACCGGGACGCTGAAGACGCCATGCTGTGCCTGGTCCCCAGCCATCACGTTCCGTAGGATTAAACTCGAAGGAGCCGTTCTGAACCAGTTCGGCATAAAGGCCGCCATCGGCAGCACTACTGATATCCTCAAAGAAAATACCGATCAACTCATCACTGATAGCCTTTCCTCCAGCTGGAGCCTTCATAGGTGTCTGGGCAGAAAGACCCATGGTAGCTGCCAGAAAGGCAGCGTTTAAAGTTATACGTAATGTCATAATAGTGTCAATAATAGTCAATATTGATGTTAAATTAAGCAAAGTTTTTGCAAAAATACGATTATGTAGGGGATTAACAAAAGAAATGCTTATTTTTTTATCCGACCGGAAGTATTTTTTTTGCAAAGAAAATGATATTTCTGTGGTTTTCCCGTTCTTTATCCTTGAAATATTTGTACCTTTATCCCCAAAATTAAAAATAAGGTACAAGATAATGAGAAGAAATACAGTGTTTTCACTCTTTTTCCTGTTGGTATCAATAGGTTGTTTTGCTGATGGAATAGACAAGGATGCCTGCACCAGCATCATGGTAGGCAAGAAGGCTTCTGCCGATGGCAGCGTCATCACCAGTCACACGTGCGACTCGTGGTATCGTACCTGGATGAATATCATTCCTGCTGCCGACTATCCCAATGACACCGTCATGAGTGTCTATGAGGGAACCATGCACACAGAGCACGCCAGCGACCGCACAGACATAAAGGAGAAGGGCAAGATTCCACAGGTAAAGCATACCTATCGCTACCTGAACACTGCATATCCCTGCCTCAATGAGCATCAGTTGGGTATCGGTGAGACCACCTATGGCGGTCGTGACACGATGGAGAACAAGGCAGGCATGTTCATGATTGAGGAGTTGGAACGCATAGTCTTGGAGCGTTGTACCACAGCCCGCGAGGCCATCCGTCTGATGGGTGAGCTGATAAAGAAATACGGCTACGGCGACTCTGGCGAGTGCCTGACCATTGCCGACAAGAACGAGGTATGGATTTTCGAGGTACAGGGCGAAGGGCCCAAGAAGATTGGCGGTGTATGGGCTGCCCAGCGTATTCCAGATGATGAGATTGCCGTCAGTGCCAATGTAAGCAGGATTGGAAAAATCGACCTTACCGACCCCGACCATTTCATGGCCTCCGAGAATGTATTTGAGGTAGCACGTAAGATGAAACTTTGGGACGGCAAGGAGGATTTCTCTTTCTGGAAAGCATACAGCGGCGGCAATTACTTCGACGAACCCAAGAACTATTCGGTACGCGAGTTGTTCATCATGCAACAGTTGGCACCCTCCAAAGGCTTCACGGCCGATATGGAGGAGCTGCCCGTAAGTGTGAAACCCGATTCGCTGGTAAGCGTAGAGCGTGTAGCCAAACTACTTGGCTCTTATTACGAGGGAACAGACCAAAGCCTGTCTTGTAAGGTTGACAGCCTAGCTGCCCACTCAGAGGTAAAAGGCAAAGCCATGATTACCAACCCATGGATGCGACCCGATGAAATTACACTCTATGGTAAGCTGCTCAACGATTCTACCATGCAGAACATCCGTACCGTCAGCGTCAGTTGGTGTGCCTACAGCACTATCATACAGCTACGTTCCTGGTTGCCCGACGAGGTAGGCGGTGTGGCATGGATCTGTCTGGACAACCCTGGCCAATCGCCCCGCTTCCCTGTCTTCGCGGGTAACACTACCCTACCCATGATGCTCAACGTCTGCGGACAGCACCGTCTGCGTGACGATGCCGCCCTGTGGCATTATCGTCAGGCCAACCGTCTGGCCACTGTCAGATGGGGCAGTTGCCGCGGCAGCATGGAGGCAGCACAGCAGTACTTCCTGGATAAGGGAAAGCGCGAACTCCCCTTCGTAGAACAGACTTGGCAATCGTTAGGCAACGATGAAGAGAAGAAAACCTTCCTGGACGGATACACACGCGACTTCTTTGGCGCTACCATCACCCGATGGGATGAGCTATACCGCCAATACATGCGTCAACTCTGGTCAGGATGGTGATAAACAATAGATGGTAACACACAAACAAGAAAGAGGAAGATGAATAAGGTTCTCGCATTAGTGGGCTTCGACCCTACAAAACATTCCGTAAAGACAGAGTTGCTGGCAGGACTTACCACGTTTCTGACCATGTCATATATATTGGCCGTGAATCCCCTGATATTAGGCGAGACAGGCATGGACAAGGGAGCGCTGTTCTCCGCCACCATCGTGTCGTCCATCATAGCAACATTGGTAATGGCTTTCTATGCTAAGCTGCCGTTTGCGTTAGCTCCAGGTATGGGACTGAATGCCTTTTTTGCCTATACACTGGTACTGGGTATGGGATATTCATGGCAAGAGGCACTGGCGGCTGTATTTATCGAGGGTGTTGTTTTCATCCTTCTTACCTTCTTTAAAGTGCGTGAAGCTGTGGTCATGGCCATTCCCAAAAGCCTGCGCTACTCTATTACCGTAGGTATAGGAATCTTCATCGCCTGTTTAGGCCTTGAGAACGGAGGCATTATCATAGGCAACGAAGCAACAACAACCGCTCTGGCGCCCTGGACTCCTACCACCATCTTATCTGCCTGCGGCATAGTATTGGCAAGCATCCTCATGGCAGCACGCATCAAGGGAGCCCTCTTCTACACGATTATTATCATCACCGTCATAGGCATTCCTCTGGGCGTAACCCAACTGCCTGAAGGCTTTTCCATCATCAGTCAGCCCAAGTCTATGGCACCCATAGCCCTGAGCCTGGATTTCTCCGGATTCCTGCAGTTGGACCTCAACTACTATATTGTAGTCTTCACGCTGCTCTTTATGGATCTCTTTGATACGTTAGGAACACTTATCGGCACATTCAACAGCGCTGGCATGGTAGATGAAAAGACGGGCCGCATGCCTGGTTTGGGACATGCTATGATGGCTGACGCCATAGGAACAACAGCAGGAGCGCTGTGCGGGACAAGCACCATAACAACATTTATGGAGAGTACAACAGGCATCATGTCAGGTGGGCGCACAGGCCTCACCTCATTGTCCGTAGCATTCTTCTTCCTGTTGGCCCTCTTCTTCTCACCCCTTTTCCTAATCATTCCTGCGGCAGCCACCACAAGTGCACTGATTATTGTAGGTGTGCTGATGACAAAATCTATCCAGAAGATAGACTTTACTGATTACACAGAGGCCGTCCCCAGCTTCATTACCATCATCACCATGCCACTGACGGCAAGCATATCAGAGGGTATCGTTCTGGGTCTCCTTTCATACGTGCTGATAAAGGTCTTCACATGCCGGTATAAGGATATCTCCCCTGTGATGTACATCCTTGCCATCCTGTTTCTGCTGAAATACATCCATATATTATAAGAGTCCCGCAGACTCTCAGAAAAACTCAAACATATTTGGTTATTCATTAGGTTTACATTACCTTTGTAGCCAGAAACCAATAATAACCAAAATGAGAAGAGTGTTTAGGACCATTATCCTCAGCCTGATGCTGTGCGCATCCGGCTCTGCATTGGCGAACGTTGTTTATAAAGATGCCAATGTGCGTTTTACCCTGATTGACGAAGGAACACTGCGTCTGGAATATGCGCCAGACGGCAAATTCGTAGATAACAAGAGCTTTATGGCCGTTATCCGCGAATACCCCCAAGTACATTACACTATTAAAGACAATGCCAAGCAGGTAACCATCAGTACCAACAAGCTGAAACTGGTGTACAAGAAAGGTTCTGCACCCCTGAGTGCTGAGAATCTGACTATCAGCAGCACCAAGGCTATCTCTACCCCATTCGTTTGGAAGCCCGGTATGCAGCAGAAGGGCAACCTGAAGGGAACCTACCGTACACTGGACGGCTACGACGGCTCGGAATATCAGTACAGCAACCCAAAACGTGAAATGCCCATTGAGGACGGTATCCTGGCTACCGACGGCTGGAGCCTGATAGACGATAGTAAGAGCCTGCTCTTCGATGGTGCAAAGGACTGGGACTGGGTAACGGAGCGCAAGAGTGCCGAAGGGGCTCAGGACTGGTACTTCATGGCTTACGGACACGACTACAAGGGTGCACTGCTTTCTTATACCAAGTTTGCCGGCAAGGTGCCTCTGCCTCCCCGTTATACCTTCGGCTACTGGTGGAGCCGCTATTGGAGCTATAGCGATCAGGACCTGCGTAACCTGATAGGTAACTTCCAGCGTCTGGACTTGCCTCTGGACGTTCTGGTGATAGATATGGACTGGCATCCCATCAGCGAACAGGCTGGCGGTGGCTGGACGGGCTGGGACTGGAACGAACGACTCTTCCCCGACTACAAGGCTTTTCTAAAGTATCTGGACGAGCAGGGCGTGAAGACAACCATGAACCTGCACCCAGCCGATGGTGTACGCCCCTACGAGAAGAAATACAACGAGTTTATGCAGCGTCTGGGCAAGGACGACGGCAAGACATACACATGGCTGGGCTCTGACAAGAAATACGTGAAGGCACTCTTCGACACCTATCTGCATCACTATATCGACGAGGGTGTTGATTTCTGGTGGCTCGACTGGCAACAGTGGGAAAAAGACCGCGCCATCAAGAGTCTGGATAATGTCTTCTGGTGCAACTATATCTGGTTTACGGATATGGAGAACAATGGCACAAAGCGTCCTATGCTCTATCACCGCTGGGGCGGACTGGGCAACCACCGCTATCAGATTGGCTTCTCTGGCGACTCCTACATCACTTGGAAGAGTCTGAAGTTCCTGCCCTACTTCAACTCTACAGCCTCTAACGTGCTGTACGGCTATTGGAGCCACGACATCGGCGGACACCAGAGCAAGCGCTACGGGACACCCGTTGAGCCTCAGCTCTACACCCGCGCCATGCAGATGGGCGAGTATATGCCTATCATCCGTAGCCACAGCACCAAAGACCCCAGCCTGAACAAGGAGCCTTGGGCCTTCGACCAACCAACACAGCAGCGACTGGCCAACGTCATCAACGGACGTTATGCCCTCGTACCTTATATTTACACTATGGCCCGCAAGGCATACGAGACGGGTATCTCGCTCTGTCGTCCTCTCTATTACGACAGCCCCGAGGCTAAGGAGGCTTATGAGTACAAGGAGGAGTATATGTTTGGTGACAACATGCTGATTGCTCCCGTGACAGAAGAGGTGGATAAGGAGAGCGGCTATGCTACCGTCAAACTATGGCTGCCTGCAGGAGAGTGGCTGGAGTATGAGACGGGCGAAATGCTGCAGGGTGGCAAGACCTACGAGCGTCGCTTCACCATGGATGAATACCCCGTTTACATAAAGGCAGGAAGCATTCTGCCCTACTACGGTAAACTGAAGAATCTGTCAGGAACGGAGCAGGCAGTGACTGTACGTGTGTTCCCAGGTGCCGACAAGAGCGAATTTGTATTATACGAGGATAACGGCGAGGACAAGAACTACGTGACGGAATATGCCACCACTCCCCTCTCTTACACCCGCAATGGCAACAAGCTCAGCTTGACCATAGGGGCACGCAAGGGGCAGTACAAGGATATGCCCGCCAAGCGTCAGTACTACGTAGCACTACCCTGCCAGAAAGCACCCGTTAGCGTTAAAGTTAATGGCAAAACCCTCCCCTTTACCTACGATGGTATGAATCTGGAGGCCACCATCAACCTGGGTCAGATCGACTGCGCCAATGGTGCTAAACTGGAGATTGAGATGCCTCAGGAATCAGCCTTGATTGCTGGCACAAAAGCACAGTTCCGTCACATCCAAACCGTAGTTCAGGACTTCAAGCAGCACGATGCCGGCATGGTATATACCGAAGACTTCGGCTACTTGGAAGCTACACCGCTACGTCTGTCATATCATCCTGAAAATCAAGAAGAGACATTAAATTCATTCTTCCAGAAGTATAACAACATCAACAAGGTCCTGATGGAGCAGATGGGCATAGGGAACAACTATCAGCGTGCTGTCAAATTACTAAATCTGGAGAGCGCTCTGACGGATGTTCCAGCAGATGCTTATCAGGCCAACGGCAAGACAGGTTTTAGCGCCCGTTACTTCAATAACAAGACCATGAAAGGTAACGCCGTAGCAACAGCTCAGATGGAGAAGGTGGACATGTTCGAGAGTCAGAGTCCACGCGAAGGCGTAACGCCAGACGGATGGAGTATGATTCTGGAAAGCAAGCTCACCTCGCCCGAGGATGGCGATATTGTGTTCGCCATCAACGGCGACGATGGATACAGGCTGTTTGTTGACGGCAAGGAGCTC
>JAEEGL016663740.1_pt1 | contig 21283 bp, 16 predicted proteins | sample 9134231 | NCBI WGS metagenome assembly JAEEGL01 (sample SAMN16246548, study PRJNA631951) | gut metagenome | biome: gut microbiome; feature: rumen; material: fiber-attached | host: Bos | place: Iran: Karaj | collected 2018-10
AAGATCTGCGGATCCACCATGTCGCAGAGCGCGTAGAACAGCGACGCTATTATGCTGCCCGCAAACAGATGCTTGCTTCCCTTAAGGAAATAGAGCAGCAGCTGAGTGTGCTGACGCCTGGTCTTCTTGTCTTTAGTTGTGATCTTTTTTTCCTGATCCATATATCCTTTGCGGCTTTGCGGTAAAATGCGCGTGTTTGATTATTATATCACAACACGGCGGATGTGAACCACAGAAATTACACAAAATCAGAAGTTCTGACGAAAAAGGTCCGGCGCTTTTGCGCCGGACCTTGCCGTTGATCATTATGCGGAGGACTGCCTCTTGCATCAGTAAGATGCGGGACCGTCTCCTGTGCCGTTACTCCTCGACTTCGGCTCCGGAGAGCTCTGCCGCGAAGGCTTCTTCTGCCATGCGGGTCTCGTAATCGTCCGTCTCGTCGTCCGAGTAATCCTCGCTGTGCTCCTGCTCGTAGCTGGCGCGCGCGTTCCTCTCGGCTTCCTTAACGTTGAAGCTCTCCATGTATTCGGTGTTGGCACCGTAATCTATGCCGATCTCGCGGTAGATCTTCATGCCTGTGCCCGCAGGGATGAGCTTGCCTATTATTACGTTCTCCTTAAGGCCTGTAAGCCTGTCCGTCTTGCCCTTTATGGCAGCGTCCGTAAGAACCCTTGTGGTCTCCTGGAACGAAGCCGCGGACAGGAAGGAGCTGGTAGCGAGCGATGCCTTTGTGATACCGAGAAGTATCCTGGTAACTTCGGCAGGCTGCTGGCCCTCTTCCAGAGCAGCGTTGGCCGCGTTGACCTCGAATACGCTGTACTGGCTTCCCGGAAGCAGCGTGGTGTCGCCCGGGTCGTCCACTCTGTACTTGGACAGCATCTGGCTTACTATCACCTCGATGTGCTTGTCGTTGATGTCTACACCCTGCTGCTTGTACACTCTCTGTACTTCCTTGAGCAGGTACTGATAAACGCCTTCCACACCGTTGATGCGCATGATGTCGTGCGGGTTGAGCGGACCCTGGGTAAGGCCTTCGCCGGCCTTTACCTCTGAACCTTCCTGGACCTTAAGCCTTGCGCCGTAAGGAACAACGTACTTGCGTTCCTCTTCGCCGCGGACCACGATCTCGGTCTTGTTGTCCGGCCTGGTGGAGATGGACACTACGGTTCCGTCTGCCTCGCAGATCTCCGCGATACCCTTAGGCTTGCGCGCTTCGAAAAGCTCTTCTACACGCGGAAGACCCTGGGTGATGTCTCCGGACGTACCGCCGGCAACGCCGCCCGTGTGGAACGTTCTCATCGTAAGCTGGGTACCCGGCTCGCCTATGGACTGGGCAGCGATGATTCCTACCGCCTCGCCGATGTTCACGTGCTCGCCTGTCGCCAGGTTTCTGCCGTAGCACTTGGCGCATACGCCGTTCTCGCACTTGCAGGTCATGACGGACCTGATCTTTACGGATTCGATGCCTGCGTCTTCGATGGCCTTGGCCTCGTCGTCGCTGATCTCCTCGTTGGCGTGAACGATTATCTTTCCGGTCTTGGGATCGGCTATGTCTTCCAGAGCGGTCCTGCCGGTGATCCTTAAGCGCAGAGCCTCGATGACTTCCTTGCCTTCCTTGAACGCGCTTACTTCGACGCCTTCATCGGAACCGCAGTCGTCCTCGCGGACGATAACGTTGTGGGATGCGTCTACGAGCCTTCTGGTAAGGTAACCGGAGTCCGCAGTACGAAGAGCGGTATCCGCCAGACCCTTTCTTGCGCCGTTGGAGGAAAGGAAGTACTCCATTATGGAGAGGCCTTCGCGGAAGTTAGCCGTGATAGGAACCTCTATGGTCTTACCGGTAGCGTTAGCCATAAGACCTCTCATGCCGCCGATCTGCTTTATCTGGTCCTTGGAACCACGGGCGCCGGAGTCTGCCATGATGAACAGGTTGTTGTTCCTGGGCAGGGATGCCATAAGAGCGTCCGCTACCTCGTCCGTAGCCTTGTGCCAGATCTGGAGGACCTTTTCGTATCTTTCCGAATCGCTCATGAGACCGCGCCTGTAGGCCGCCTGGTACTTGTCTACCAGAGTCTGGGCTCTGTCTATGATCTCCTGCTTCTGCGGAGGCATCAGCATGTCACCGACGGAGATGGTGACTGCGGAGAGCGTGGAATACTTATATCCGTTGCTCTTTATGTAGTCCATCATCTTTACGGTCTCTACGTTGCCGTGTCTCTTGAAGCAGCGCGCGATGATGTCCGTAAGATTCTTCTTCTTTACGAGGAAGTCTACTTCCAGACCGTAGGGATCCTTGGTCCTGTCTACGTAGCCCAGATCCTGCGGGATGTGCTCGTTGAATATGAACCTTCCGACGGTGGATTCCACCAGCTTGCCGGGATCGTCCGGACCGAGCTTGCGGAGCACCTTAACCTTGGCGTGGATGCCTATTACGCCGTTCTGATATGCCATGAGCATCTCGGCGTCGTCGCAGAACACCTTGCCGTCGCCTCTGTCGAGGGTGGAGCTTCTGTCGGCGGAACCTTCGTGCGTAAGGTAGTAGGATCCGAGTATCATGTCCTGGGTAGGCGTTGTGATCGGGGATCCGTCCTTAGGCGCCAGTATGTTGTTTACGGACAGCATGAGGAACCTGGCCTCTGCCTGAGCTTCCACGGAGAGCGGAAGATGCACGGCCATCTGGTCGCCGTCGAAGTCCGCGTTGTAAGCGGTGCAGACGAGCGGATGCAGCTTTATGGCCTTGCCTTCTACGAGCACCGGCTCAAAGGCCTGGATTCCAAGTCTGTGCAGAGTAGGCGCACGGTTCAGGAGCACGGGATGATCCTTGATTATCTCGTCCAGAACGTCCCAGACTTCCGGGCGGACCTTTTCTACCATCCTCTTGGCGCTCTTGATGTTGTGGGCGGTGCCGTCCTGGACCAGCTTCTTCATGATGAAGGGCTTGAAGAGCTCCAGAGCCATCTTCTTGGGAAGACCGCACTGGTAGAACTTAAGCTCCGGTCCTACGACTATTACGGAACGTCCGGAATAGTCTACGCGCTTGCCCAGCAGGTTCTGTCTGAACCTTCCCTGCTTGCCCTTGAGCATGTCGGAAAGGGACTTCAGAGGTCTTCCGCCGGGGCCCGTTACGGACCTGCCGCGCCTGCCGTTGTCGATCAGGGCGTCGACGGATTCCTGGAGCATGCGCTTCTCGTTGCGCACGATTATGTCGGGGGCTCCGAGGTCCAGAAGCCTCTTGAGCCTGTTGTTTCTGTTGATGACCCTTCTGTAAAGGTCGTTGAGGTCGGAGGCCGCGAACCTTCCGCCGTCCAGCTGCACCATGGGGCGCAGATCCGGCGGGATGACCGGAACTACTTCCAGTATCATCCACTCGGGACGGTTTCCGGACGCTCTCAGAGCCTCTATTACTTCCAGTCTTCTTACGAAGTCCAGCTTCTTGTGGCCCTGGGTCTCCCTGAGCTTCTCGCGCAGCTCAGCGGCAAGCTGATCCAGATCGATGGCGCACAGCAGCTCGCGGATGGATTCCGCGCCCATGCCCGCTCTGAACCTGCTGCCGAACTCTTCCTTGGCCTCTCTGTATTCCTGCTCGGAGAGAACGTCCATGTACTTGAGCGTTGTGTCTCCGGGGTCGGTGACTACGTAGGAACCGAAGTAGAGCACCTTCTCCAGCGATCTGGGGCTCATGTTCAGCACCCTGCCTATGCGGCTGGGGATACCCTTGAAGTACCAGATGTGCGATACCGGGGAAGCGAGCTTTATGTGGCCCATGCGTTCCCTTCTTACCTTGGCCTTGGTTACTTCCACGCCGCAGCGGTCGCAGATTATGCCCTTGTAGCGTATTCTCTTGTACTTACCGCAGTGGCACTCCCAGTCCTTGGTAGGTCCGAAGATCCTTTCGCAGAACAATCCGTCTCTTTCCGGCTTAAGGGTACGGTAGTTGATGGTCTCCGGCTTGGTAACCTCGCCGTGGGACCAGCTGAGTATCTTTTCAGTAGAAGCAAGACTTATCTGCAGGGATTCAAAGTTTCCTAATTCCATTACTCATTCTCCTCTCCGGGATAATCTTCCTCTTCTTCCGTTTCCTGGCCGTAGAACGGGTCGGTGTAGGAGTCTACTTCTTCTCCGTTCTCGTCGAGCTGGGTGAATCCGCTGCCGGCTCTGAAGAACTCGTCGTCGGAACCGCGCAGTTCTTCGAACTCCACAGCGTTGAAGTTGGTATTCGCTTCGAGATCGGCGTCTTCCTTAAGCTCGATCTCTTCGTCGTTCTCGTTCAGGACTCTTACGTCCAGAGCCAGAGACTGCATCTCCTTGATGAGTACCTTGAAGGACTCGGGGATGCCCGGCTCGGGGATGTTCTCGTCCTTTACGATGGCTTCGTAGGTCTTTACTCTGCCGACCACGTCGTCGGATTTGACGGTAAGGATCTCCTGCAGCGTGTAGGCAGCGCCGTACGCTTCCAGAGCCCAGACTTCCATCTCTCCGAAACGCTGTCCGCCGAACTGGGCCTTTCCGCCCAGAGGCTGCTGCGTTACGAGGGAGTACGGACCCGTGCTTCTGGCGTGGATCTTGTCGTCTACCAGGTGGTGCAGCTTGAGCATGTACATAACGCCTACGGTTACGGGGTTGTCGAAGGTCTCTCCGGTCCTGCCGTCGCGGAGCAGCATCTTTCCGGTCTCCGGATAACCGCACTCCTTAAGAAGCTCGGTGATGTCGCTCTCCTTCGCACCGTCGAATACCGGCGTGGATACGTACCAGCCCTTCTTCCTTGCCGCAAGGCCCAGATGGACCTCCAGTACCTGTCCGATGTTCATACGGGAAGGTACGCCCAGCGGGTTGAGCATTACCTGCAGCGGAGTACCGTCTTCCATGAACGGCATGTCCTCCACGGGCAGCACTCTGGAGATAACGCCCTTGTTTCCGTGGCGTCCTGCCATCTTGTCGCCTACCTGGATCTTTCTCTTGGTGGCTATGTAGCAGCGGACGATCTTGTTGACTCCCGGAGGCAGCTCGTCGCCGTTCTCCCTGGAGAAGACTCTTACGTCCACTACTATTCCGCTCTCGCCGTGAGGCACTCTGAGGGAGGTGTCTCTTACTTCCCTGGCCTTCTCGCCGAAGATGGCCCTCAGGAGCCTTTCTTCCGGAGTAAGCTCGGTCTCGCCCTTGGGCGTTACCTTACCTACCAGGATGTCGGAGGAGTCTACCTCCGCGCCTATGCGGATGATACCTTCTTCATCCAGATCCTTAAGAGAATCTTCGTTGACGTTGGGTATCTCTCTTGTAATTTCTTCGGGTCCGAGCTTGGTGTCCCTTGCTTCGGACTCGTACTCCTCGATGTGGATAGACGTAAGAACGTCGTCCATGAGAAGTCTTTCGTTGAGGATGACGGCGTCCTCGTAGTTGTAACCTTCCCAGGTCATGAAGCCTATCAGAAGGTTCTTTCCGAGAGCTATCTCGCCCTGATCCGTAGACGGACCGTCGGCGATGACTTCGCCTGCCTCTACGCGCTCGCCGTGAGCGACTATGGGCCTCTGGTTGATGCAGGTGCCCTGGTTGGAACGCTTGAACTTAAGGAGCTTGTACTCGTCCCTGAAGCCTTCGTCGTTCCTGATGACTATCTTCTGGGCGTCTACGTATTCGACTACGCCGGAGTTCTTCGCAAGGACTACTACTCCGGAGTCGTGAGCCGCGTCGTACTCTACGCCTGTGGCTACGATCGGAGCGTCGGTGACGAGCAGAGGAACTGCCTGACGCTGCATGTTGGAACCCATCAGGGCTCGGTTGGCGTCGTCGTTCTCCAGGAACGGTATCATCGCCGTAGCGATGGATACTACCTGCCTGGGGGATACGTCCATGTAGTCTACTACTTCCCTGGGGAAGAGGTCGATCTCGCCCAGCTCTCCTCTGGCCAGTACCTTCTGGTTGATGAAGTGTCCTTCCTCGTCCAGAGGCTCGTTAGCCTGAGCTATGATGAGCGGTTCTTCCTCGTCCGCCGCAAGGTACTCTATGTTTTTGGTAACTATGCCCTTTTCCTTGTCGACCTTGCGGTACGGAGTCTCTATGAATCCGTACTCGTTGATGACGCCGTAAGTGGTGAGGGATCCGATAAGACCGATGTTCGGACCTTCCGGAGTCTCTATCGGGCACATGCGTCCGTAGTGGGAGTGGTGTACGTCGCGGACCTCGAATCCGGCGCGCTCTCTGGACAGACCGCCGGGGCCCAGAGCGGAGAGCCTTCTCTTGTGAGTGAGCTCCGCCAGGGGGTTGGTCTGGTCCATGAACTGAGACAGCTGCGAAGATCCGAAGAACTCCTTGATGGCCGCGGTGACCGGACGGATGTTGATCAGGTTCTGGGGCGTTGTAGCCTCGATGTCCTGAATGGTCATCCTCTCCTTGACGACTCTCTCCATCCTTGCGAGACCGATGCGGAACTGGTTCTGCAGAAGCTCGCCTACGGTCCTGAGCCTTCTGTTGCCCAGGTGGTCGATGTCGTCTATGTTTCCGATGCCTTCCTCGAGTCCGAGGAGGTAGCTGATGGACGCTATGATATCGTCGAAGATTATGTGCTTCGGCGACAGCTGGTTCTTATGAGCGTAGAGGAACGCGGCAAGCTTGGATTCCCTCTCCTCCTTGGCTGCCTTGGTCTGCTTCTTGGGCACGGGGTTCTCCGCGTCGAAGCTTTCCAGAAGAGTCATGAGGGCCGGGTAGAACACCTGCTTGGGCAGGCGGTACTCCGCGGGATCCAGGGAGACGTAGTTGGTAAGGGTGACGAAGTTGTTGCCTATCACCTTTACTTCCTTGTCCTCGTTGTTCTTGCTCTTTACCCAGATGAATTCCAGTCCGCTGTCCTGGATGGCCTGGGCCTGCTCGGCCTTCAGCTTGGTGCCGGCCTCTACGAGTATCTCGCCGGTGACCGGGTCGACGGCATCCTGAGCCAGAACGCAGCCGATGGTCCTTTCCTTAAGTCCGAGCTTCTTGTTGTATTTGTAGCGGCCGACCTTGGCAAGGTCGTAACGCTTGGCGTCGAAAAACAGCGCTTCGATGAGGTCGTAAGCACTTTCGAACGTGGGAGGCTCGCCGGGCCTCAGCTTTCTGTATATCTCGCGCAGACCTTCGTCGAAGTTGTGCGTGGGATCCTTCTCAAGCGAAAGTCCCAGACGCTTCTCGCTTCCGAAGACAGCCAGGATCTCGTCCGTGGTGCCTTCGTAGAAAGTCGCTGCGGTCTTTGTCTTGAACTCGCCGTAGCGGCGCACCCTCTTGCGGATGTCGTCTTCGCTCATGGCGGGGTTTTTACGTCTTTCGATCTCGACCTTCTCGTCCACCGAACGGTAGGACAGAGCGCGCAGAAGAGCCGTTATGGGGAGCTTTCTGGTGCGGTCCACACGTACGGAAAGAGCCTGGTTGGCGTCGGTCTCGTACTCGAGCCACGCGCCGCGGTTCGGAATGATGGTGGTCGCGAACAGTTTGTTGTTGGATTTGTCCACGGACATCTCGTAGTACGGTCCGGGCGAACGGACCAGCTGGGTAACTACGACACGTTCCGCGCCGTTGTAGATAAAGGTTCCCTTTTCGGTCATCACGGGGAAATCACCCATGAAGACTTCCTGCTCCTTTACCTCGCCGGTCTCCTGGTTTATAAGCCTGACCTTTACGCGGAGAGCGGAGGCGTACGTGGCGTCTCTTTCCTTGCACTCTTCCTGGTCGTATTTGGTCTCCTCGGAGATATGGTGATCCACGAACTCCAGAGCAAGATTGTCGGCATAATCCCTGATCGGACTGATATCTTCAAAAACTTCAGCAAGGCCTTCCTTGATGAACCAATCGTAGGAGGCCTTCTGTATGGATATCAGGTTGGGCATGGACTGGACAGCTTCGATCTTTGAGAAGCTCTGGCGCTCCTTCTTGCCTTTTTTTACGGCATGGGGCATTTTGTTCCCTCCTTGATATATGTAAAAAGTGTTAAACTTGTCCTTCGGCTAAAGTCGGCAAAAGGGCCGCCTGAGGGGACGACCCTGTTGCCATAGTTCTTTAACAGTTGTTACTTAAGTTCAACCTTAGCGCCGACTTCCTCGAGCTTGGCCTTGATCTCGTTGGCCTCTTCGGGGGTAGCGCCTTCCTTGACGGCCTTCGGAGCGCCGTCTACGAGGTCCTTGGCTTCCTTGAGTCCCAGACCGGTGATCTCGCGGACTACCTTGATGACCTTGATCTTCTCTGCGCCTACTTCGGCGAGAACGACGTCGAAGCTGTCCTTGGTCTCGGCTGCGGCTTCCGCCGGGCCGGCTGCTACTGCTACGGGAGCTGCTGCGGAAACGCCGAACTCCTCTTCGCAAGCCTTTACGAGCTCGTTGAGCTCCAGGATGGTCATGTTCTTTATGGCCTCTATGATCTGTTCTTTATTCATTTTGTCCTCCTAAATGACAAACACTGTTTTTTGAGTGAATATTCTTACGCTTCCTTTGCTTCCGCGATAGCGGCGAGCGTTCTTACGAACTTGCCTACCGGGCTCTGGATGCTGCCCATGAACTTGGCGATGAGTTCTTCTCTTCCGGGGATTCCCGCCAGAGTCTTTACGCCTTCAGCGTCGTACAGGATACCTTCCACGACGCCTGCCTTGAAGGCCATCTTGTTGAAGTCCTTCATGGCCTTGTTGAGGACTCTTGCCGGCGCAATGGCGTCGTCCTTGCTGATCGCAAGGGCCGAGGGGCCGTTGAGAACGTCCTTGAGTCCGTCGAACTGTGTGCCTTCGATGGCCTTGGCGATGAGGGTGTTCTTGTAGACGGTGAAGTCTACGCCCGCTTCTCTGAGGCTCTTTCTGATGGCGGTGTTCTCCTCCACGGTAGTTCCCATGTAGTCGACCACTACAGCAGACTGAGCGCCGTCGAGCTTGCCCTTTATCTCATCGATTATGGCCGCTTTGGCTTTCAGATTTTCTACTGACATTTTTCTCCTTTCCGGCTTTCAATAACTGAAAGCCTTTTCGATGTCATAGACATAAAAAGGCTCTGATTTATGAATCGTAACCTCGGCGGGATATTGAGCGCCTTTTGCGGAGCACCCGCTGTCTACAGCTATTTAATTCTGTTTTAGTTTACGATCCGGCCTTGTCTGTTGTGCTTAGCCCAGCTTTGTGGTGTTGATCTTGATTCCGGGGCCCATCGTCGTGGCGACGGTGGCGGACTTGATGTACTGACCCTTGGCAGCTGCCGGCTTAGCCTTGATGATGGCTTCCACGAGGGCCTGGAAGTTCTGCTGGAGCTTCTCCGGTCCGAAGGAAACCTTGCCGATCTGTGTGTGGACTATGTTCTGCTTATCCAGACGGTATTCCACTTTACCTGCTTTGATCTCGTGCAGGGCCTTGGTGAGGTCCATGGTAACGGTTCCGGACTTGGGGTTAGGCATTAATCCCTTAGGTCCGAGGATCTTACCCAGACGTCCTACGACACCCATCATGTCGGGGGTAGCGACTACTGTGTCGAAATCAAACCAGTTTTCCTTCTGGATCCTTTCAGCCATATCTTCCGCGCCTACGAAGTCCGCTCCCGCGGCCTCTGCTTCGTGAGCCTTCTCGCCCTTTGCGAACACGAGGACCTTCTTGGTCTTTCCTGTTCCGTTGGGGAGAACGATGGCGCCTCTGATCTGCTGATCGGCGTGTCTTCCGTCAAGACCCATCTTGAAGTGGGCTTCGACGGTCTCGTCGAACTTGGCGGTAGCCGTCTTGGTGACGAGCTCGAACGCCTTGTCGACGTCGTACAGCTCCGCTCTGTCGATGAGCTTGGCTGCATCCTGGTACTTTTTGCCTCTCTTGGCCATTTTTTACCTCCTTGTGGTACTAGCGGCATTACGCCTCCCACCTGTTACTCCTGGACAGTGATGCCCATGCTTCTTGCTGTTCCCTTGATCATCTCGGTCGCAGTGTCTAAATTCGCTGCGTTGAGGTCCGGCATCTTGGTCTGCGCTATCTCTCTTGCCTGAGCCGCGGTTATGGTGCCTACCTTCTTCTTGTTAGGCTCTCCGGAACCGGACTCCAGACCCGCCGCCTTCTTGATCAGTACCGCGGCCGGAGGAGTCTTCGTTACGAACGTGAAGCTCTTGTCGGCATAGACGGTGATGACCACCGGGATTATCATTCCCGCGTCGTTCTGGGTCCTGGCGTTGAACTGCTTGCAGAAGTCCATGATGTTGATGCCCTTCTGTCCGAGCGCAGGTCCTACCGGGGGTGCCGGCGTAGCCTTGCCTGCAGGGATCTGAAGCTTAACATAGCCTTCTATCTTTTTTGCCATGGCTTTCTCCTTTCTATAGGACAGTCCTATGATTTTGTATATTTAATTGTATGATCCGCTTCATCAGCCGATCTGGTCTACCTGATCGAACTCCAGTTCCACCGGAGTAGCTCTTCCGAACATGTCGACCTTCGCCCTGAGGGTCTGCTTGTCGGGGTGGACGTCCTCCACCGTTCCGGTAAAGCCCTTGAAGGGTCCGGATATGATCCTTATGGCGTCGCCCACGTTGATGTTCAGGACGATGACGGTCTTCTCTATGCCAAGACGCCTTACCTCTTCGTCGGTAAGGGGAATGGGTTCGGAACCTTCGCCCACGAATCCGGTAACGCCCTGAGTGTTGCGCACCAGGTACCAGGACTCGTTGGTAACGATCATCTTAACTATTACATATCCCGGGAAGATCTTGCGGGTCTTTACGGTACGGCCGGTCTCGGTGACCTCCACCCTGTCCTCTGTGGGAACGATGACGCTCAGGACCAGGTCCTGCATGCCTCTGTTCTCGACCAGCTTTTCCAGGTTGGCCTTTACCTTGTTCTCATGCCCGGAATAAGTATGGACCACGTACCACTTGGGTTCCTTGCTCCTCCTGAGGAAGCCTGCGGGGATCTCGTCCCTTTCGCTGGCTATGGAGTCGGCGGGAAGCGCTTCGGAACGCAGTGCCTTTTCCTTCTCGAGGTTCTTTTCGTCAGACATATCCGTCTCCTGCTACACGATGAGTCCCAGCAGCGCGAGGAATATCTCGTCCAGCAGCCAGAACAGGATCGCGAACGCCGCGCATACTACGATAACGACGAGCGTGTACTTGTAGGTCTCTTTCCTGGTCGGCCAGGAGACCTTCTTCATTTCGCTGAATACACCTTTGAAATAATCTCTGGCCTTAGCGAAGAAGCCCTTCTTAGCAACAGTTTCTCCCATTGTTAAAGATTCCTTTCGTTACTTGGTTTCCCTGTGGAGCGTTTCCTTCTTGCAGAACTTGCAGTACTTCATGAGTTCGATGCGGTCGGGATCGTTCCTCTTGTTCTTGGTGGTGTTGTAATTCCTCTGTTTGCACTCCGTGCATGCGAGCATTACCCTTACTCTGGCGCCTGTCTGTTTAGCCATTTTTTACCTCCGTTATCTGATGCGAATATCTCGCGTTTTGGCGACATTCAAAATACACAATGCCCCTTTTAGGCATAGTGCGACTGAATAAATGTAGCATAGAGAATTGGGAGATGTCAAACGATTTTTTGATTTTTTTTACGCTTTTTTGCGGCTTTTTTTCAAAGCGGAACACCGACCACCATATATAGCGGTCGGGATCGTCTCAGGGCCCTACGGCCCGGGCGGAAAAACGGTATGAAAAAGCTTCTACTCCTTGCGGAATCCGCTTCCGATTATCTCCGAACTGGTGGTTATGATGGTGAAAGCCTGCGGATCCACTCGCTTTATGTGACGCTGGAGACGTATGGCTTCCCTTCTTCTGCAGACGGTGTGGAGCATCGCTTTTTCGTTGTGGGTGTACACGCCCTCGCCTTTTACCAGCGTGGCGCCGTGGTCCATCTCCGTAAGGATGAAGTTTATGATCTCGTCCGGCTTGTCCGTGATTATTACGAAGTACTTGCAGCTGCCGAAACTCTCCATGGCAATGTCTATTACGAAGGTCATGCTCAGGAGGCCGAGCACCGAGAACAGGCCGGTCTTGATGCCGAACGCGAAGAACGAAGCGACGCTTATGAGTATGTCCACGACGAGTATGGCCTTGCCTACGTCCATGGACGTGTGCTTCTTAAGTATCAGCGCCAGTATGTCCGTGCCGCCGGAAGAAGCGTCCGCGTAGAATATCAGAGCCTGGCCTACGCCGGTAAGGAAGATGGCGCACACCAGTTCCAGCATGGGCTGGTCCGTAAAGGGCTTTTCCATGGGGATGACCACTTCCAGAAGATCCACTATGCCGGAATAAAGCAGCGTGCAGTATATGGTCCTTACTCCCATGCTCTTTCCGAGGACTATGAATCCCAGGATCAGGAGCGCCAGGTTGAGCATGGTCAGCCAGAGGCCCATGCTCGCTGTGGTGTATTTGCCCAGGATGATGCCCAGGCCGCCGACGCCGCCCGTAACGAAACCGTTGGGCGATTTGAAGAAGTAAAGGCTGATCGCCATGATCACGGAGCCAGCCGTCATCATAATGAAATCGTTGAAGAATTTATTCTTGTTGATGTTTTTTATATCCATGAACCGTTCCGACCTTCCGGGGCGTCATTCCCCATCTTTTTCGAGCTGCTCGAACTTTGCCCTTACGCTGGGGCTGTTCTTCGTCAGCTTCTTTATGCTTAAGTCCTCCGCCTTGCTGTTTGCCAGGCGCAGATTGTTCTCCGCGCCGGTCAGGGCGTCCTTTATCTTCTGCAGATGATCTATGGACTTGTCTATCTCTTCTATCGCCTTATGGAACTTGTCGCTGGCCAGCCTGTAGTTGCGGCCGAACGCGTCCTTGAAGCGCTCCATCTCCTCCTCGAAGCGCGCGACGTCCATGTCCTGCTTTCTTACAAGCTCCAGCTGCGTCTTGTATTCGATGGTGGACTGCGCCGCGTTGCGCAGCATGGTGATCATGGGGATGAAGAACTGCGGGCGGATGACGTACATCTTGGGATAACGGTGCGAAACATCCACTATGCCGGTATTGTAGAGCTCGCTCTCCGGCTCAAGAAGACTTACGAGCACGGCGTACTCGCAGCCTTTTTCGTTCCTGTCCTTGTCCAGCTTGGCGAAGAAGTGCTCGTTCTTGTGCTTGGTGGCCGTGACGTCGGCTTCGTTCTTCATCTCGAACATTATGGAGATGTAAGTAAGTCCGTCGTCAGTGCGGTCGCGGAATATGTAGTCGCCCTTGGTCCCGGAGGAGGCGTCGTTGTCCTTTTCGAAGTACGCGTTCCTGAAACCGGTGGCGCGCAGTTTGTTGAACTCGTTCTCGCAGTGCTGCTCCAGGGTCTCTCCGAGGAGCTTTACGGACAGTTTGGCCTTAAGGTCCTTATAGTACCCTATCTGCTCGTCCTTGTCCTTAAGTTTAAGCTCGTAGCTTTCCTTAAGATCCTTTTCCCTGAGCTCGGCGCCGGCTTTAACGCTTTCCATCTCGCTGTTCAGCCTGAGTATCTGCGCGTCCTTGTCGGCAAGCGCGGTCTTAGCCTCCAGCTCCGATTCGGCGCGGATGTTCTTTACGGCCAGTTCGGATTCCTTGCGGGCGGCTTCCAGGCGAAGCTGGAGTTCCGCTATGGCGCGGTCCTTTTCCGCCAGGCTGTCGGCAAGCTCCCTGCGGGTCTTCTCTTCCGCAAGTTCCAGTTCCGTTCCCCGGGTCTTTTCCATCTCGCGGGCGCGGTCGGCTATGGCCTTTTCGAATTCCTTATCCCTGACCTGCCTGAGTATCTCGGCGTAGCCGGCTTCTTCGACCTGAAAGACCGTTCCGCACTTAGGGCATTTGATCTCCTGCATCTCGTATCATCCTTTCGCCGTCTGAAAAACGATGTGGCACAAATTACTCCTTTTACATTATATAACAAAGACCGCGTTTGGAATCAATTGATTATTGTAAAAAAGCCTCCAAAAACGATACAATGAAGTGAAAGATGAGGTAAAAGCCATGTTCAGGATAATGGACGCCGCGGACGCGGTAAAACTTATAAAAGACGGAGACGTGATAGGTCTCAACTCCTTCGTAGGCATAGGCTGCCCCGACAGACTGCACGACGCGATAACGGAGAGCTTCCGCAGCACCGGACACCCCAGGGATCTGACTCTGGTGTCTTCGGCGGGATTCGGACTGTTCGACCCGGACAGAGCCGCGGAGCCCTACATCCGCGAAGGCGCGGTAAAAAAGATAATAGGCGGACACTTCGGCGCCATGCCCAGCACCAAGAAGCTGGTGCTGGAGGACCGATTCGAAGCCTACAACCTGCCGCTGGGACCGATGTCCCACGCCATGCGGGCTCAGGCCGGAGGCCACGACGGATACATAACCAAGCTGGGACTGGACCTGTTCGTGGACCCAAGGATAGAGGGTCCGGGTCTCAATAACATTTCCAAAGATGATTCGCTGGTAAGGCTTGTCGAGATCGACGGCGAGGAATACCTCTATTACCGGCTGCCCATGTTCGACGTGTGCCTGATAAAGGCCTCCAGCGTGGACGCCAAGGGCAACATATCGTTCGAGAACGAGTTCACGACCGTTGACGCACTGTCCATAGTCCAGATGACGCGCAGGAACCACGGCAAGGTGATAGTCCAGGTGGACCGCGTTACATCCGATTTCCGCCGTCCAAGGGACGTCATAATCCCGGCGGCCTTCGCGGACGCCGTGGTGGTGAGCGAAAGATCCGCGGAAGACGAGGCCATGGGCACACTGTCCGGCGACATCCACGTCCCGACTTCGCACATGGACTACTGGTTCGACAGGCTGGAGCGTGAGAGCGCTCCCAACAGGAAGGTCCGCACGGACTCTTCCGCCGACATCATAGGCCGCAGGGCCGTAAAGGAGCTGCGCCGCGGAGACATAGTAAACATAGGCGTAGGCATCCCCGAGAGAGTATGCGCCGAAGCCGCGAACCTGGGCATGCTGGAAGACATAGTGCTGTCCGTGGAATCCGGAGGAATGGGAGGCCTTCCGGCCGGCGGTCTCAACTTCGGAGCCATGATAGGCGCGGACATAATCTGCGACATGTCCATGCAGTTCGACTTCTACGACGGAGGCGGACTGGACATGTGCTTCATGGGCGCGCTGGAGATGGACAAGTACGGGAACGTGAACGCCCACCGCGGAGCGGACCAGGCGACGGGCATAGGAGGTTTCGGCAACATAACCTCCGCAACGCACAGCGTCGTGTTCTGTCTGACCTTCGACACCAAGGGGCTGGACGTCGCCGAGGAGGACGGAAATGTCGTCATCCGTCAGGAAGGAAGCATCCCCAAGATCGTGGACAAGGTGCGGAGCATCAGTTTCTCCGGAAAGCGCGCCGTTCAGAACGGCCAGCGAGTGCTGTACGTGACCGAGCGCTGCGTGTTCCAGCTGACACCGGAAGGTCTTGCGCTTACCGAGGTCTACCCGGGCATCGACAAGCAGAAGGACATACTCGACAGGCTCCCGTTCGAAGTGATAGACAGGACCTGAGACCAACGCTGACAAAGCGGCCCCGCGATATTCGCGGGGCCTTTTTTTATCGGAGGTCGCGGGGCCTTTTTTCGTCACTTCTTTTTCTTTCCTATGGCCAAGCCCGCAAGAAGAACGACCGGTACGGCCGTTCCCGCGACATACATTACGATCGCCGAGCGGTCGCCGGTGTCCGGTATGTCCGGGTCGGGCTCCGGTTCCGGTTCGGGCTCGGGTTCGGGTTCAGGTTGCGGTTCCGGTTCCGGCTCAGGTTCGGGCTCGGGCTCAGGTTCCGGTTCCGGCTCGGGCTCAGGTTCCGGCTCCGGTTCGGGTTCCGGCTCGGGCTCCGGTTCCGGTTCGGGTTCGGGTTCAGGTTCGGGAATGTCCGGAGTCTCCGGCAGGACCTCCGCCTCCACGATCACTCCGTCTTCTTCTATAGAGAACTCCGCGCGCCATTCGCTGTTCAGGAAATATCCCGGGCTGGCCTTGGTCTCAACGGCGTAGTACCTGCCGTAGGGCAGCGCGTCAGGATCCGTGGAACATCTTCCTCTCCCGTCCGTCGTCAGCGTCATCACCTTATCGCCCTTTTCATATACCGTTCCGCCGACTATCACCGGACCGTCGCAGTCGCTGTAGACACTTATCTCCGCACCTTCGAGGCTGCCGCCCTCCCAGGGCTCCGCAAGGCCTGTGCCGGCATCCGTTTTGGCAAAGCCGACGCCTCCCCGCACCGTTCTGTTTACAGCGGTCTCATATACCGCGCCGCCGGACAGGAACACGTCGGCCGACCATACTTCGCATATCATTCCGCAGGATTCCGGGACGAAGACCTCTTCTACCGTATAGTACGCGTAAGGCAGCAGGCCCTCGGGCGTACGCGCCGTTCCGTCGTGTCCGGTCGTGATCGTAATTATCGTCTGGCCCTGCCGGTACTCAGCGCCGCCGACAGTTACGTACGGAGCGTTGTCCGGGTGTCCGGCAAGCTTTACGGCGAACTCGATGCCCTCGAAGGAAGTCCCGCCCTGAGGCGTCTCCCCTGTCTCAGCGTCCGTCTTCTTTATTTCCAGATAACCGGAGCTCGATATCTCCTCGTCGGACACCGGATCCAGATTCCACGCTCCGCTTCTGACCGCCGCGGCCCTGTCCGGCCTAAGCGCACCGTTCTCACCCAAAACGATGCGGACCGTATGAACCGTTTCGTCGGTCAGATACCCCTCAGGAGGTCTTGTTTCCTTTACCGTAAGCGTGCCCGCCGGCAGAGCGTAAGCCCCGGAAGCGTCTCTGAAGAGCGCCGGACCGGACACCTTGTATTCTTCGCGGAACAGTATCCTGCCTTGTTCGTCCGTCCTGAAGACCCAGCTCCTTGCGGGCGTACCGGACGCGTCGGCTCCTGCGTAGAAACTTACGGTGTATTCCGCTCCGGCCAGCGACCCCGCGCCCTGAGGCTCGGAAAGGCCTGTCCGGGAGTCGCGCTTCTGCAGCAGAAGATCCACCGGAGCAGAAAGAGGAGCATCTGATATCCGTACCACGGAGACTTCTCCTTCCTCGACACGGACTTCGGACACGGCGTCGTTCAGCGCGTAGCCTTTCGGCGCCTTCAGCTCCTTTACGTAGTAGGTTCCGGCGTCCAGATCTCCGCTCACAGGAGTGGTACCGTCAGCGCCTGCGGCAAGCAGGGCCGCCGGAGCTCCCGCGTTCTGATACGAAGCTGCCTGAGCCTCTTCTCTCGCGGCGTATGCTCCGAACACCGCGCCTTCGAGGCCGTAGAACGGGTTCCCCGCGGACAGCGACTCGTCGGACGAGATCTTGACTATCCTGATCTGCCCCGGCACCGGCTCTATCCTGTATGTCAGCACATCCTGACGGTTTGCGTTGTAGCTTAACCTGTAAGCCCGGAACGATATGGGCACGGACCCGCCGTACGCCAGCACCTGGTCCAGCAGCGCCTGACCGTTCTCCCTTGTGGATGAGGCCGCGGCGTCGTAGACAGTAACGCCCCTCCTCAGACAGTCCGCAGTCCTGGCCACAATGTAGTTCCAGGGAAAGTCGGACGCGGACCACCCGTTCTGCCACGCCATGTACATCAGCACGCGCAGACTGCCGCCCACCTCTTCCGCGGACGCTTTCCAGCCCGGCTGTATCACCGAATGCTTGGCGGCCTCCATGCAGTATCCCTGCAGAAGCTCCCCCGTGTCCGACGCCCTGAACACGAAATTGTTGTCGTAGCCGAACGACTGAACTATGCTGTCGCAGACGGCTTCCGTGAGCGTCCCCGAAACACCTTCCGCGGCGTCCGCTCCCGCCGGCAGAACCATCAGAAGCAATGCCAGCAGCGCGATCGCAGCCGTTCCCCTTAACAGCTCTCTGATCCCTTTTTTCATCTTTATTCTCCTTCCGAAAACGATATGCCGGCAGTCCCCCGAAACAAAAGACCGCCCGGTTAGGGGCGGCCTTGGATCAGCGCTTTTTTACTGTAGCAATTATACCACTTTCGGAAGGTCGAAACGGTACAGACTTATATTATTTCGAACTTCTTCAGAACGTCGCGGATTATGTCCGAAGCCTCGTCGCAGAGCGCTTCCGTGTGCGAAGCCATGAGGCTTGTGCGCAGCAGGCACTCGTGCGGAGCGGCGGCCGGAGGCAGCGAGCTGTTGACGTACACACCGCGGTCGTAGAGCTCCTTGGCTATGGTAAGCGTGGGGATGGGCTCGTAGGTGTATATAGGAACTATGGGTGTTTCGGACTGGCGTATCTTTATTCCGCGGTCCGTAAGGCACTTTCTGAAGTAGTTGGAGATCTCGATCAGCCTCTTGGGCAGTTCCGGATGAGCCTCCAGGTGCCTGAGCGCGGCCAGCGCAACGGCAGCGGTGGCCGGAGGCATGGAAGCCGAAAACATGAACGGTCTGGAATTGTGCTTAACGTAGTCCGCAACCATCTCGGAGGAAGCCATGTAGCCGCCCAGCGAAGCCAGCGACTTGGAGAAGGTGCCCATGTAGATGTCCACCTTGTCTTCCAGTCCGTAGTAGCTCGCGGTACCGCGTCCGCCCTCGCCTATCACGCCCATGCCGTGAGCGTCGTCCACCATTACGCGGGCGCCGTACTTTTCGGCAAGTCTGCATATCTCCGGGAGGTTGGCTATGTCGCCGCCCATGGAGAATACGCCGTCCGTAACGATGAGGCATCCGCAGTTATCGGGAACTTTCTGGAGCTGCTTTTCCAGGTCCTCCATGTCGTTGTGCTTGTAGCGCAGCATGGTGCCGTAACTGAGCCTGCATCCGTCGTAGATGGACGCGTGGTTCTCCTTGTCGCAGATGACGTAATCGTGGCGTCCGACTATGGCGCTTATTATTCCCAGATTGCTCTGGAAGCCCGTGGAGAACGTTACCACAGCTTCCTTGCGGAGGAATTTGGCAAGCTCTGCCTCCAGTTCCAGGTGGAGCTGCAGCGTTCCGTTAAGGAAGCGCGAACCGGAGCAGCCTGTTCCGTACTGTTTAAGGGCATCCAGACCTGCCTGAATGATCTCGTCGTTTATCGTAAGCCCCAGGTAGTTGTTGGAGCCGAGCATTATGCGGCGCTTACCTTCCATTATTACTTCCGTATCCTGCCTGGATTCCAGCGCGTGGAAGAAATTGTAAATACCCAGTTCCCTGTATTCGTTGGCTATCGTAAACTGCGGGCACTTTTCGAAAAGATCGATCATTTAGACCTCCTTAGTCTGTATATTTAATGCATTGCAAACAAATATTCATAATAGTTCTATACACTATAACACAAAAAAACCGGACGCGCTACTAAGAAATGAAACTGATGTTTGCCGGCATTACGGAGCTTAAGCGTAACTGTGCAGGCCGGGGAGCAGGAGATTGACTCCGATGTAGGTAAAAATCACGCAGACGAATCCGACGACTGCAAGTACCGCGGCTTTTCTGCCGGACACCGCCCCGCGCAGGCGAAGATGCAGAAAGATCGCGTATATGATCCATGTGATGAGGCTCCACGTCTCCTTGGGGTCCCAGTTCCAGTAGCTCCCCCAGGCGCGCTTCGCCCAGATGGCGCCTGTTATCATGCAGAGCGTAAGGAACAGAAAACCTAACGAGACGGCCCTGTAGATGATGTTGTCCAGCGTCTTCTCGTCCGGGATGCGTTCCGAAAGCGATCCTTTAAGCTTTCCTTTCAGAAGGAAGAAAAGCGCCACCCCGAAAGCCACTCCGAAACCGCCGTAGGCGATTATCGCCGTGCAGACGTGGAATCCCAGCCATCCGCTCTGGAGCGCCGGCATCAGCGAGTTTATCTCCCTGTTCTGCATGAAAGCATAGCCCGCCACCAGGAATATGAGCGGTGCCACCACCATGCCCAGAGCGTCGAATCTGAACTTTTTTACGAATACGAGGAAGCAGATCGCTATGCCCCAGGCGAAGGCCGACGCGAACTCGAACTGATTGGTGAGCGGCAGTCTTCCGGCGTTTACGCCTCTGGCGATGATACACAGAGTGTGTACGATAAAACCCGCGAACACCAGTAGATATCCGGCCCGCGCAGCCTTTTCTTTCTTCGCTCCGGCATAGATGAAATAGAGCACGCTTCCCGCGAAATACAGGATGAGAAGCGCCATGAAACCTATGCTTTCGATGTTGCCCAGTGTATTATTCTGCATTCTGAGTCCTCTTCTTTTCCCAGGGTCTCACATAAAAGGATATGAACAGACCCGCCAGCAGCACGAACGCCGAAACACCGACCAGCCAGCCAAGCGGATCGTGTTTCGCGACTATAAGCGTGTACTCGCAGGGGTCGCGCATTACAAAACTGTATTCGTTGCAGTCTATCGATGTGCCCGGCGCCGCGAGCCCCATGCCCAGCACCGACCCGTCGTAGTAGACGCTGTACAGCGCGTGCGGGTTATCCGGCAGAGGTGTTTTACTGTAGTAGCTGCCGTCTTCGTTTCTGGCCAGATCCGGGTAGAACTTGTTGAACATCAGGACCAGGCTCGGCAGTTCGTTGGGGAAGGTGTATTCGCCCGCGCAGATCAGATCCGTCCTGACCTGCTCGCCGCTTTTGTATATGTCCACGTAGGTCGCCCAGCCCATGCTGTCCTGATAGAAGCTGTAGCCGAAAGCGTCGAAGGGATGATTGACGGAAGCCGTGCCGCTTTTACTGTTTCCCGACGCGTCGCTTACGGTAAGGCCCGCGGTGTACTGTTCCACGGTGTTATCCTCTCGGAGGCTGACGTCGAAACTGTCGATGGTTACAGAAAGGCCGGTGCTGCCGAGAGGCTGCGTACTGCCCGCTATGCCGTAAACGGTCTCCTCCCGGGAGGTATACTGCCCTGCCGCGAAACTGATTATCAGGAGCAGCATCCCCAGGTGCGTTATCCAGCTGCCCCACATGCCTATGCTCTTTTTGCCTGACGCTTTCCACGCTTTCAGGACCGCCGGAAAACGCGAAACGCTGCATAGTATGAGATTGACGCACAGCAGCGCCGTAAGCAGAACGAACCACCAGCAGGTAAATACATGGTCCAGGTTCAATTCAGTTATGATCTTAGCCCAGGTATCTCCGTAGAGCTGCCGGTAGGCGGCCTCCGGGGAACTCTGCGGGATGACGCTCCCCGCCACGCACGCCGCGGCTATTATGAACAACAAAACAAAACTGAACTGCATGCTCTTGAGAAAACGCAGCCAGCTTTGCGGTCTGTCCTTTCCTTTTCCGGCCTTAGGATCCGGTGCCCCGTCCATCGGACCGGTCATTTAAGAAGTTCCAGCGCCCGCCCGGCAAGTTCTTCGGCCTTGTCGAGGCAGTAATTCGTGAGCGCGCTGTTATGAGCGCCCTCGGAGTTCTCCACGTATACGAAGTCCCAGTAGAACTGCGCGTCGCGGTCCAGAGCCTTTATCTGATCTAT
>JAEEGL017303416.1_pt1 | contig 21283 bp, 17 predicted proteins | sample 9134231 | NCBI WGS metagenome assembly JAEEGL01 (sample SAMN16246548, study PRJNA631951) | gut metagenome | biome: gut microbiome; feature: rumen; material: fiber-attached | host: Bos | place: Iran: Karaj | collected 2018-10
AGCATGCCCCACGGCGTGCCCCGGGACGTGAAGCTCCAGAAGGGATTCCTCACCATGGACTTCGGCGCCCTGGTGGAGGGGTACTGCTCCGACACCACCCGCACCGTGTGCCTGGGCCAGCCCACGCAGGAGATGCGGGAGGTCTATGAGATCGTCCGTCAGGCGCAGGCCGCCGGCATCGCCGCCGCGAAGGGTGGGGCCCTGGGCAGCGACATCGACGGCGCCGCCCGCAGGGTCATCTCCGACGCCGGCTACGGTCCGTACTTCGGCCATTCCTTCGGCCACTGCCTGGGCATGGAGATCCACGAGCCCCCCTACGCCGCGTCCCGCTGGGAGAAGCCCGTTCCCGCCGGCGCCGTGATCTCCGCCGAGCCCGGCATCTACCTGCCCGGGAAATTCGGCGTGCGCATCGAGGACGTCCTGATCCTCACCCCGGAAGGGAACGAGGACATCACGGACCTGCCGAAGGACCTCGTGATCCTGGATTTCTGAGTCCAAGTTTTTCTTGCATTATCGCCCGGAATACGGTATAATTTCTGGGTAAAAAAACCGCAAGGGCGCACGCCGCGCCCCTGACACACATGGAGAGGATGGTTATCACATGATTACTGCTGGCGATTTCCGGAACGGCGTCACCTTTGAGATGGACGGCAAGGTCATGCAGGTCGTTGAGTTCCAGCACGTCAAGCCCGGCAAGGGCGCCGCGTTCGTTCGCACCAAGATGAAGAACGTCATCACGGGCGCCGTGACCGAGACTTCCTTCAACCCCACCGACAAGTTCGAGAACGCGTACGTGGACCGCAAGTCCATGGAGTATCTCTACAACGACGGGGATCTCTACTACTTCATGGATCCCGAGACCTACGATCAGGAGCCCATCAGCAAGGATCTTCTGGGCGACAGCTTCCGGTTCGTCAAGGAGAACATGACCTGCACGGTCCACTCCTACAAGGGCAACGTCTTCAACGTGGAGCCCCCCACCTTCGTGGATCTCGAGGTCACCGAGACCGATCCCGGCTTTGCAGGCAACACCGCCACCAACGTGACGAAGCCCGCGACGCTGGAGACCGGCGCGGAGATCAAGGTCCCCCTGTTCATCAACCCCGGCGACCGCATCCGCATCGACACCCGCACCGGCGAGTACCTGGAGCGCTCCCGCGGCTGACGCCGCTTCCGCGCCCGGAATCAAACAGGAGGTGCCATCATGACGGTATCGGACAAGGTGGCCTATCTAAAGGGCCTGGCCGACGGCATGGAGCTGGACAAGGACTCCAAGGAGGGCAAGCTCTTCGCCGCCATCATCGACACGCTGGATACCATCTGCTGCGAGCTGACCGCCATCGAGGAGAGCGCGGAAGAGCTCAACGACGAGGTGGACGCCATCAGCGAGGACCTGGAGGACGTGGAGAACGTGGTCTTCGATGACGAGGACGACGAGGATGAGGACGGGGACGACGTCTGCCCCCGCTGCTGCGCCAGGTCCGACGACGAGGACGGGTTCATCTACGAGGTGAAGTGCCCCGCCTGCGACTGCGAGTTCACCGTGGACGAGGACGCCCTGGCCCTCGGCGAGGTCGTCTGCCCCGAGTGCGGGGAGAACCTGGAGTTCGACTTCAGCGAGGACGACGGGGACGGGGACAAAGACGAGGAAGAGAAAAAGGACGAATAAGCCCGCTGTACAGAAGCTGCGGATCCCGGCCGGGATCCGCAGCTTTTTCTTTTTCTGGGAACGGGACTTATTTCCCGCGCAGGAATCTGGTGTTCAGCTCCAGAAGGCGGTCCCTGCAGAGGTCCCAGCAGGGATCCTCCGGGCCGCAGCAGGTCTTGACCACCGTGCCCCAGAGGCCGGTCTCCCGGTAACGGTCCATGGCGTGCCGGACCATCTCCCAGTACCGCTCGCTCTTCTCCTCCCACAGGACGAGCTTGCTGCCGCAGTACGTGACTCCCTCGCCGCACATCACCGGCGCGTCGGGCCAGTCCTCCATGACCCGCCGGTACCAGTAGAGACGGTTCTCCAGGATCTGCAGGTAGCCGTCCCATCCGTCGTTGAGGCGGGCTTCCAGATGCCGCTCCAGTTCCGGGATCTTTTCGGGATCCAGATCGTGGGCGCGCCGGAGCCGGTCGTGCCAGTCCGCGGCGCTGTTGTGCCATCTGCCCTCCCGGCTGCGTGCCACGTCCTCCGCCGTGGTTTCGCCCAGGAAGAAGTCCGGCCGCTCCGGGATCCCCGGGGCGTTCGGTCTCTCAAGGGTGCCCTCGTACACGCTCCACAGGAAATAATTGTGTCCGTTGAAGCACTGGAGGTTGCGCGGGAACAGGCACATGGTCTCGCCCCGCGGGGTATCGTCGCAGGAGAACAGGATGCCGGGATGCTCCCGCTCCAGAAACGCCAGCGCCTCCTCGTGTTTTTCCCGGAAGTACGTCCAGATCGTGTCACGGGAATCCGCGGACGACTGCGACCAGTGGGAGGGAAGGTCGCAGACCTCGTTGAAGATCTCTGCCGCCGCGATCCGGTCCGCGAGGTCCCGTTCCTCCAGCTCCCGCAGGATCCAGTGGAGGGACTTCGCAAAGACCATGAACCAGTTTTCCGGTCCGTAGGAGAACAGGCGGCGGTTCGCCTCCTCGTCGCAGTACCAGTAGGTGTGCAGGAAATACCAGGAGGAGAGGACCAGATACACGTCATACTCCTTGCAGACCCGGCACAGATCGATGAGCCTCTGCAGATAGTCGCACTTCCCCTCGCCTCCGATGCAGAACGCCTGCCGGTTGTCGCTGTAGCGGCCGAAGGGGGCCAGGATCGATGCCGGCGGGAGACGGTTCCCCTCGAGATCGTGGGTGAGCCCCGCCCCGCTCTCCAGCCGGATGCAGTTGAAGCCCCGCTCCACGTGCTCCCGGACCATGCGGTCCAGATCGTGATAGGCGCCGGACGGCGCCGTATCCATGAGCCCCCAGATAGGGAAGGAGATGGTCAGACGGTCCGGGAGATGCGCCGGGATCCTGCCGTGTACGCCGGGACAGGTCCTGTATTCCATTTTCCTTGCTCCTTTCGGTCTCTCTGTTTATGACCTCAGTTCCGCTCGAACCGGCTGGCCGGGCAGAGATCCTCGATCTCCTCAGGCGTGAGGGACGCGTCCGCCGCGGCGAGCGCCGCCTCCAGCGTCTCCGGACGGTTGGGCCCCACGATCGGGATCACCGGGAAAGGCTGGCCCATGAGCCAGCACAGCCCGATGACGTTGGCGGAGAGCCCGGTGCGCTCCGACAGGACGCGCATCCGCTCCGCGGCCGCGAGGTTCTCCGGGCAGAGATACTCCGAATCCCGCACGGCCTCCACTCCGCCCTCCAGGAGCTTCGGGAAGAATCCCAGCGCCTGGGAGGTGAACGGCAGGCAGAGCATTCCGGTCTCCCGGTGCAGGGCGTAGAGCTCCGGCCCCATGGTCACCATCGTGTCGTCCCGGAAGACCCGCACCCGGGCGAGGCTGAACTGCGGCTCGTCCACGGTGAAGCCCGCGAGTCCGTGGGCCTCCGCGTATCCGTTGGCCTCCCGGATGCGCTCCGGCGTCCAGTTGGAAACGCCCAGCGCCCCCACGAGCCCCGCCCGCACGAACTCGTTGAGCGTCTCCAGGATCTCGGAGACCGGCGTCTTCGGGTCGTCCCGGTGGAGGAGCCAGGCGGACACCGGCCCCAGCACCCGCGTGCTCTCCGTGAGATCGGCGCGCAGGCACGCCTCGTTCACCCGGGAGCCGTGAAGGTCCTCGATCGGGGGATGGGCGCCCTTCGTCACCACGACGGCGGTCTTTTCCATGCCCCGGGACCGGATCCACTCCGCGAGAGTCTCCTCGGAAAGGCCGTCCCTCCCTCCGGGCTGGCCGAAGCCGCCGTAGAGCCTCGCCGTGTCGAACAGGTTCCCGCCCGCCTCGGCGAACCGGTCCATGAGTCGGAAGGCGTCGTCCCGGGACACGCTGCTGCCGTACATGGCGGTCCCGAGACACAGGACCGACACGGGCCGGGGAAGCGACGGGACCGTGAGATACCGCATGACTGTTCCTCCTTCGCGAAAACGTGATCTCAGGACGATTATACCATGCCCCCGCCGGATTGCAACAGCCGCGCGGACGGACTGCGCCCCGGGACCTTCCGGCCCCGGGGCGCCCGTACGTCGTCGGATCTTCAGTTTCCGGCCATGTCCCTGCAGGCCTTCGGGAGCATCAGGACGTTCTCCAGCGGCGTGTCCGCGCTCATGTCGCAGCCCGTCGCCAGGATGTGCCCGCGGCCGTTCGCGGTGCGGATGCGCTCGCAGGCCTCTGCGTAGATCTCCTCCGGCGTGCCGGTGAGCAGGAGACCCGCGGGATTGATGTTCCCCATCATGACGAGGCGGCCGTCGGCGTCCTTGAGCGCCGTATCCAGGTCCACCAGGTAGTCCCCGGAGAACGCGTTGACGCCGATGTCGCGCAGGGACTTGACCCTGGGGCCGGAGGCGCCGCAGACGTGGGTGAAGAAGTACTTGTATTCGGAGAGCTCGGCCTTGAGGTTCTTCAGCGCCGGGGCCGCGAGCTCCTCGAACATGGCCTGGCTGATCATGCTGCCGCTGGCCACGGGCTCCGCGGGGAATGCGATGTCGCAGCCGTTCTCATGGAGGAGATGGAACATCTCCGCGCTCAGGGCGGTGGTGAAGTCCAGAAGCTGCTCCACCAGTTCCGGCTCGTCCAGCGTCAGGACGATGAAGTCCTGGGTGCCCACCAGCACGGCGGCCATGGTGAACGGGCCGGCGATGTCGCCCAGAAGGTACTTCCGGTCGCCCGCCAGCGCCTTGACGCTGCGGCACTGACGGAGCATGTTCTGCACGAACTCGTTCGCCAGCAGCTTCTCCCGGATGGTGCTCTTGTCCAGAAGCGGGATCTCCTCCTCGGGATCCTCGAAGGCGGGAGAGGTATCCACGGGGCTGCCGATCCTGTCCAGGTTGATCTTGCAGCCGAAGGCGTTGAGGCAGGCCGTGAACACGCCGGAGACGGAGCTGACGATATCGGTGTCGAACTCGTCGGTCCACTTGACGATCCTCGAGGCTCCGCCGTCCTCCAGGCCGTACATGGTCCGGTAGGACATGTTCTCCTTCTTCGCGATCCAGGCGCCCGCGTCCACGAAACAGAACGGGGTCCGGTCGACGCTCCTGTGGGCCAGGACCGCGTCGATCCGCTCCTTATGGGTCATGGTCTGCATGCTGTCTCCTCCTGTTCTCCGATGCGCCCCGGACTGCGCCGGACCGCTCCGTATTTCGGGATGATTATAGCATGCCGTTTCCTGTTCCATGTAGAAGATTTCCCTGAGGTATTGGTACTTTTTTGCACATGTCCAGCCGCCCTCCGGCGGCTGCGGCGCCGCGTTCCCCCCTCTCCGGCTTGTTCCCCGCCGGGATCTGTGGTATAGTATGAAAAAGACCTGAAATCCTCTGATCTACGGAGATACGCCATGCCGGACATTTCCATCGTCAACGTCGTAAAGTCCTTCGAGGAGGACAAGAATATCCTGGACGGGTTCTCCATGGACGTGCTGGAGGGAGAACGCGTGGGCCTTCTTGGCCGCAACGGCGCGGGCAAGACCACCCTGTTCCGCCTCATCACCGGGGAGCTCGAGCCCGACGAGGGCCAGATCGCCATCCCGGCCGGCAAGCGGGTGGGCCTCATCGGCCAGATCCCCCGGTTCCCCGCGGACTGGACCGCCGAGGACGTGCTCAAAAGCGCCCACAGGCGCTTCTACGACATGCGCGCGAGGCTCGACGCCATGGAGGCGTCCATGTCCTCCTCCCCCTCCCAGAGCGAACTTGAGGAATACGACAAGCTCATGGATCGGTTCCTCACCGGGGGAGGTTACGATCTGGACCGGCTGCGCAACACTGTGGCGAACGGCCTGCGCATCCCGGATTCCCAGCGCGCCCAGCTCTTTTCCTCCCTCTCCGGCGGCGAGAAGACGCGCATCAACCTCGCCCGCCTCATGCTGGAGGACACGGAGATCCTTCTTCTGGACGAGCCCACGAACCATCTGGACATGGAGGCCTGCGAGTGGCTGGAGGACTGGCTCCGCCGCTACAGGGGCACGGTCCTCGCCGCCTCCCACGACCGGTATTTCCTGGACGAGACCGTCACGCGGACGGTGGAGATCGTCCATGGCAGGGCCGTGGGATATCCCGGCAACTACTCCTTCTATCTGGAGGAGAAGCGGGCGCGGATGGAGCGCCAGCGGCAGCAGTATCAGCGCCAGGAGGCGGAGATCCGCCGCCTGGAGGAGTCCCGGGACCGGCTCTACCAGTGGGGCACCGGGAACGCGAAGCTCATGAAGAAATCCTTCGCCATCCAGAGCCGCATCGATCACATCGAACGGGTGGACCGGCCGGAGACGGAGAAGCGCCTGCGCTCCCGCTTCCGGGAACAGGAGTTCCGGGCCGACGAGGTCCTCACGGTCCACGACCTTAGAAAGTCCTACGACGGGCGCGTCCTCTTCGAGAACGTGGACCTGGAAGTCACCGGCGGGGAGCGCATCGCCCTCATCGGGAACAACGGCACGGGAAAATCCACGCTCCTGAAGCTCCTTCTCGGCGAGGAGACGCCGGACCGGGGCGTCGTGCACCTCGGTCCCTCGGTGAAGGCCGCCTACCTGCCTCAGATCATCACCTTCCCGAACCCGGAGCGGAGCGTTCTGGACACCCTGATCTACGAGGGCTACGAGCCCCAGGAGGCCCGGAACCGTCTGGGCGCCTTCCACTTCTCCGGGGAGGACGTGTTCCGCCCCGTGGGCGCGCTCTCCGGCGGGGAGCAGAGCCGTCTGCGGCTGTGCCTCCTCATGCGGGAAAACGTGAACCTCCTCATCCTGGACGAGCCCACGAACCATCTGGACGCCGCCAGCCGGGAATGGATCGAGGACTGCCTGGAGGATTACGGCCAGGCGCTTCTGTTCGTCTCCCACGACCGCTATTTCATCAATCGCTTCGCCACCCGCATCTGGGATCTGGAGGGCGGCGCCATCCGGGATTTCCGGGGCACCTTCGACCGGTACCGGGAGTGGAAGGCCAACCAGGAAGCCCACGAGCAGCAGGACCGGGAAAAGACGCGCAGGCAGAAGCCGAAGGTCCAGAAGCCGGTCTCCGACGCCCGGAAGCTGGAGAAGCTGGAACGGGAGATCGCCGCGCTGGAAGAGAAACTGCAGCAAAACGCCCGGGCGGCGGCGGAGCACGCCACGGACTACGAGAAGCTCATGGAGCTGGAAGCGGAGAAGACGGATCTGGACGCCTCTCTCGCCTTGCTCTATGAAGAGTGGGAGACCCTGGCCTCCCGAACGGAGGATCCGTCATGAGGGCCGGAAAACGCGCCCGGACGCGCCGTGTCCTGGGCGGGACGGGCCTCGCCCTGACGGGGATCTCCGGTCTCCTGCGCGCCCTTCTGGGGAGCTACCGCTTCCTGGCGTTCCTCCTCTTCTGCTGCGCCCTGGCGGTGCTGGGCTTCTGGCTCAGCCTCACGCTGGAGGAGGGGCATCCCCTCCTCGCCAGATGGCTCCGCGGGGTCCTCATCGCGGGGATCGTCCTCGCCGTCCTGGTCTTCGCGGTCACGGAGGTTTTCATCCTCAGAAACTCCGACGGGGACCCGGATCCCGGCGCGGACGTGCTCATCGTCCTGGGCGCCGGCGTGGACGGCACCGTCCCAAGCGTCTCTCTCTCGGACCGGCTGCATGCGGCGCTGGACTATCTGGAGCGGTATCCCGACGCCCGGTGCGTGGTCACCGGCGGCAGGGGCTTCGGGGAGGAGATCACGGAAGCCCGCTGCATGGCCGACTGGCTCTGCGGCCGCGGGATGGATCCGGACCGGATCCTTCTGGAGGAACAGGCCACCGATACCTTCGAGAATCTCCGCTTCTCCTTCGCCCTTCTGGGAGAGGAGTTCGACGGCTCGGTCGCGGTCCTCACGAGCGACTATCACGTCATGCGCGCCCGCTGGATCGCCCGGGACATGGGCTACACCGTGAAGTGCGTGGGCGCCCCCACCTCGAAACTGTTCCTGAAGATCAACTACGCCCTGCGGGAGGTCGCGGGCGTCTGGAAGTATCTCATCGTCTACCGTCTGTTCGGGAGGAATTGAAATGGATCACGTCACCCTCGGCCGCACCGGGATCACCGTAAACAAAAACGGCTTCGGCGCCCTGCCCATCCAGCGCGTTTCCAAACAGGAAGCGGCGGCGCTCGTGCACCGCGCGCTGGACGGCGGCATCACCTTCTTCGACACCGCCCGCGTGTACACGGACAGCGAGGAGAAACTGGGCGAAGCGCTCTCCGGTCTCCGGGACCGGGTGACCATCGCTACGAAGACTCACGCCGTCACCGCCGAGGGCTTCTGGACGGATCTCCACGAGAGTCTTCGGCAGCTGCGCACCGACCACGTGGATCTTTTCCAGTTCCACAACCCCGCCTTCTGTCCGGAACCCGGAGACGGATCCGGCCTCTACGAGGCCATGCTCCGCGCCCGCGAAGAGGGGAAGATCCGCTTCATCGGCATCACGAACCACCGCATGGCCGTGGCCCGGAACGCCGTGGCTTCGGGCCTCTACGACACCCTCCAGTATCCCTTCTGCTATCTCTGCAGCGACGACGATCTGGAGATCGAGCGCTCGGTGCGGGAGGCGGGGATGGGCTTTCTCGCCATGAAGGGCCTTTCCGGCGGGCTCATCACCAACGCGCGGGCGGCATACGCCTTCCTGCGCGGCTTTGAAAATGTCCTTCCCATCTGGGGGGTCCAGCGGATGTGGGAGCTGGAACAGTTCCTGGCATGCCAGGACGATCCCCCGGAGATGGACGAGGAGATGCGCGCCGTCATCGAAAAGGACCGGGCGGAACTGGTGGGCGACTTCTGCCGTTCCTGCGGCTACTGCATGCCCTGCCCCGCGGGGATCGAGATCCCGAACTGCGCCCGCATGTCCCAGCTCATCCGGCGCGCCCCCTCCGAGGGGTTCCTCTCCCCCCAGTGGCGGGAGAAGATGGCGAAGATCGAGACCTGCATGCACTGCGGGCGGTGCCTTCGCAAATGCCCCTACCGTCTCCCGGTCCCGGACCTCCTCCGGAAGAACTACGAGGACTACAGGGCCCTCTGCCGGGCGCACGACGAAGCCGGCTGACCTCCCCTCTCCGGCGCGTTTCCCTCTCCCCTTGAATCCCCCGGACGCATCGGGTATAATCTGGAGTACCGGCGGGGTCTGAACGACGCCCCGCGGAATCTCGGAAAGCAGGACAGGACCATGTTTGTCGATACGGCGCGCATCCATGTCAAGGCCGGCAACGGCGGCAACGGCGCGGTGTCTTTCCATCGGGAGAAATATGTGGCCGCGGGCGGCCCGGACGGCGGTGACGGCGGCCGGGGCGGCAGCGTCATCCTGCAGGCGGACCCCAACCTCTCCACCCTCATGGACTTCCGCTACAAGCGGAAATACGAGGCGAAGAACGGCGCGGACGGGTCCGGCGCCCGGATGAGCGGAAGGGACGGGGAATCCGTGGTCATCCGGGTCCCTGTCGGCACCGTGGTGAAGGATCCGGAGTCCGGCGCGGTGATCCACGACCTCTCCGACACGGAGCCGTTCGTCCTTGCCAAAGGCGGCACGGGCGGCTGGGGCAACAGCCATTTCGCGACGCCTACCCGCCAGGTCCCCCGCTTCGCCAAAAGCGGCCTTCCCGGTCAGGAGATGGACGTGCTCCTGGAGCTGAAGCTCCTGGCGGACGTGGGTCTCGTGGGCTTTCCCAACGTGGGAAAATCCACGCTCCTCGCCGCCGTGACCCGCGCCCGTCCCAAGATCGCGAACTATCATTTCACCACGCTCTATCCCAACCTGGGCGTGGCCTACACCGGCGACGGGAGCTCCTTCCTGCTGGCCGACATCCCCGGGATCATCGAGGGCGCCTCGGAAGGCGCGGGCCTGGGCCACGATTTCCTGCGCCACGTGGACCGCTGCCGTCTCATCCTCCACGTGGTGGACGTGTCCGGCTGCGAAGGCCGGGATCCCATCGAGGACTTCAAGACCATCAACGAGGAGCTGGCCCGCTACAGTCCGGAACTGGCTTCCCGTCCGCAGATCGTCGTGGGCAACAAATGCGACATCTGCGACGACGAGGAGCGGAAGGCGGCCTTCCGCAGATACGTGACGGATCTGGGCCTCCCCTACCGGGAGATCTCCGCCGCCACCCACGAGGGCATCCGGGAACTCATCGACGAGGCGGCTCTCCTCCTGCGGGATCTGCCTCCCGTCACGGTCTACGAAGCCACCTACGTGCCGCAGCTCCGCACCGACCGGGACGCCGAGCCGGAGATCCGCCGCCAGGACGGCGTCTGGATCGTGGAAGGCGGATGGCTGGAGCGAGTTGTGCAAAATGTCAATTTTTCGGATTACGAGTCGAGGATGTATTTCGACCGCTGTCTCCGGGAGGGCGGGGTCTTCGAACGGCTGGAGGATCTCGGCGTCGCCGAGGGCGACGTGGTGAGCATCTACAATCTGGAATTCGAGTACCGCAGATGAGCGGAACAGGGCCTTCCGGACCGGTTTTTCCCCGGTCCGGAAGGTCCGTTTTTGACCGTTTGACGTCTCCCGTCCCCCCGACCCCGTCAAAACCCGCGGCGTCGGCGCGGACCGCGCGCGTCCCGGGATCCCCGTCCCGGCGGGACGTGCGCCGTTTCCGCCGGAAGAGAGAGCGTGACTGCCGGCGGACGAATCCGGAATGAAACGGGTCCTGATTCCCCATGGATCCGAACGATTTTTGAATGATTTCGGAACTTTTTCCGTTGTTTTGTATCGAATCCCGTTTGATTGGTGATTTTGCATAAATTCCTGTGAAGGATTTGTGAATTTTCTATAGACATTCGGAAAACACCATGTTATAATCACAGTTGTCCTATTGTGCATAGTGCGCAAATATCCATAGTTGGGAGGATTGCTCATGAGCTCCTTGGCAAAGGCAAAGACGCCCGCAGGGCCCACCTTGCCGCAACCGGGACGCAAGAAGTTCAAAAGGCCGAATTTCGGTCTTCTGATTCTGGCGCTGCCGGCTCTCGTTCACCTCATCATGTTCACCTACGTGCCTTACTTCGGACTGATCATCCCCTTCAAGCAGATCAATTTCTCGCTGGGTATCTTCAAGTCCCCGTTTGTGAACCCCTGGTACAAGAACTTCGAGTTCTTCTTCACCTCGGGCAACGCCTGGACGATCACGCGCAACACGGTCTATCACAACTTCGTGTTCATCGTGCTGGGCACCCTCGTCCCCGTGACACTGGCCCTGTGCCTGTATGAGCTGAAGGCGACTCAGGTCAAGATCTATCAGACCTGCCTCTTCATCCCCTACTTCGTCTCCTGGATCGTGGCCTCCTACATCGTGCAGGCGCTCCTGTCCTCCGAGCTGGGCCTTCTGCCCCACCTGCTGGACCGGCTGGGCATCTCCCATCCCATGTACTTCAACCATCCGCAGTCCTGGTACTTCATCTTCCCGCTGTGTTCGCTGTGGAAAGGCATGGGCTACAGTACCCTGTTGTACTACGCCGTGCTGATGGGCATGGACAGCGCCTACTTCGAGGCTGCCGCCATCGACGGCGCCAACAACTGGCAGCGGATCCGCTACATCTGCATCCCCTACCTGTCCAACACGATCATCATGCTGACGATCCTGTCCATCGGCAAGATCTTCTACACCGACTCCGCCCTGTTCTACTTCGTGCCCGGCGCGAACAGCGGCATGCTCTTCTCCGTCACGCAGACCATCGATACCTACGTGCTGCGCGCTCTGAAGACCACTTCGAACATGGCCATGACCGCGTCCATCTGTATGTATCAGTCGGTGGTCGGCTTCATCCTGGTCCTGGGGACGAACCTCATCGTCCGCAAGATCAACGACGACTACGCGCTGTTCTGAGGGAGGGGGAAGCATCATGGTCGAAAAGAATAAGAATCACATTCTGATCAACATTGTTTTCATCATCGTCTCCCTGTTCTGCGTGGCTCCCTTCTTCATCATCCTGTCCGCGTCCTTCTCGGATGAGATGATCCTGAAGACCCAGGGCTACTCCTTCTTCCCCCAGGGCTTCACCACCGCGGCCTACGCCTACATCTTCAAGACCCCGAAGGCCATCCTGCAGCCTTACGCCGTCACCATGTTCACCACGACGGTCGGCACGATCGTGAGCCTGCTGCTCACCTCCGCCTTCGGCTACACCCTGGCCCGCCGCGATTTCAAGCCCCGCCGGGTGTTCTCCTTCCTGGTCTTCTTCGCGATGCTGTTCAACGTCGGTCTTGTGGCCCACTACTACACCATCGTGTCCCTGTACCACTTGAAGGATACCGTTTGGGTCCTGATCCTGCCCGGTCTCGTCTCCACCTGGAACGTGTTCCTCATGAGAAGCTTCATGAACGACACGCCGTACGAGCTGATCGAGGCGGCGAAGATCGACGGCTCCGGCGAGTTCCGTCTGTTCTTCCAGATCGTCATCCCGATCGCGAAGCCCGCTCTGGCCACCATCGGTCTGTTCATTGCATTTGCCTACTGGAACGACTGGTATACCTGCTTCCTGTACATCAACCACAATGAGCTGACCACCCTGCAGTACTACCTGTACCGCGTCATGGCCGAGGCCTCCTTCCTGGCCACCAACACCATGGCCAACACGATGATGTCCCAGCAGAACCTGCCGGCCACCACCGTCCGTATGGCGATGTGCATGCTGGCCGCCGGACCCATGCTGGTCATCTTCCCGTTCTTCCAGAAGTACTTCGTCCGCGGCCTGACCGTTGGCTCCATCAAGGGCTGATCTTCCGGGACGATCCTGCAAAAATGCCTCCGGGCGCATCTCACGATGCGCCCGGTTCCTTTTTGCCCTGTTCTCCCCCGGTACAGAGGCCCTGAGATCCCCCGCGGCTCCGCTGGGGGAACGATTCGGGCTCCCGTTTTTCCGGGAGCCCGATGACGTATCCTGACCTGCAGGCTTATTTCCTCGTGCCCCGGATGCTCAGGGGCAGCGTGTTGTCCAGATCCCCGAGGGCGCCGCTGCTGCGCATCTCCGCCTGCATGCGAAGGCGCCGCTCGCAGAGGGCCCAGCGTTCCCGGACCGCCGGAAGCTTCCCGAAGGCATCTGCGACGCCCATCATCCAGGACCGGTACCGCTCGGCGGTCTCCCCGTCCGCGTACTGGGTGATGTCCCGCATCGCGCGCTCCAGGTCATTGCAGATCACGTCGGAGAGGGATTCCAGATTCCGGTCGATCTGCTCCAGTTCCGCGGGAAAGCCGCTCTCGTAGAGGGCCAGCTGCGCCAGCATGTTCCCCTGACCCTGGACGGAGGCGTACGCGGGCAGCTGCAGGATATGCTCCCGCGCCTTGTCATAGTCCCCGGTAAACTCGTACATCCAGCCCATGTAGGTATGGGTGCCGTCGATGAGCCTCGGATCGTTGGAATACCGGATCACCGCGGCGGCGCGGCGCTCCGTGTCCCGGAGGAGCTCCTCCAGCCTGTCCTGCTCCCGGCGCAGGATCTCGAGACCGTACCGCACGGCGTAGCATGCCGCGATGATGCAGTCCAGAAGGAGGTCGAAATCCCACGGGTTCCGGACCGCGTCGGCCCGGACCCGGTCGTACAGGGCGAGATACTGCTCCCCCAGCCGTCCGCTCTTGTGGTCGATCTTCCGGATCTGCTCCTCCAGCGTCGTGCGCTCCCCGGCCCCCTCGTTCTCCGCGCCGAAGAGCGCGTCCAGGGTCACGCCGAGCGCCTTGGAGAGCGGCAGGAGCAGCGACACGTCCGGCATCCCGCTCCCGGACTCCCACCGGGAGATCGCCTGGGACGTCACCTTCAGCTGGAGCGCCAGCTCCTCCTGGGTATACCCGCAGTTCTTGCGGAATCTCCGGATGTTCTGTCCGATGTCCCCCATGGTTCAGATCCGCCTTTCCATCCGGCCGGCCCGGTACAGCCCCAGCGTCCTGCCGGCCTCCGTGCCGAGCCTCACGAGACCCTCGGCGGTGAAGTGCCCGGGCGCCTCCTGAAAACGGGTCCACGTGTGATCCATGCTCATCTCCTCCGCCAGATCCGTGAGCAGGAGGAATCCCTCCTCTTCCCGGCAGAGCTCGCTCTGGGCGTCCAGGATCTCCAGGTCCCTGTCGTCGTACGTGAACCGTCCCACGCGCAGGATCCCGAAAACGTCGATCCCGACGTCCCGCCGGAGCGAGGACGCGAGGGCGCGCATCAGGTCCTTGTAGGCGGCCCGCGTCGTCCCTTCGATCGCGTCGCTCTCGCCCTGGAGCCAGATGAGATATCTCCGTCCCACGGTGTCCGTCTCCCGGATCCGTTCCGCGGCCATCCCGGTCTTCTTCCGGAGCATCTCTCCGGACGCCGTGCCCGGAAGCCACTCGCGGACGCAGGTGGCGCCTTTCGCGGCATGGACCGCAGCGGCCCGGCCGCCGGTCTCGCGGAGATACGCCCTGCAGAAGGCGGGCACGAGCGTGGTACGGCCGTACACGCTGCTGCCAAGCGCCTGATCGGCGTGCCAGTTCGGCGTCTTTTCGTCCACGAACGGATAGCCCGCCGTGCCGTCCGGGCGGATATCCTCCCCCACGGGGTCCCGCAGCGGCACCAGGCGGTCCGTCAGCATGCGGTACTCCGCCGCGCCGATGACCGGTTCGCTCTCGAGCAGACGCTCCGTCTGCCCCTGCATGTTGCTCTGTCCTGAGAAAATGAGAAGATCTGTCTCCATGGTTACGCTGCGCTCCTCTCTCACTGGTCCAGTTCCTGCTGGGTCCGGCTGAGGATATCCTCCTGCACCTCCCGGCCGAGGGTCACGTACCGGGCGGAGAACCCGGACACCCGGACCACCAGGGAGGCATAGTCCTCCGGACGCTCCATGGCGTCCAGAAGCGTTCTGCGGGACGTGGCGTTGATCTGGATCTCCTGCCCGCCCCCGGCGAAGAAGACCCGTATGAGCTTCAGCAGCTTCTCCCGGCTGCCGTCCTCGAAGGCCGACGGGGAGAACTTCTGGTTCACGACGGTCCCGCACGCGCAGTGGGTATAGTCCGGTCTGGACAGGCTCAGAAGCGTGGAGGTGACGCCCTTCACGTCCCTCCCGTAGGAGGGCGAGGCGGCGTCCGAGAGCGGCTGCCCTGCCAGGCGGCCGTCCGGCGTGGCGCCGTGCTCCCGGCCCGAGGAGATGTTCGCCGTGTTTGCTGCCATGGCCGTATGGAACCGGCCGCCGTCCGGGGTGCGGTACCTGTCGAACTCCTCCGACAGGCGCTTCGTGTACCACACGGCGTATTTGTCGGCGAAAGGATCGTCGTTTCCGTATTTCGGCGCGTCCAGAAGCGTTCTGCGCAGGACCGCGTCCCCCTCGAAGTTCCGGCGCAGCGCATCGGCGAGTTCTGGGAGCGTCACCTTCCGGTCCCGGAAGACCACCGCCTCCAGAGCGGCGAGCGAGTCTGTCACGGTCCCGATGCCCATGAGCACCGCCCCGTGAGTGGAGGGATACCGGCTGCCGCCGTCGTTCACGTCCCTGGTGCGGAGGATGCAGTCCCTGCAGAAACAGGAGAGGAACGGCGACGTGCTGAGCGCGGGATCCGCGACCCGGTTCCGGCTGGCGAAGTCCTCCGCATAGCGCTTCGCGCTCTCCGCGAGCCGGCGTTCGTATTCCGCCATGAACTCTTCCATGGACGCGTATCCGCCGCCCTCCAGGAGCATCTCCTCCAGGTCGAAGATGGGATCGAAGCGGCCGTCCGACCAGGGCGGCTGCTGTCCCTGGAGGAAGTTCTCGATGCATCCGACCATGCAGTAGTCCCGCACGTCCTCCTCGTCGTAGCCGCAGCGTCTCAGGGCCGCCATGTTCACCGGATCGTTCATGAGCGCCGGATATCCCAGTCCCGTGCCGATGACCTGCAGGCACTCGTCCAGCGCCTCGTCCGGCATCTCGGGAGTCACGCGGCAGGAGAGGTTCGGTCCCGGCATGCCGATCCGCCGCACCGCCCTGAGGATGCACCGGCTGAGATCGTTCCAGGCGCAGTTCCCCTCCCGGTCCACGCCGCCGATGCAGATGTTCACCACGTCGTCCATGCCGCGCCAGCGCATCTCGGTGATCTTCACCAGCGTGCAGGCGAGGAGCTCCTCCGCCTCTTCCGCAGTGAGCGTTCCCGCCTCCATGTCCCGCCGGTACAGCGGCCACAGGACCTGATCCAGGCGTCCCAGCGCCATGGCGTACTTCTCCAGGTCCACGAAGCAGACGTGGATCATCCAGATGAGCTGAAGTCCCTGGGCAAAGGTCTCCGGCGCGTGATCCGCCGCGGCGAGACAGTTGTCCCGGATCTCCAGGAGGCGCCCGTCCTCATATCCCTCCGCGCCCAGCAGCGCTTCCGCTTTCCCCGCATAGGCGTAAAACAGCGCCTGAAGCGCCCGGAGCGTGGTCTCCATGCCGGCCAGCTGGTCCAGAGCGGCCTCATCCCCGCCGTGAGCGTTCCGTGACGCGGCGATCCGTTCCAGAAGGCCGGGGATCCCCAGCCGGACCGCGCCGGCGTAGTCCGGCGCGAAATGATCCGAATTCTGCTCGAACGTCCTCTGCGGATACCGCCGGGCCCACTTTTCGGCTCTTGCCCGCTCCTCCGGTGTCATGGAGACGAAGACGGGGCGCGTGCTCCCTGCGATCCGGTCCGCGCGGTAGATCCACGGCTCCTGCACCGTGAAGACCGCGGCGATCCCGTCCGCGCGCATCCGGTGCGCAGAGCGCTCCGGTCCCGCTTCATATCCGGCGGCACGGAACCAGTCCGGCGAGAAAGACCCCTCCGGAGCCTGTTCCAGTTCCCGTTTCAGTTCGTCGAGCAGTTCCACGCGACCGCCTCCAGTCTCCAGTATATCACGTTCTCCCACCGTGACAAGTCATTTTCCTTCCGCTTGACAAATCCCCGGAAAAGCGTGATACTGGACCTGCGGCGATGGCCGCAGATCCTGACTTGCGGAGGTGAGCGCTACGGAACCCAGAGGCGTCGTCTTCAATCTCCAGAAGTTCTGCATCAACGACGGGCCGGGGATCCGTACCACGGTCTTCCTCAAGGGCTGCCCGCTCCGGTGCCTCTGGTGCCACAATCCGGAATCCCACAGCAGCGGGACGGAGATCTTCTTCCGCCTGGCGAGCTGCATCGGCTGCGGGGCCTGCGTCCCGGTCTGCCCCAAAGGCTGCCAGATCTGCGGAGAGGAGCGTCTGTTCCTGCGCGAGGACTGCATCCGCTGTGGCCGCTGCGCGGACGCCTGTCCCGCTGGCGCCCTGGAACGTACCGGACGGGAACGGGGCGTGGAGGAGGTCCTCGCCGAGGTCCTCCGGGACAAGGTCTATTACGAGACCTCCGGCGGCGGACTCACGGTCTCCGGCGGCGAGCCCATGGCGCAGTTCGGCTTCACGCTCGCCCTTCTTCGCAGGGCGCGCGAGGAGGGGCTCAACACCTGCCTGGAGACGTGCGGCTTCGCGCCTGCGGAACGCATGGCGGAGATCGCGCCGTGGGTGGATCTCTTCCTATACGATTACAAGCTCACGGATCCCGCGCTCCACGAGAAGTACACCGGCGTTTCCAACGATCTCATCCTCTCGAATCTCGCCATGCTGGACGGCATGGGCGCGCAGATCGTCCTGCGCTGCCCCGTGATCCCCGGGATCAACGACACGCCGGAGCATTTCGCGGGCATCGCCGGGACGGCAGAGCGACTCCGGAACGTCCGGCAGATCGACGTGGAGCCCTACCATCCCCTGGGCTCCGGCAAGGCGGAGCAGCTGGGCCGGGACTATCCCCTGAAGGACCTGACCTTCCCGGAACGGTCCACGGTGGACGGCTGGATCGCGGACATCCAGGCGCGCACGAGCGTGCCTGTCAAGAGAGGGTGAACCCGATGCGGACGGAACTGGACGAGATCGTCGCTAAGGAATTCGATTCCTATTACGGCTCCTTCGACCCGGACACGGAACGGCTCCTGGGCCTTCTTCGCTCCCGCTTCCCGGAGGGAGCCTCCGCCTCCTGCTCCTATGAGACCAAGGCGGCGATGTATGAGCTCCTCGCGGAGGAGTGCCGGATCCACCTGTTCCGCCATTCGGACTTCTTCTTCGAGATCTCCTCCGGCCGCGGCCGCTTCACCTGGGGCGGGCTCCAGTCTCCCGTGGGCTCCTTCTTCCACGAGCGCACGGCGCCTCTGTGGCTGGACGTCTACGGGGCGGAGACTGCTCCGGACCGGGAGCAGGGGTATCTCTACAACTGGAATAATCCCGTGGGCTTCGACCACCACTGCCCCGGCTACGACCGCATCCTGGGTCTTGGCGTGAACGGCCTCATCCGGGAGGCGGAGGCGCGTCTCGCCGCCTGCGCCGACGAACGGAAGCGGTCGTTCTACCGCAGCGTGATCCGGGCTGACAGGGCCCTGCTCCGCCTGGCGGAACGCTTTGCCTCGGAAGCCCGGCGTCTCGCGGAGGCGGCTGCCGAGCCGGAGGAGGCGGACCACTACCGCCGCATCGCCGAGGCGGCGGACCGTGTTCCCGCGCATCCGCCCCGGACCTTCTACGAGGGGCTCTGCGCCGTGGTCTTCTGCCGGGAGGTCATCGGATCCCTGGACGGCATCGGCATCAGCACCTTTGGACACCTGGATAGGATGCTCTATCCCCTGTACCGGGCGGATCTGGAAGCGGAGCGCACCACGCCGGAGGACGCCATGCGTCTTCTGTGCAGCCTGCTCCTCTATACCGACGTCCGCTTCGATACGGAGCATGTGTTCCGGGAGACTTCCACGACCATCGAACTGGGCGGCTGCGACAGGGACGGGAACCTCGTGGAGAACGAGCTGACGGCGCTGATCCTCGACGCGGTGCGGCGCGTCCGTTCCGTGAACACCAAGCTCAACTGCCGGATCTCCCGGCGGCACTCCCCCGACTACCTGCGGCGGATCGCCCAGGTGCAGGCGGAGGATCTTCCCACGCTCATGATGCACAACGACGACGTGCTCGTCCCCGCCAGGGTACGGCAGGGAGAGGCCGTGGAGGACGCCCGGCTCTACGTGGGCGGCGGCTGCCACGAGATCGTTCTGGAGGGCACGGAAGTCTGCACCCGGGCCGACACGTGGATCAGCCTCCCGCGCCTGGTCCTGGACGCCATGGAGCGCTCCCGGGACGCGGAGGACTTCGACGGGTTCTACCGGTGCTTTCTGGACACGGTCCGGGCCTACCATGAGCGCATCGCGGCCGCCAAGAACCGCCAGGAGGCTCACTGGTGCGAATACGATCCCCTGCCGCTCTACTCCTCCACCTTTGCCGCCAGTCTGGAGAAAGGCCTCGATGTGACGGAGGGCGGCGCAAAATACAACTCCACTACCCTTTCCATGACCGGTGCCGCCACCATGATCGATTCCCTCTACACGGTGAAGGTCCTGGTCTACGAGGAACGGATCCTCACCATGGGCCGGTTCCTGGAGATCCTGCGGGAGGATTTCAGGGGCGAGGAGCCCCTGCGTCAGCGGATCCTGCGCCGCCTGCCGAAGCACGGCACAGACGACGCGGGCCTCAATGCCTTCTCCGCAGCCGTTCTGGAGGATCTCTCCCGCGTCTCCGGGCAGAAAAACGCCCGGGGCGGGAGATATATGCCCGCCTTCTACCCCCACGACATCTTCCGCCTTCTTGGCGAGCGACTCGGCGCCACGCCGGACGGGCGCCTCGCGGGCACGCCGCTTTCCCGGGGCGTCTCGCCCAGCGAGTTCGTCCCCACGAAGAGCCCCCTGGATCTCGTCCACAGCCTGGCTCCCATCGACTTCACGAACTACGCCGAATCCTTCTGCACGGAGCTCACGCTTCCGCTGATGGAGGACGCGCAGAACGCGGTGACGATCCTCTGCGCCATCATCCGGGCGTTCCTGCAGGCGGGCGGCTCCTCCCTGCAGTTCAATCTCCTGAATCGGGACACGCTGGTCGCCGCCAGGGAGCATCCGGAGCGGTATCCGAACCTCACCGTCCGCGTGTGCGGCTACAGCGCGCGGTTCATGACCCTCGCGCCGGACGTCCGGGAGGAGATCGTGGAACGTGCGATCCGGTGAGAAGGGGTGACATCCATGACGCTTCAGATCAGGAAGTTCGCGGAACTCACGCTCCCGGAGCTGTACCGGCTCCTGCAGGCCCGCGTCGCCGTCTTCGTGGTAGAGCAGGACTGTCCCTATCAGGAGCTGGACGGCCTGGACGAGGACGCGGTCCATGTGTGGCTGGAAGACGAGGACGGCGTGGCGGCGTATCTGCGGATCCTGCCCCCCGGATTGGAGAGCGGACACCCCGCCATCGGCCGGGTGATCACCACGCGGCGCGGCGAGGGATTCGGGCGGAGGATCTTCGAGGAGGGTCTCCGCGTCGCCCGGGAGCTTTACGGCCCCGTCCCGCTCTACCTGGAAGCTCAGACCCATGCCGCGGGTTTCTACGAAAAGTTCGGCTTCCGCATCATCTCCCCGGAATTTATGATGGACGGCATCCCCCACGTCAGAATGCTCCTGAACGGACCGTGATGCTTCATCGACGAGCACGCAGCGAAATGGCGTAAAAGCAAAATACCAGTCAGCAAAGAACCGATGGACCGTTGCGTCCATCGGTTCTTTGCCGTGTTTGGTTGTGTGGTTATCTTGTCTGTGACCTTTCGCGGCGGCGAAGCAGCTGCAGCGACTTGTCGAGTATCTTTTCCTTGCGTTCTGCAAGCATCGTCTTGTAGAAGTTCTTCTGCAGATCCGATATGAACGGCGTATCGTCGATCAGCGCGTTGATTTTTATCATATCCACCTTCGGAACAATACGCTTCAGCGCGGCGTTGCAATCTTTGTTCTGAAGGGATGTAATAAAATCAAAATAGTTGATTTTCCGGCCCTCGATCTTGATACCGGAAAGCGGGATCTGGAAAATGCGCAGATTTCTTTCGGCGGGGTCGTTTAAAGTCGCTTCCATGATCGTTTCATCCGCCTGCGGATACAGGCAGCTTCCGCAGTCGAAGATCGGCGCCAATGTGACCTCGTCGGTGCGCCGATTATACAAGAATCCCCAGTTGCCGTTATGCCGATCCCAGTTTCCAATCAGCGCATCAGCGATGAACATGTTCCAGAAATGCTTCTTGAGTTCAACTGGGTCAACGATCTGTTGTTCTTCGATGGCAATCAGAATGTCGGAAAGTTCCGTACCGTAGCCGTTATGCTCGGAATCGATGATCGTGTTTTTGAGCGACGCGAAATCCTGGAGTACAGTATCATCGGTCGTGAAG